>Ga0207687_10000135_pt1 | contig 49123 bp, 40 predicted proteins | sample KBSM54metaG_FD_184399 | JGI IMG/M metagenome (GOLD analysis project Ga0207687, IMG submission 184399) | Miscanthus rhizosphere microbial communities from Kellogg Biological Station, Michigan, USA - KBS M5-4 metaG (SPAdes) (version 2) | ecosystem: Host-associated > Plants > Roots > Rhizosphere >...
ATGTCCTGCGAGCGATAGAACGCGCGCAAGCCGAGCCGGATCGCAGCCGGCGAGCGGCCCGCGATCTCGGTCGCGAGCTCGATCGTCGCGGCCTCGAGCTGGTCGGCCGGCACGGCGCGATTGACGAGCCCACACGCCGCCGCCTCGGTCGCCGACAGCTTCTTGCCGGTCAGCATCATCTCGAGCACCTGCTTGCGCCCGACCGAGCGCGCGAGCTCCGCGGTGATCATCATCGGCCACAGGCCGACGGCGATCTCGGTCGTGCCGAACTGTGCCGCATCCGAGGCGATCACCAGATCGCACGCGACCATCAGGCCGAGCCCGCCGGCGAGCGCGTGGCCGTTGACCATCGCGATGATCGGCTTGCCGAGGTCGTGCATCGCGGTGAACAGATCGACGAGCGTGGCGGGCGGCGCCCCACCCTGCGCCTGCATGCCGGCGAGGTCGCCACCGGCGGAGAACACCTTGCCGGCGCCGGTCAGGACGATGACGTTCGCCTGGACCGACTTGAACGCGTCGAGCAGCTCGCCGCACATCACGGGGCTGATCGGGTTGCGCTTGTCGGGCAGGTTCAGCGTCACGCGTGCGACGGGACCCGTGTCTTCGACGACGATCGTGGCGTACGCGGCCATATGGCGCTGTTTATCATAGCGGTGTTACGCTCGCGCCATGCGAGCGGTGCCATGCGCGGTGACGTGCGTCTTGCTGTCGGCCACCGCCGCGCATGCCGATTCGAACGACCTCGTGCTGTCGAAGCTCGGAACGCGAATCACCGATTCGATGGGCAACACGACCGCCGTCGTCGGAGATCCGCTCGCGTTTCGCGCGCTGGCCTCGCAGCTCGGCACCGTGCTCGCGCCCGACCTGCTGACGCCCGCGGATACGCTCGGGTTCTCCGGCTTCCAGCTCACCGTCGACTACGCCTCGACGACGATCGACCAGACCGCCGACTACTGGAAGGTGCTTCAGGGCGCCGCCCCGTCGTCGATGCAGACCGTCGGGTTCTTCGCCCGCAAGGGCCTGTGGTTCCCGGTCCCATCGTTCGAGGTCGGCGGTGGCGCCGTCCACCTCGTCGACTCCCACATCTGGACCGGCCAGGTCTACGCGAAGCTCGCGCTGATCGAGGGCTATCACGACCTGCCGCTGCCGAGCCTGGCGGTGCGCGGGGCGGTGTCTCGGATGATGACCCAGCGCGAGCTCGACCTGACCGCGGTGTCGCTCGACGTCACGATCTCGAAGCACTTCGGGATCGGTGGGACGTGGCGGCTCGATCCGTTCGTCGGCTGGAACCTCCTGATGATCGTCCCGCGCAGCGAGGTCATCGAGGGCACGCCGAACAGCGATCCGCTCCAGCCCGGGAACGAGGGCGACTCGATGAACAACTTCGTGTTCAAGGATCAGGCGACGATCTATCGCAATCGGATCTTCTTCGGCGCGAAGACCCAGTTCTCGGTCGTCCAGCTGACGCTGTCGGCGCAGTTCGCGCTCGCGGGCACGTCGGTCGACGACCGCACCGGCACGAACACGCCGTGCATGCCGCAGTCGGTCACCGCCGAGTGCGATGCGAAGGACACCGCGAAGGCGCAGACCACGATCGCGCTTTCGGCCGGCCTCGATTTCTAGTTACGGGCCGCTCCCCGCGACGAGGATATCGCCCATCTCGCCGTGTGCGGTGCAGGTGACGGTGTACTGGGCGTGACCGGCCGCGAACTGCACGCAGTGCGTCTGGGCGAAGCCGATGTCGACAAAGGTCGTCGACGTGTTTCCGGCCGTGATGTGCATGTCGTGCGTCGACGACGTCACGAACTTCGCGTACTCGCCCTGAACGAGGACGAGATGGACCGGCGTGAAGGCCATATCGCCATCGCTGATCGTCATCGACGAAAATACGCCGCCGACCGGGCAGCCATTACCGTCGAGGACCGGCGGTGGCGGCGGTGGCGGCGCGTCGTGCTTCGTCCCCGGGGACGCGTCCACCGTCGCGGGCGGAGCGCTGGAGCCACACGCTGCGAGCATCAACAACGCCGCCCACTTCATCAGTTGACGACGATCGTACCTTTGAAGCCGTGGTTCTGGCAGATGAAGTTGTACGTGCCCGCCGACGAGAACTTGAGGCAGACATCCGCGGAAAACCCGACCATGAGACCCGGATCACTCGGCGCGAGCCCGGGGATCACGTTGTGCGTGACCGACGTCTTGAACTCGACCATGTCGCCGGCCGAGATCGTCGTCGACATCGGCATGTACGCATCGGTGCCATCGACGACGGTGACCGTCTTCGGCGTGCCCGAGCACGTCACGGTCGTGACCTTGTTGGCGCCGGAGCCAGAGCCGTTGCCGGCGTCCATCTTCGTCGTGGCGTCGTCACCGCCACAGGCGGCAAGGACAACTGCGAGTAAAGCGAATGACTTCATGCGGGGCATTGTTGCCCAATCCGCGCCGCGTGCGCGAGTTCGTTACTCGTCGCTCTGAGAAGGCTTTGTTACCGGATCGTTATCCGGGCTCGTCGCCGTGCGTTGCGCGCGCTCTTTCGAGATTTTTCCGCGGCGAGCGCGCGGCGTCTTCTGCCATTGCTCGTCGGCGCGCTTGCTGCGTCCCGGATCCTGGACCTCGTACACGATGCACGACTGGCCCTTCTCGAGCACGGTGTCGTAGGAGATCCGGTTGATCCGCGCGAGGTCGTGCGACCCCATGCCGAACTTCTTCGCGATATCGGAGAGCTTCTCCTTCGCCTTCGCGACGTACTCGGTGCGCACCCGACCTGCGCGCTTCTCGGCGAGGTCGAGGTGCTCGGGCGATCCGCGCGTCACGATCTCGAGCTCGGCTTCGTCGAGGAACGTGACCTCGTGCTTCGCGGCATCGAACTGCGGCGGCAGCCACGCGACGAGCACCATCTTCGGGTGGAGCTTGCCGGCGTCGTCGAGGCCGTTCCACGTGCGGAGATCTGCGACCGGCACCGCGAGCGCCTTCGCGACCGATGCGAGCGTGTCGCCGGAGACCACGCGATAGAACACGCGCTGCTTGTTCGGCGCGACGAAGTCCTTGTCGGGGATCGCGACGAGCAGCTTCTCGCCGTCCTTCGCATCGACGCCGGAGCCGAGCAGCTTGGCCTTCGCCTTCGCCTTGTTCTTCTCGATCACGTCGGCGGCGACCTTCGGGACGACGAGGATCGTGCCGCCTTCGAGCTCGGCCTCGCGATCGATCGCGTTGAGCTTGCGAAGCGCGTTGAGCGAGACGCCGTACGTCGTCGCGACATCTTCGAGCCGCTCGCCGTGGGCGAGCACGTACGCGTCGTAACCGGTCCACTCGCTCTCGAGCTCGGCGAGCTTCTTTGCGAATTCGGGCTTCGCGCCCGCGGGCACGCGGACGAGATAACCGGACTCGCCCGGCGGCGTGCGGCCGCGGCGGAGCTGCGGGTTGAGGCGCTTGATGTCTTCTTCCTTCGCGCCGGCGGCCTTCGCGATCATCGCAAACGTCATCGAGGTCGGGACCGAGACCTCGTCCCACGCCTCCGGCGGTTGCTCTTTGATCTCGGCGTAGCCGAACGCCGTGCGGTTGTGACCGACGATCGCCGCGGCGAGCACCTTCGGCGTGTACAGGCACGTCTCCCACGGCAGGCCGTTCTCGTAGTCGCACAGCGCGTAGTAGTCGTTCGTGTTGTAGCGAGCGATCGAGCGCAGCACGGCGCCATAGCCGGCGTTGAACGCGGCGAGCGCGATCTGCCAGTCGCCGAACCGCTGGTAGAGATCCTGGAAGTAATCCATCTGCGCGATCGTCGAGCGCAGCGGATCCATGCGCTCGTCGACCCAGCGATCGCGGCGGAGGCCGTAGATCTTGCTGTTCTCCGGCATGAACTGCCAGAGCCCGAGCGCGCCGGCGTAGGAGCTGTCCTCGTTGTCGTACGACGACTCGATCATCGCGTCGTAGAGGAGATCCTCGGGCAAGTGCGCCTTGCGGAGGTGGCTCACGATCAGATCGCGATAGCGACCTTGCGCCTGCAGCCAGCTCGTCATGATCGAGCGGCCGCGCGGATCGTCCTTGTAGAACATCAGGTAGTCGATCAGCTTCGGCGTCCACGTCACCGGCAGGTCCGGCATCGCGAGCTTGTCGAGCCACGGCTGATCCGGGCGGAGCTCGCTCGGCCGCTTCACCTTCTTGGTGATCGAGCCTTCGACGCGACTCGCGGGCGCGTTGCGCTCGTCGATCCAAGGGTTCGCGCCGGGACGCGGGAACGCCTCGAGCTCGAACTCGCGAAGCGGTTCGTCGGAGCGCGAACACGATTCGCCCGCGTTGCAGCCGCGGATGTTTCGGCGTTGCTCGAGGTCCTGGTTCAGGGTCGGTTCGGCAGGATGAACCGGCGGCACCGCCTGGGCACCCGCATGAACGTCGGGATCGGCGTAAGCGGGCGTGGTGCCAAGGCTGCCGAGGCCGAAGGCCACGAGGAGCAGCACGCGCATGGGTCCGAACATAGTGGCCGATGCGAGGTTTCACCAAGTTTTCAGGCAGTTTTTCAGCCCGGGCGTGGAAGGGTGCTACATTCGCGAGACCACAAGGAGAATGCCATGCCCGGAATGGGCGAGCTCATCGTCATCCTGTTGATCGTCCTCGTCGTATTCGGCGCTAACAAGCTGCCGGGTATTGGCGACGCGCTCGGTCGTAGCATCAAGAATTTCAAGAAGGCATCCAGCGTGGATGACGACGACGCCAAAGAGGTGAAGTCGGTCAAGGCCGTCGCCGCGGGCTCCAAGGCCCAGATCGAAGAAGGCGATGAGGACGACGGCGAATGGGAAGAAGTCGTCGTTCGCCGGAAGAAGAAGAAGGAAGCCTAAACCGTCGTTGCCGCGCTACGCGCGCGGTCGTTGTTGAACGTTGGCCAGCACCTCGGTGGCGTGCTGGCGCAGCGCTTCGGGTAGCGAGGCATCGCCGGCGAGCTCGGTGAGCTCGGCTGCTTTGAGCGTCGTCGCGATCCGGATCGCATCGGCGAGCGGCGTCGCGGGGTTCAGCACGAGTGCGCGCTTCACGGCGTGGCGCACCGACCAGCGCGGATGCGCCGCGATCTTCGAGAGAGACTCGGGGACGGCGGGCCGGGCCGCGGCCATCTTCACGACGTCGGACTCGGTGACGTGCGGGTTCGATAGCAAGATCTCGACGACGGCCGGATGCGGGTCGCGCACCATCAGCGTGAGCTTGTCGCGGCGGTGCGTGCGCGCGAGCGACTTGCGCTCTCCGAGGGTGAGCGGCCGATCGGTCGGGCGCAGCGGTCGCTCCGGTCCGAGCTGCTTCGCGAGCGTCGGCGGCACGGCCGCGGTCGGCGATGCGACCAGGAACAGCCGCGCGATCGCCGGAAGGTTCCGCTCGACCGCAGCTTCGTAAAGCCGCTTACGCGTCGCATACGGCAGCGAGGGATCGGCCGTCGCTTGGGTGAGCGTCTCGAGCACTTCAAGTGCATCAACGTCGTCGACGTTGTGCGCTCTCGACACGATCGCAGCGATCGCCTCGACCCACGAAACCGGTTCACCCTCACTCATTGCCTCGACGAGCGTCAGCGCACGGATCCGCGGGTCGCGCAGCGCCCGCAAGCGCATGATGATGTGGTCCGGGCCCACGTGAAGTAGTGTGACACGTTGAGGGTTTGGCGCGGTGCGTGATAACGTTGGAATCACTCGGAGAAGCCATGCCGGACACGCGGATTATCAAGCGTTACGCCAACCGCAAGCTCTACGACACGGAGCACAGTCGGTACGTCACGCTCGATCAGATCAGCGAGATGATCCGCAACGGCGACGACGTAAAGATCGTCGACAACAAGACCAAGGAAGACCTGACCACGGTCACCTTGGCGCAGATCATTTTCGAGGAAGAGAAGAAGCAGCGCAGCTTCCTTCCGCTCGGTGCGATGCGCAACATCATCCAGAGCGGCGGTCAGTGGTTCGCCGAAGCGCAGCGCCGCGTGCAGAGCATTCTGCCCGGCAAGCGCGAGCATGGAGAAGAGGACGCTCCGCCCGACGAGCCGCCCGTGTCGCTCGAGGAAGGCGAAGCCGCCGACAAGAAGCGTAGCCTCGCCGTGCTACGCGAGTGGGTCGATCAGTCGAAGCACCGGCTCGAAGAGTGGCAGAAGGAAGTCGACGGCAAGATCCGCGGCGCGATCGAGACCGTCCAGCACTCGATCAATCCGTGGGCCGGCGTCCAGAAGGACGTCCGCACGCTCGCCGATCGAATCGCCGAGCTCGAGTCGAAGCTCAGCGAGCTCGAGCAGCACGAGAACCCCAAGTAGCCGACGACCTACTGCAGGTCTTTGTCGAGGTGCTCGGTCTTCCCGGCGGTGATCGTGACCGGGAACGTGTAGCGATCGTCACCCATGATGAAGGTGACCTTGTGCTTGCCGGGCGTGAGGCCGAGCGCCTTGCCGGAGATCGGCGTCGATAGACCCGTGTCGGCGCCGTCGATGCCGATCTTCGCGACGGGCTTCGAGGTGATCACGAGGTAGCCCTTGCCCGAGGTGTCGGCCTTGTCGGCCGGCTTCTCCGTCGTCGTGTCGGGCTTCTTTTCGGCGACCTTCGTCTCGGGCGGCTTCTTGGTCTCCGCCGGCTTGGTCTCGATCGGCTTCGTCTCGGGCTTGGTCTCCGGCTTCTTCGTCGTGACCTCGGTCGTCGTCGGCTTCACGACGGTCTTGTCGGTCGACGGCTGGGTCGTCGTCACCGGCGTCACGGCGGTCTTCACGGCGGCCGAGCCAGCGCCCGCGGGCGGTGTGGTGGTCGGCGGAGGCGTCGTCGTTGGCGGCGGCGTCGTGGTCGGAGGCGGCGTCGTCGTTGCGGTCGCCGCAGATCCAGCCGAACCGGTCGCGGCTGCCGCCGAGCCTGTCGCCGTCGCCGAGCCGGTATCGCTGCCGGTCGCGGGCACCGAAGCGAGCGTGCACTTGAGCGGCGTCGTCTTGCCGGCCTCGAGCGTGACCGTGGTCTCGCACTTGCCGCCGGCGGGACCGGCGAGCACGACGTGGCGCTTGCCGGCGGTGACGGGGACGTCGTTGCCGTCGCGCACGGTCGCGATCTTCTTGTCGTCGACGAGCAGGTCGGCGGTGATGCCGGCGCCCATGCTGATGTGGATCGTCGCGATCGTCGAGGTCGTCGTCGTCGCGGGGCCTTCATCCTTCTTGTCGAGGATGAAGATCTTCACGATGAAGAAGCCGCCGAGCACGAGCGCGGCGATGCCGACGCCTATCAAGATGTCGCGGACGAGCGTCGAGCGCTTGCCTTCGACCTGCGGCTGGAGCTGATCGATCGGCGTCGCCGGCATCGGACCGGAGCCGCCGTAGTTCGCGTACTGCTGGTTGTAGCCGGGCATCGAGCCCGACGGATACGGGCCCTGCTGGTACTGCTGCGGGTACTGCGGATACGGCTGCTGCTGATACTGCTGTTGCTGCGGGTACTGCTGCTGCATCACCGGCATCGGACCGGATTGGTTCTGATGCCCGTACTGCGGCGGCATCATGTTCGGGCCGGTCGGGTTCTGACCGTGCTGCGGCACGACCGGCGCGGTCATTCCGAGCACGGTGCGCGCCGGGCCTTGGTTCGACGCTGCGAGGCCGGACTGCGCCTGCATCTGGTTCGGCGTGCCGCTCGCGCCCGGATCGGATCCGAGGACGCCCGGCTGCGGATAGCCGGGATACTGATTGCCCTGCGCGGGCGAGGCGGCGGCGCCGGCGAACTGCGGCGGCGGCGGCATCGGCGGTGCGCTCGGCGAATTCGTCCGAGCGGCCGCAGCCATCTGCCCGCTCTGGCTCGCGGCGACCGGGACTTCTTGCGGACGCTGCATCGTCGGCGCGCGACCCGGTGGCGGCCGCGGCGGCACCGTCTGTGGACGACCGGCGGGTGCGCGTTGCGCGGCTGCCGCGACAGCGGCGGGAAGCTGCGCGGGATCGACAGCGTCGCCGAAGATCTCGGTCGGCGCTTCTTCGCCGAAGTCGTTCGTGCCGTCATCGGTCTGCGGCCGGCGCGGTTGCTGCGCGTGGTCGACGCTCGGCGCCGCGTTGTTCGCGATCTCGCGCTCGATATCGTCGAAGCTCGGTCCACCGAGCGTCGTCGCATCGCCTTCGGGTGCACCGGCTTCGCCGAGCTGGCCGACGACGTCCTTGTCGGCTTCGGCCGATGGCAGGCCGCCGATCAGGCCATCGCGACCGACGCGCTTGTACTGCTCGAGCTGCTGGCGCTCGCGCTCGATCTCCTGCGCGAAGATCTCCTTGAGCCAGCTCGACAGCGACTTCGCCGTGTACACGACGTCCTGACTCATCAGGTACGCCTGCAGATCGGTGAGCATCTCGCTGCACCACTGATAGCGATCGTCGACGTCCTTCGCGAGCGCCTTGAGGATGACCTTTTCGACTGCTTCCGGGATCGCCGGATTGATCGAGCGCGGCGTCGCGATGTCCACGTTGCGGACCTTCTCGAGCGTCGAGAAATCCGTCTCGCCCTGGAACAGGCGCTCGCCGGTGAGGCACTCGTAGAGCATCGTGCCGAGCGCGAAGATATCGCTGCGGCGATCGAGCGGCAGGCCGCGGACCTGCTCGGGAGACATGTAGCCGAACTTGCCCTTCAGCACGCCGGCCATCGTTCGCGAGTTGCGGGACGTCGCCTTCGCGATGCCGAAGTCGATGACCTTGACCTCGCCCTCGTACGACACGAGCACGTTCTGCGGCGAGCAATCGCGGTGGACGATCTCGAGCGGGCGCCCGAGTGGATCCCGCTTGCGATGCGCGTAGTCGAGGCCCTCGAGCACCTTCGCGATCGAGAAGCAGGCCATCGGGATGGGCATCTGCTGCTTGATCTTGCGGAGGCGGTTCTGGATCTGGAGCAGGTCCTTGCCCCAGATGTATTCCATCGCGATGAAGTGCGAGCCGTCGATCCGACCGAGCTCGAAGATCTGGCAGATGTTCGCGTGCGCGAGCTGACCGGCGATCTTCGCTTCATCGATGAACATCTTGATGAAGTCGCGGTCCTCACCCATCGTCGGGAGAATTCGCTTGATCGCGATGATCTTCTCGAAGCCTTCGACGCCGTACGACTTGGCCTTGAAGACCTCGGCCATGCCGCCGACCGAAATTCGATCGAGCAGCAGGTATTTCCCGAATGGAACGGGCTGCCTCACTGAAGATACGTTACTACGGCCTACACACTGCGGGCTAGCGACGACACTTTGATCTCACGCGATCCGCGTCGGGGGCTACAGCCCATGGCTACAGCACCTCTGCTCAGAAGGCGCCGACAACGCCGAACGATGTCACATCGCTCGATGCATTCATATAAGGGGCGAGCTCGATCGACCGGCGACGATATCCGCGCACTCCATCCCACACGCCATATCCATAAGTCAGGATGAAACCGACACCGGCGAGCGCGTTGAGACCGCTCAGCGTCTCGGCGCCGCGATAGTGGTTCTTGCCGCTCGCATCGCACGTATTGCCAGGGCCGTGGCACCACGAGCGCAGCACGAAGTACGTCGTCACGTTCGTCGCGAGGAACGCCCCGAGCAAACTTCCGACGACGATCCCCTTCACGCGCTCGCCGTTCTGGAACTGCGCGACCGGCGGCAACAGCGCGAGCGGCCAGTAGCGCTTCGGCTGCGGGCGCACCGCGTGGAGCTCGCCGGCGTGGCGCGCGCGCACCTCGTTGAAGAAGTTCACGACCTCGGGCGGATACAGCGACGGATCGAGGTGACCGTCGAGGTCGAGCTTGAGATACGCGACGAAGTGAGTCTCCGCGTCGCTGTTGCGATGCTGGAAGAACGCGGCGAGGCCAGCGAGTCGATCGGCCTCCGCGCGATCCGGCACCGCGAGCTCCGCGGACGGTGCGAGCAAGCCCTCGACGAGCATCTCGACGCGCGTCCAATCGCCAGCCGTCGCGGCGGCGTTCGCATCGCGCAGCGTCGCAGCCGGATCGGCGGCGGCGATTCCGCCGGCGAGCGCGACCACGAGCAGCGCGCGCGCTAGTACCACGTCGGGATCCTGCGCTTGAGTTGCGGATCGGCGATCGCCAGCACCTCGCGCGCCGCGCGCTCGGCGAGCTTCGTGCGATCGAGCCCCTTATCGCCGACGATCGTATCGGTGACGAGCACCCGATCGAACACGACCGCCTGCGGGTCGACGATCTTGAGATGGACGCGCGCGCGCGCCATCGGGATCGTGCCGCTCTCGATCTCGAGTGACAGCACCTCGAGCTCGACTGCGAAATCCGCGCGCTCCGTGACGACCGCCTTCGGCCCCATGCCGAGCAGATGGACGTCGACGACGCGCGCGCTGTGATGGCGGCGCTGGGCCCACGGCGCGAGCGAGGTCTCGATCGCGGTGCGCAGTAGCTGGGTGTCGGCGGCCGCGGCGGGACTCGTGATGATCGCGGCGAGCAGCGTCGCTTGCGCCGCGGGTTCGACGCGCTTCGGCTCGTCGACGTGCTTCGGCTGGACGAGCTGTTGATCCTTCTCGATCAGCGCCGCGAGGTGGGACTTGACCGAAGGGAACGCCTTCGCGGCGAGCTCCTCGGCACCGTGATCCATCGTCGTCATCGACGCCTCGACCGGAATCGTGTCGAGCACGGCGCCATCGCGAACGTCGCGCACGCGCAGCGTCAATTCGATCGCACTGCCTTTGCCCGCCTTGATCGTGCCGTCGACGACGATCCGCGCCTTGCCCGGCACCGCCATCTTCGGACCGACGACGACGACATCGAGCCCGCCCTGGATCAACGTGCGCGCGACTTCACTCGCGACCGGCTGACCGAACAGCTCGAGCTTCGCATCGGCATCGAGTGGCAGCAGCGCGACCGACTTCGCCGGCTCGGTTTGCGCCTGGACGCCCTTGGGATCGGCGAACGCATGCGCAGATGCAAACAGCACCACGGCGAGCACGATCGCGACGAGCGTCCGCATGGCGTGATCCTACATCGGCCCCGAGTCGGGGACGGCGATGCGGTACGCGCCGGTGCTATCGGTCGCGGTTTCGGCGATCGGTTGGCTCGCGGCAACGCCGGTACAAGCGCTGCATAGGATCTGCACGGAGGCGTTCGCGACCGGGTTCGGGAAGCCGATCACGGTCACCTGCCCGCTGATCGCGATCGCCTTGTTCAACAAGGCTTCACCGGGCACGCCGGCCGCGGTCTCGTCGGGATAGTCGTGCGGCGCGCCGCGGCCGCCCGGATCGAAGAAGTGGAGCGCGTAGTGCGCGCCCGCGGCGAGTGACAGCGAAACGTGACCGTTCGCGCCGGCCGTAGCTTCGACCGGGACCAGGTTTGCAAGCGCGAGCGCTCCGATCGGCATCGCTTCGGCGCGGGCGCCGGGAAGCACGTTGGTCCCCATCGGATCCTCGATCTGCGCGATCGCGACGGTCGGCGGTGGTGCATCGAGTGCCTGGGCGGCACACGTCGAGGTGTCGAGCGACGCGACTGCAAAGTCACCCGCTGCGACCGAGATCACGGCCGACAGCGACGCGCGCGGCACGAGCATGTTCGGCAACACGCCGCTGCCGTTTGTCGCGGCGGCGATGTGGACCGCGCCGGCGGCTTTCGCCGACACCGTGCCGGTCGCGATCGTCCCGGCGGTGCCGGCGAGTGCGCCGACGACGGTGACGAGTGCATTCGCCTGCGGAGCGCTCGCGCGTGTCACGGTCGTGCCGGCGAGGTCGCATGTCGCCGGGCTCGCCGCATAGCTGATCTGGATCGACTTCGTCAGATCGAACATCGCCGTCGCGGTCAGGCGCGGCAGGCCGCTCGACGGCGGCGGCGTGACCGTCACGGTGATCGGATCGGTCGCGTCGAACGTGTGGTGCGTGGTGAACGTGCCGTTCACGCCCGTCGTCGCGATCGTCGAAGGCACGCCGAGCTGCTCGAGCTGGACCTGCGCGTTCGCGAGGGCCACGCCGCTGCGGTCGAGCACGGTGCCCCCGGCCGGCGTGCCGGCGTCGACGGGGAACGCGTTCGGCCCCATCCCAGGCATCCACGTGAACAAGCGCGGCGCGAGCGTGTTGTCCTGCGGGATCACGAGCACGGTGTGAGCCTGGAGCTGGAGATGTGTCGTGAACGCACCGGTCGTGACGAGATCGAACGCGGGCCCGAGCACGGGCATGAACTTCACGTACGCCGAGATCGCCGAGCCAGACGTCACCGTGCCGCTCAGCACCGTGCCAGGATCGACGGAGAACGGCCGGTCGATGTTCTGGCCCTGGTGCAACTGGATCAGCGTCTCCTGTGGCGGCGCGAGCTCCGCCGGTGGCGTGAGGCGCACGCGATACATCACGAGCGTGCCACCGGGGTTCATCACGTCGATCGTTTGGTCGAGGTGACCGCACGCGCCGGGCGGCGTGACATCGACGCTCACCGTGTGACTCACGGCCGTCGGTACGTCGAAGCCGATCGCGGAGTGGTCGTTGTGATCGGTGCCTTCGTAGTTCGTGTTCGCCACGCCATCGACCCTCCACGCGTAGTCGGTGACGAAGCCGAACACCTGCGCGGTGACCTTGACGTGATCGCCCGCGACGGGGACCGCGGGATCGAAGATCAGCACGTTCTGGCAGCCGCCCGCGTCCTCGCCGCCATGGCCGGCGTCGACATCCGAGATCGCGTGGTCAGCACCACCGGCGCAGCCCACGAGGAGGACGGCGATCGCGAGCGAGGATTTCACCGGACCTCCACGCGCCAGGTCAGGCGCTGGTTGCAGCTCGGATCCGGGGACAACGAGCATGTCAGATCACCGTCGGGGCAATTCACGGCGCGATGGTTGCGGTCCTGGATCTCGACGCGGAGCTCGACGAGATCGCCTGGCGCGTAGCTATCCGGATCGAGCGCGACCGCGTTGCCGGTGACGCTCGTGAGTTGCTGGCGCGTGCCGCCCGGCGGGACGATCGACCAGTGGAACTCGGTCGTGCCGAGCACGGGATCGTTCGGCACCGACGGATACGGATCGAGATCGTCGGTGACGACGAGCACCTGGAACAGCGTCGGATCCGTGAGCGGCAGCGTCGTGCCCGGATCGGTCGTCGCGGCGGGCACCCACTGTGCGACGCACGGCAGCTGGTCGGCCGCGACCGGCACCATCAGGTCTTGGACGGTCTGCATCCCGAGCGGGTCGGTCGCGGTCAGCTCGATCGTCCACGTGCCGACCGTGTGGGTCGTGAACGTCTTGCCGATCTGGAGATGAGTCTCGTCGGTGCCTGCGACCGTGCGATCGACGAGCGTGTAGTCCTGCGACGTGGGCGGTGACGTCACGCTCCAAGCGACATCGTACGGATGAGTCGCGCTGCCGACGGGATCATCCGGATCGGTGACGAGCGCGTAGATTCCGATCGGAACGCCGACGACCGGCGGCCGCGGATCCGAGCGCATCATGATCTGTGGCGGCGCGTCGCCGAGGTGAACGTCGAGCACCTGGCTCGGCTTTGCGGTCGCGCCGAGCGCATCCTGACCTTCGAGGCGAATCTCGAGCGTGTCGTAGGTATTCCCGGCGGCGTTCGCGAGCGGGACCTCGATCAGATCGAACGTCGTGTCGGTGCCGCTCTGGAATTCCATCGCGTCGCATGCGGTCCCGTTGCACGCGTACGCACGCCAGCGGAGCGCGACCGAGTCGCCGTCCGGATCGTCGGCGACCGCGGTGAACTTCACGTCGTGATCGCCGCGCGCGATCGCGGCGCCGGGGTCCGCCACGTGGATCGAAACGGACGGACGTTGGTTGATCGGGTCGGTGTAAAAACACCCCGTCAGCACGGTCGCGAGGGGCCACAGCCGATTCACGCGCATCCCTGATTGCATCGATCCTGCCACGTCTAACTGCTCGATTTATAGGGCTCTCGTCGAGCGGCGCGGCGGGGATCACGACACGGATGTCCTGGATCAGTGCACGGGCTCGTAACAGTCGAGCTCGGGCTTGTCGCGGATCGAGCAAGCCGCGCTGGGGGTCCAATACTTCTTGTGATCGCCCGCCTCGATGAGGATGCGCTCGCGCTTCACCGAGATGGTCTCGCCGGCCGCATGCGCCACCCCGCCGAGCGTCGCGGCGATGTCGAAGTGCACGCTGACCTGCGCGAGCATCTTGTCCTCGATCACCGCAGTTTGGTTCGAAACCACGTGCACCGTGTGATGCCACTCGTGCAGGCCCTCCTGCTCGCAGCGCACGACGTGCTCGCCCGCGCTCGCGACGAACGGCCCGGTATCCGCGCGCCCGCGCTTCTGACCATCGATCGACACGTCGCACCAGGTGTCGTTCTTCACCGCGATCTTGCCGTCGGCGAGCGCGGCATCCGGCTGCACCGCCTCGATCACCGAGGCCGCATCCGGCAGCGCCGCGTCCGGCGCATTCGCATCGCGGATCCGCGCGGCGCCGGCATCGCGCGCCATCACCGCGACGTGCACGGCAGCATCGATCGGCGGCGTCGCATCGAGCACCGGCAGCACGACGTCGCTCGGATTCTCGACGCGTTCGATCGCACCCGCATCGAGCGTCGGCTTGTCGACGGGGATGGCCTTCGCCGGCTCGCGATGCGCGAACACCTTCACGCCCGCGACCGCGCCGCCTGCGATCACCGCAGCGCCGACGAGCCCGATCGCGAGCACGCGCCGCCGCGCACTCGATCGCCCACCTTCGGTGACCGCGGTGACGAGCGCGGCCACCGCCGGATCTTCCGGCGCCAACGCATTCGCGCGATCCGCGATCGCCAGCGCGCGCGGCAGCTTCGCATCCGCGATCGCCTGCTTGCCCGCGGCGATCAGCGCGGTCACCACGCCCGGTGTCTTTGCCGCGACGAACGCCTTCGGATCCGCGAAGTACGCACGCAACTCGTCGGCGGGCTCGCCGAGCCCACCGCTCGCCGCGATCTTGCGCAGCTCGTCGGCGACTTGCGCCGCATTGACCTGACGGTCCTCCGGCTCGGTCGCCATCAAGCGATCGATCACCCGCGATAGATCCGGCCCGACCTCGGCTCGCTTCTTCACCGCCGGGATCCGCGTCCCCGCCGCGATCTGCGCCATCACCTTCGCCGGCGAGCCCGCGTACGGCAGCGTGCCCGTCGCGAGCTGGTACAGCGTCGCGCCGAGCGAATACAGGTCGCTCTTCGCCGTCGCGATATCTCCCGCTGCTTGCTCCGGGCTCATGTACGCGGGCGTCCCGAGCAACGCGCCGGTCTTCGTCACGAGCGAGTCCTCGGTCTCGAGCCGCGCGACGCCGAAATCCGCGAGCAACACGCGGCCGCCCGGCGCGACGAGCACGTTCGCCGGCTTGATATCGCGGTGGATGATGCCGGCCGCATGCGCCGCGACGAGTGCGTCCGCGAGCACCGCACCGACGCACGCGACGACCTCCGCGAACATCGGCCCGCGCTGCTCGATCTCGCCGAGCAGCGTCGTGCCGCGCACGAGCTCCATGACGATGAACGGCGGATCGTCCGAGTCCTCGTCGCCACCGACGTCGTAGATCCGGAGGATGTTCGCGTGCTCGAGGCCCGCCGCCGCGCGCGCCTCGCGATGAAACCTGCGGACGATCTCTGGCCGGCGCGCGAGGTGCGGGAACAGCACCTTGACCGCGACCTCGCGGCGCAACTCCTTGTCGCGCGCGCGATACACCGTCGCCATCCCGCCCTCGCCGACATCGTCGCCGAGCTCGTAGCGCCCCAACGTGTCGCCCGAGTGGACGGCGCGCTTCTTCTTGCCGCGCGCTTGTTCGGAAGGTGCAGCGGTATCGGCGAGTGGATCGGTGTCGTGCGGATCCGAACCAGCCAAGCGGCTAGCCCGTGAACTTCACGTGGCCGGTCTTACCCGCGGCCTTCGCCGTCTTCATCGCCTTGCCGAGCCGGCGACCGAGCTCGTCGGCGCCGCCGTTCAGCGACAGGCCTTCGGTGCTCGTGATCGCGAGGACGAGCGCGAGCGCCTTCGCGTCGCCCGGCAGCGTCGCCTTGTGCGCGTCGAACGCGTTCTCGGCATCGTGGACGAACGGTTCGCAGTGGTCGGGCGACATCACGGCGATGAAGTCCGAGCCGCCGATGTGACCGACGAACGCGCCGCCGCCCGAGGCCTTGCGCGCGGCATCGAGCAGCCACTGGCCGAGGTTGCGCACGGTGTCTTCCGAGCGGGCGATACCGATCGCATCGGCGTACGCATCCCAGTTGAGGATGTCGACGTGGACGACCGACGTGGGCTTGCCGCTCTTGAGCGCGCCCTCGATCTCCTCGTCGATCGCGCGCGAGCCCGGCAGGTTCGTCGTCGGATTGCGATCGCGCTCGCGCCGCGCCGCGCGGATCAGCGCCTTGCAGCGCGCACCGAACTCGCGGAGGTCGAACGGCTTCGACATGTACGCGTCGGCGCCGGCCTCGAGGCCGGTGACCTCGTTGTCGACGCCCGCGAGCGCCGTCAACATGAGGATCGGCGTGCGCGACCACATCACGTCGGCCTTCAGCCGGCGCGCGACCTCGTGGCCATCGATGCGCGGCATCATGACGTCCAGGACCAACAGGTCCGGGTCGTGCGCCTTCACCAACTTGAGTGCCTCGTCGCCGTCCCGCGCCCGCAGGCACAAGAAGCCGGCGTCACCGAGCGCCATGTTGACCATGTGCGCGATGGCGTCGTCGTCTTCGGCGATCACGATCTTTTTGAGGAGCATCGGATCGCCCTGTTGATACCACATGGTAAGCCTGATTTCGTGCTCGATCCCCTATTCGGGACGGCCGTCGAAACGACGACGCTCGACAATGGGCTCGCGGTCACCACGGTCCCCCTGCCCCACCTCCACACGGCCGTTTGCGCCCTGTTCGTGAAGGTCGGATCACGGTTCGAGACTCCCGAGGACAACGGGCTGTCCCACTTCACGGAGCACATGCTGTTCCGCGGGACCGAGCGCTACCCCACCTCGCTCGCGCTCAACACGGCGGTCGAGCAGCTCGGCTCGACGCTCCACGCCGAGACCGGCCGGGACTACAGCCTCTACCAGCTCGCATTAGAGCCGGAGCTGGTCGGCGACGCGATCGGCGTGCTCGGCGAGCTGCTCGCCCGGCCGCGGTTCGACGACATCGAGCTCGAGCGCCGGCTGATCCTCGAGGAGATCAACGAGGACTACGACGAGGACGGCGTCGAGATCAACGTCGACGACATCGCGCGCGGCCTGGTGTTCGGCGCGCACCCGCTCGGCCAGCGGATCATCGGCCCGCGCAGCAACGTCGAGCGGTTTTCGCTCGCCGACGTCCGCCGCCACCACACGGCGTTCTACGGCGCGAAGAACGCGAACCTCTGCGTCGCCGGGCCGGTTACCCACCACGCGGTCGTCGCCCAGGCCCAGCGCGCGATGATGGCGATGCCGGCCGGTCACCGCGCCGAAGTCCCCGCCGCGCCCGGTCTCCACGCGGGCCCGAAGCTCGAGTACGTGAAGGACGCGTCGTCGCAGACCGCGCTGTCGGTCGTGTTCCGCGCGATCCCCGAGCTCGACCCGGCGTACATCTCGCTCGTCGCGCTCCAGCGGATCCTCGACGACGGCATGTCGACGCGCCTGCACTACACGCTCGCCGATCAGAAGGGCCTCGCATACTCGGTCCACGCCGCGATCGAGCCGCTCGCCGATACCGCGCTGTTCGAGATCTCGAGCGCGACCGCGCACGCGAAGGTCTCCGAGCTCGTGAAGGAGCTGTTCGTGCTGCTCGACGGGCTGCGCGCGGGCAAGATCACCGAAGACGAGCTCGCGAAGGCGCGCGTCCGCTATCGCTACGAGACGCTCGCCGCGATCGACGACGCTTCTGCGATGGTCGGTTGGTTCGGCGGCACCGCTTTGTACTACGAGCCGCCGTCGCTATCGCACCGGCTCGAGCAGATGGCCGCGGTCAAGCTCGCCGATCTCAAGCGCGTCGCCGAGCAGGTGCTCGATCCGGCGCACCTCGCGATCGCCGCGGTCGGCTCGCTGTCGCGCGCGCGGCTCGGCGAGCTGCGCAGCGTGATCTCGAGCTGGTCCTAGTTACGGCCGCGACCGCCGCCGCCGCCACCACCGCCGCGACGACCACCACGACCGCCACCGCCACCACCGTGGCGCGGACCGCGGCCACCGCCGCCATGGCCCTCTTCGCGCCGCTCGTTGCGCGCGCGCTGCTGCGGCGACACCGACGGCGGAATGATGTGCATCGGCACGGTCGACTGGAACGGATGACCGTCGACGACCGGGATGTCCTGGCGCGTGAGCTTCACGATGGCGCGCCAATCGGCACGCTCGTCGGCCTCGACGAACGTCATCGCCATGCCCGCGTTACCGGCGCGCGCGGTGCGGCCGATCCGGTGGACGTAGGTCTCCGGCACCTCCGGCACGTCGAAGTTGACGACGTGGGTGACGTCGTCGATGTCGATGCCGCGCGCCGCGATGTCGGTCGCGACGAGGACGCGGATCTTGCCGGCCTTGAACGCGGCGAGAGCGCGCTCGCGCGCGTTCTGCGACTTGTTGCCGTGGATCGCGTCGGCGCCGATGTGCGCCTTCTCGAGGTGCTCCGCGATCCGGTTCGCACCGTGCTTGGTCCGCGAGAACACGAGCACGCGCTTCATCCCGCTGTCGCGCAGGACCTCGACGAGCAACGCGCGCTTGTCGGCCTTCTCGACCATGAACACTTCTTGATCGACGCGCTCGGCCGTCGTCGACGGCGGCGCTACCGCGACCGTCTCCGGCTGGTGGAGCAAGCGATCCGCGAGCTCCTGCGCTTCGCGCGGCATCGTCGCCGAGAAGAACAGCGTCTGGCGGCGCGATGGCAACAGGCCGATCACGCGCTTGACGTCGTGGATGAAGCCCATGTCGAGCATGCGATCCGCTTCGTCGAGCACGAACACTTCGAGCGAGCGCAGATCGACGAGCCCCTGGCCCGCGAGATCGAGCAAGCGACCCGGCGTCGCGATGAGAATATCGACGCCGTCCTTGAGCGCGCGCTTCTGCGCGTCCATGCCGACGCCGCCGAAGATCACCGTGTAGCGGAGCGGCAGGTGCTTGCCGTACGTGCGAAAGCTGTCGCCGATCTGGGCGGCGAGCTCGCGCGTCGGCGTGAGCACGAGACAGCGGGTGTGGCGATGGCCCTTGCCCGGCGAGATGTGTGCGAGACGCTGGAGGATCGGCAGCGCGAACGCCGCCGTCTTGCCCGTGCCGGTCTGCGCGAGACCCAGCAAATCACGCCCCGCCAGCACGTGCGGAATCGCCTTCGCCTGGATCGGCGTCGGCGACACGTACCCTTCCGCCGCCACCGCCTGCGCGATCGGCGCGATCAGACCTAGTTCCGAAAACTGCATCGGCGGGGCTTTAGCACCCCCCTGGCCAAGAGTGAACCGATTACTTGGCCAGTTCGCGGTCGACCGTCTGCTTGACCTTCACGTCGAACCCGTCACCCGCCTCTTTCTCGTGCGCTTTCAGATATTCCGCGCGTTCCTTGGACACCTTGGCAAGCTCGGCCTGTGCCGCATCGCGCTTCGCGGCGCGCTCCGAAATCTCGGCTTTGATCTCGTCGGTCGACTTGTTCTTCATGTCGGCCGGCAGCAGGTCCTTGTCGAGCGACTCGACCGCGACGGTCCCGGTGGCGACACCACCGACCACGTCTTCCTTCGCGCGACCGCCGCCCTTCTTCGCGGGCGCCTTCGCGTAGTAGTCCGCGCGATCCGCCGCGACGGTCGCCGGGGCCGCGGCCTGCGCCGCCATCTTGCCCTCGTACGCACCGCGGGTCGCCGCATCGCCGTAGATCACGGCGGTCGAATCGATCGTGCGAGACAGCTCGGCCATCTTCTGGTCGTACGGCGTCGCGATCTGCTGGACGCCGCCGTTCTGCTGGATCGTCGAGAACTCGCCCGCGCCGATCGAAGCGATCTGCTGCCACGCCTCCGCGGTGTCGCTCGCGGTGCCACAGCGGATCGTGTTGATCATGATCCCCGCCTTCGCCGCATCGCGCGCGCTGACGTCGAACTTCGGCACTTCGCCGCGGCTCGCGGGAGGCGCATCTCCGACGAGGAAGATCATCTTCTTCGCGCCGTCGCGCCACGCCATCTTGTGAACCGCGTCGTCGAGCGCCGCATCGACGTCTTCGGGAACGTCGCCGCCGCCTTCCGCGGTGTACGTCGACAGCTCGGCGAACACGCCGTCCATATCGCTCGTGAGCGGGTAGTCCTTCGTCACGTAGACATCGCCGAGGTCCTTGTACGCGACCAGGCCGATGTGAACGTCCGCGTTCTTGTCGACCTCGCGGATGTGCGAAGCGATCGACCACACCGTCCGCTTCGCGCCATCGAGCAAGCCGCCCATCGAGCCGGTCGTGTCGACCGCGAACACCACGTCGATCCGATGCGTATCGCTCGGCGTCGGCTTCGGCGTGGTGAGCGAGCCCGAGGCCCAGGGCTTCAACCACAGCGCGAGAGCGACGGTGGCGACGGCGGTCGTTGCGATTCCGAACGTGGCGATGCGCTGGCGGTCGATCATGGTGACCAGTACCGACGCACCAGCCGCCCGCTCGATCTACGTCATTGCGGCGCCAACTAGCTGAAACTTCGACCCAAGATCAGGACGAAGGCGGTGTCTGCCGCTGGCTCGCTCCGTAGGCGCGCATCTGGTCGGCAGCCTCTTGGGTGCTCTCGAGCGCGAGCAACTCGTACATCTTCGACAGCTCCAAGTCGGGCAGCCGCGGGCTGCGCTCGACCTGCTCGTAGCCGTCAGCCCCGAGCACGTGGATCGTGATCACGTCGTCGATCCAGAACCAGACTTCGGGAACTCGAAGCCGGCGCCAGGCCTCGAGCTTGTCGAGACCGCCGCTGGTCCACACGACCTCGACCGATAGATCCGGTCGCTTGTCGGGAAGCTGCGTGCCGAACACGTAGCAACAGTCCGGTTCTGCTCCGACCTTCAGTCGCTTGTCTTTGAGTGTCCAGCTCCCGTAGCCCTCGATGACAATGCCCCGCCCCGAGCAGTAGGCCACGATCAGATGACCGATCCGATAGTTGATCCGCTCGTGATACTTGGAAGGTGACATCAGCTCCGCAACTCCGTCGAGATACGTGATCCGCGGAGCTGAGTGATCGCCGCGAGCCCGATCGAGGGCCTCGTAGCCTTCCCAGTCGACGTACATGTACACGCACTGATCGATCCGATCGAGATCGTCGGCCGTGAGCTTCGTCATCGCGATCATCGTAGCACCGCGCTTCAGCAACTCGTGGGCCATCGTTAGCTACGCGAAATCACGCGCCCACGTGGCCGGTGTCCGACGGAAATCGGCCGTCGTGTCCGGCCTACGGCTTTTGATGGACGCTGACGGTCACGGTGCGGCGCGCGTCGATCGGCTTGCACACCTTCGTCCCGCACAACCAGAACCGCAGGTGGAGCTTCAACCGGAAGTCGCCTGCGGTGTCCGTGCGTAGTGGGATCGCGAACCGCGGCGAGTCCTCGTCGGGATCGACGGCGTCGGTGCGCGCGAGTCGGCGACGGCGCACCGAGATGCCGGCGTCGGGTGCGATGTCGAGCGTGAGCCCACCATCCTTCGAGATGGTCTGGCCGCGATCGACGGTGATCGATACCGGCAGCGAGCCACCACCGGTGTCGACATCGAGGTGCTCGGGGACGTCGAGCTTGTAGCCGGGCTGATCTTGCGCGGCGGCAGGTGCCGCCATCAGGAACGCGAGCGTGATCGCAGCTCGCCTCACAGGATCTGCGTGGCGAGCTCCGCGAGCGGCGAGCGCTCGCCCTTCGTCAGGATCACGTGGCCCGCGATCGCTTCGTGCTTGAACCGCTCCGCGACGGTCGTGAGACCGTTATTCGAAGCATCGAGGTACGGATGATCGATCTGATACGGATCGCCGGTCAGGATGATCTTCGTTCCTTCACCGGCGCGCGTGATGATCGTCTTGACCTCGTGCGGCGTCAGGTTCTGCGCTTCGTCGACGATCATGTAGACGTTCGGCAGCGAGCGACCGCGGATATACGTGAGCGGCTCGATCTCGACGAAGCCCATGTCGACGAGCTCGGCGTAGCTCCGGCCATCCTTCTTGTCGGTCTTGTTGAGGCCGAGGAGCAGCTCGAGGTTGTCGTAGATCGGCTGCATCCACGGGTTCAGCTTCTCTTCGATATCGCCGGGGAGATAGCCGATGTCGCGGCCGAGCGGGAAGATCGGGCGCGACACGAGCAGCTTGGAATAGACCTGCTCCTCGGTGACCTTCTGGAGGCCCGCCGCGATCGCGAGCAACGTCTTACCGGTACCGGCCTTGCCGACGAGCGTGACCAGCTTGATCTCGTCGTTGAGCAGGAGGTCGAGCGCGAAGTGCTGCTCGCGGTTGCGCGGCTTGATCCCCCACACGCCCTCGCGGAGCTTGCGGACCGGAACGGCCTTTCCGAGGTTCTTGTCCCACCGGGTGAGCGCCGACTTGCCGGCCTCGTCCTTGAGCGTGAGGAACTCGTTCGCGTGGAGGCCGGGCGCGTCGACGACGACCGCGTTCTGCGCGTAGAACGTGTCGATCGTGCCGGGCGGCACGAGGAGCTCGCGGTTACCGGGATAGAGCTCCTCGATCGTGATCTGCTCGGGTTCGTAGTCGACCGTCTGGAGACCGAGCGCGTCGCCGCGGACGCGCATGTTGACGTCCTTCGTGACGAGGACGGTCGGGATCTTCGGGTCGGCGTCGCGAACCTCGAGCGCGATCTCGAGGATCCGCTGATCCATCGAGCGCGAGTCGTAGCTCGGGTTCTTGATCGGGTTCTTCGACAGCTGGACGCGAACGGTGCCGCCGTTCTCCAGCTTCTGGTTCTGCGACAGCCCGCCGGGCTTGCTGCGGTGCTCGTCGAGGAGCCGAGCGATCTGGCGCGCGTTGCGCCCGAGCTCGGATTGATCCTTCTTGAAGGTATCGATCTCCTCGATCACGTAGATCGGAATCACGACCGCGTTGTCCCCGAACGCGTACAGCGCGCGCGCGTCGTGGAGCAGGACGTTCGTGTCCAGGACGTAGTTCTTCACCGCCACGGAACGAGCCTACGTCAGAACCGACCCGAAATTGCGACGCCGGCCGTCTGATTAGTTGCCATCGGCGTGACGGCGAGATCCTTCGGCGCCGTCGCGTACAGCACGATCCCGGTGACCAAGGCGGCCACGCCGACCGCACCGATCACCGTCCCGACGTCGGCGAGCGAGCCGGCGTCGAGCGCCTTTTGCCGCTGAGCGGCCGGGCACACCAGCTGGCCATTCGCCGTCGTGCAGCCATTCTTCGGATCGATCGCTTCGTTGTAGTCGCCGTGCGCGACGAAGCCGATCGCGATGCCGCCGACGAGCGCCGCTGCGCCGGCACCGCCGACCGCGTACGACCACACGACCCGGCTGTGCCTGCGCGTCATCGCGGGCGCCGGTTCCTCATGATGCTCGACGAGCGCGGCCGGCTTCGGCAGATCGAAGATCACGGTCGCGCCGGCGGCCGCGTCCTTCGTCGCGTCGAACAGCGTCTTGGTCGGTGTCGCCGCGTGCACCGTGATCGCACCGGGGTCGACGCGCTCGGTGATGATCGAGCTCGCTTTGACCGCGCGACCGGCGACGGTGATGCTGAGCCCGGCGACATCCGGCTCCGGCACGTTCACGACCGCCGTGGCGAGCTTTGCCGACAGCGCGTCCGCGCGCTCCTTCGCGAACTTCTGGCGCGATGGATTGTCGGCGGAGCGCTGCGCGGCGTCGTCGAACATCCGCCACGCCTGCGCGACGTGACCGAGGTGCTCGTGACAATCGGCGAGGTTGAGCTCGGTACCGACGCCGTTGTCGAGCGCGTAGCTCTGCTCGAACTTCGCGCACGCCTCCGAGTACTTGTTCTGCTTCGCGAGCTCGCGGCCTTGCTCGAACAGCTTCGCGCCCTCGCTCGGAGCCTGCGCCGCGGCGACTCTTGCGAGCGCGAGCAACGCGAAGGCGACGAGCCTCATGACTCCAGCGTATCAGTGCTGGCAGGCCATCGGGTCGGCGTCGCAGTCCTTCTTGACCGGATCCTTCGTCGTCGGCGGCGCTTCCTTCGCGGGCTCGACGCTGGTGCCGGCGGTCTTGCAGGCCGCCGCGAGCGAGGGCTTGCTGCCCGCGGCGACGAACCAGCGGCGCGCGTGTGCCTGATCGTGCGCACGACAGGCAGCGACCGTGCACGAGTTGCGCGGCAGCGCTGCGAACTTCGCGCACAGCGAGACGGCCTCGGCGTAGTCACCATCGTCGAGCGTCTTCGCGAGCGCGTCGGCCGGCGTCGCCTTGTCGGCGTGCGGCTCGACCGCGACGACCGCCGCGTCGGCTGCGGCCACCGCGGCATCGCCAGGAATCGCCGCGACGACCGCTGCATCGGTGGGTTTCATCACGACGACCGCGGCCGCATCGGCCTGGACCGCAGCGACGGCTGCATCCGCGCCGGCCGCGTGCTTCACGCCGCCACCGGTCGAAGCGATCGCGACGACGATCCCGACGACGATCGCGGCGGCGATCCCGATCACGATCCACCGCGGTCGCCTCGCGGCAGGCTCGCGCTCGTCGGCCGCTTGCGGCGGCGGGACGTACAGCGGATACGCGTTGTTCGAGTACGACGGCGGCGGCGCCACGTTCGGCCCCGACATCTCGCGCGCGTACCCGGCAGGCGCCTGAGGGTAGACCGGTGCACCCGACATCGGCGGCGGATTGCTCGAGCTGTGTGCGCGCACGATCGGCAGCTGGGGCCCGGTGGTTCCCGGCGAGCTCGGCAGATGCCACGCCGGCCGCACGTTCTGCGACGACTCGGACTCCGCACTGAACGGCAGCGTGACCATCTTGTCGGGGCTCTGCGGGATCCCCGCGGAGCCCTCGTCGGTGCTGAGATCCGGAACCGCGCCGAGCTGGGTCTCGAGTGGATCGCCGCGCTGGCTGCCGAGGTCCGCGGGAATCGGCTCGCTCGTCACCGTGAACACCTCGGGATGCGTCTCGCGCGACTGCATCTCGATCCACGGCTCGGGCCGCTGGCCGAACAGATCGCGGAGGTAACGCGCGAGCGCCGCGCCGGAGAGCGCCGTGCCGAGCCGCACCGCGACGTTCTCGATCGCCTCGTGAACTTGATCCGCCGTTTGAAACCGCTCCGCCGGATCCTTCGCGAGCAACCGCAGCGACAGCGCGTCGAGCTCCGGTGGAATCTCCGGCCGGCGCGACGACGGCGGAGGCACCGTCTCCGAAACGATCGCGGCCATCGCGTTGAAGTCGCTGTCGCGCTTGAACAGCCGCTCCGTCGTCAGCATCTCCCACAGCACGATGCCGAGCGAGAACAGATCGCTGCGCCGATCGATCGGCGCGCCGCGACACTGCTCGGGCGACAGATAGCTGATCTTGCCCTTCACCGTGCCCGAGCGAGTCTCCTGACTGCGATGCGCCGCCTTCGCGACACCGAAGTCGACGAGCTTGACCGCACCCTCGTAGCTGACGATCAGGTTCGACGGCGAGACATCGCGATGAACGATGCCGAGCGGTTTGCCGTCGAGCCCGATCCGCTCGTGCGCGTGATGTAACCCCGCTGCCGCGCCCGCGATCACGACGAGGACGCTGCCGATCGGAATCGGCGTACGCAGTGCGTGCGCACGCTGGAGCAGCATCCGCACGGTCTCGCCGTGCACGTACTCCATCGTGAAGAAGTAGGACTCGCCGAGCTTTCCGATGTCGTAGACCTGCGCGATGTTGGGATGCTGGAGCTGCGCGGCGAGGCGCGCCTCGTCGAGGAACATCCGGACGAACGCTTGATCGTGCGCGCGGCTCCGCAAGATCCGCTTCAACACCACGTAGCGCTCGACGCCTGTCGCACTCGCACCGCGCGCCAGAAAGATCTCGGCCATCCCGCCAGTCGCGAGCTTCGCCAGGATCTCGTAGCTGTTGGCAGCCGAGCCAACCTCGGCCTCTACGCGGGACACCGCTCGTAATTGTCCATGATCCCACGGGTCGGATCACCTGCGGATCGCACTTAACGGGGCGCGCTGGCTCCGCGTCTAATCGTACAATCCGTCAGGGGGACTTAATGTCGAAGCTTCGCGTTGTGTTGATCTCTGCACTAGTTGCTCTTCCACTCGGCGTGTTCGCAGGTGGCGCCATGAAGGGTCACCCGAACCTCGAAAGCGCGCGCACCGCGCTGAACAACGCCTCGAACAAGATCGAGGCCGCTCAGAAGGCGAACGAATTCGACCTCGGTGGCCATGCGGCGAAGGCCAAGGAGCTGATCGCGACGGCGAAGGAAGAGCTCCGGCTCGCCGCTGAAACCGCGAACGAGAAGAAGTAATGAAGGCGGTCAAGATCGTCGTCGTCGCCGCGGTCCTCGGCAGCTTCGTCGCGAGCTGCTTCGTCGAGACCCGCCCGCGTCCGTGTCGCACCGATTGCTGGTGGGATCACGGCCGCCGGGTCTGCGAGAAGCGCTGTAACTAACTCGCCTTCTTCGACTTCGCGGCCTGGGCTTCGGCCCAGGTCACCACGCGATTACGCCCGGTGTGCTTCGCGTGATAGAGCGCGAGGTCCGCGCGTTCGATCAGGACGGCGCGATCGTGGCCGTCGTCGGGGAACGCGGCGACGCCGATCGACTCGGTGACGCTGAGCGGTCCCTTCTCGGTCTCGACGACGACCTTCGAGATCTCGATCCGGATGCGCTCGGCGACGGCCTTCGCCTGCGCGACATCGACGTTGTCGAGCAGGACCGCGAACTCTTCGCCGCCGTAGCGGCACGGGATGTCGATCTTGCGCGGCACTTCCTGCAGCACCTTCGCGACGCGGCGCAGGACCTCGTCGCCGACCGGGTGACCGTAGCCGTCGTTGACCTTCTTGAAGAAGTCGACGTCGCACAGGAGCAGCGCGACCTTGTGGCCGTGGCGCTGCGCGCGCTGCAGCAGATCTTCGAACCGCTGCTGGAACGAGCGATGGTTCGTCAGGCCGGTGAGGCCGTCGGTCGTCGCCATCGTCTCCATCTTCTTGTAGAGGAAGCCGTTCTGGAGCGACACCGCGACCTGGTTCGCGATCACCGCGAGCATCTCGCGGATGTCTTTGTTGAACCGCTTCTCGGCACGCGCGACGAGCGTGAGCGTGCCGATCGCCTCGTCGGCGGAGAGCAGCGGCAACACGAGCAGCGACTTCGCGTCGTCGTCGAGCTTGACCTTGCGCGTGTAGATCGGCGCCGACAGCTCGCGCAGCTCGCCCGCGGCCGGCAGGTAGTGGCGGTTCTTGACGACCATCGACGCGAGGCCCGCGTTGTCCTTGAACTCGAGCTCGGCGAGCTGCTTCGGATCGACGAGGCCCTCACCGGCAGGACCGAGCCGCACCGCCGCGACGCGGTGGCGAGCGCGATCCTTGTCGTAGAGCGCGATCGCGGCGGCGTCGTACTCGACGATCGCGGCGCACGCATCGAACGCGGTCTCCATCACCTGCTCCGGCGTCAGCGCGCGACCGAGCATCGCGGTCGCCGTGAAGAACCGCTCGTGCTCGTACTTCGCGCGTTCGACGGCGCGAAACACTTGCTCCGATTGGACGACCCGCAACACCTGGCCACCCGCGTCGGTCATGAGGTCGCGATCGGCTTCGGCGAACGGCGTCTCGCGATCGGCCGCGAGGATGCCGCGGAGATGGACGCCTTCGAGGATCGGCACCGCGATCAGCGCGACGCCTGCGCGCGCCGAGTCGTAGTACGGGATCTGGTTCGGCTTCGTCGCGCCGACGAGCAGCGGCGTGCGATCGCGGAGCACGGCACCGAGCACGCCGGTGTGTGCGAGCTTCGGCTGTTCGGTGATGTCGTCGGCCTCCGACGCGATGTCCTTGAGGCGCAGGCGATCGCTCGCGTCATCGACCCACAGCAACGCGACCGTCGTCGCACCGAGCGAGCGCTTGATGGTCGCGAGCACCCAGCTCGTCGCATCGCCGATCATGCCGACGCCGCCGATCGCGAGCAGGCGCTCCTCTTCATCGCGGCTGCGCACCGCCCGCGAGTCCGGCGACAGCGCCGCAGCGATCAACCGGTAGTCCTTCGCGGCATCGCGCAGCGCGACCAGCTCGTCGTCGAGCCGGCGCGCGCGGCGACGGCGATAGCGCGCGGTGAGGCCGCGCAACAACACGGCATGCGCGGCGGCCGCACCGGCGATGAACAGCGCGTGGACGGTGAATACGAGGATCGTCCCGTCGCTGATCCCCGTGCGCACGAGCAGCGCAGCTTCGAGGAACAGCGCCGCGCCGACCGTCGCGATCGCACCGGGGCGCGCGAGCACCGTCGCCGAGAACGCGACCAGGCCGTAGAGCGCGGGGTACGCGGGCGAGCGTTGGCCGCCGGTCGTCGCGATGATCACGTGCATGCCAGCGACGAGCGCGAGTGCGAGCTCGAGATCCGCGAGATCCTCGGCGGCCGCGAGCCACATCGACACGCGTTGGGCGCGCGCCGTCGGCGGTGCGAACTGCGCGCGGCGGATCACCGCGATCACGACGAGTGCGAGCGCGGCGGTCGCGACGATCGCCTGGGCGAGCGGGATCCGCGGCCCGAACACCGCGGCACCGTCGACGCCACCGACCGCGACGACGACGCACGCGAGCGCGCCGGCGGTCGCACCGATCGAGACCTTCGCCGCTCGGCGTAGGGCTCGCTGGTAGCGCGTCATCGCGCTCGCACGCGAGGTCATTTCGAATTCACCCGCAGCACGATCTCGTCGGGGTAGACCATGCCGAGGTCGGCGCGCGCGCGATCCTCGATCGCTCCGACATCCGTGCGCAGCGCCTCGATCTCGCGCACGAGTGCGGCGTTGCCGGCCGCGAGCTCTTTCGCCTCGTCGTCGAGCTGGTGGACCTGGCCCTCGAGCTTGACCGCGCGCGGATCGCGGCGCAGCGCCTCGCCCGGCAGATAGCCGATCAAGATCGCGACGACGAGCGCGAGCCCGAGCCGCGTGATCCAGCGCCGCAGCGCGGGCGCGACGTGCATGTCGGCCAGAGTCTTCACCTCCCCCCGAAGGTACGGGCCGAAAAATTCGGGGGCCAACTTTTGGCGAACGACACATAGGGGTCCCGCGGATAAGAGCGGGAAGACAATTGATGTGGAGTTTCGGTTGGCTAAATGTGTACGCTGCGCGCACATGAGGGGACTTCTATTGGTCGTGCCGGTGATCCTCATCGGCTGCGGCGACGACAAGACGACAGACATCAAGTGCAGCGGCGGCGCCCAGGGCTCGCTCTCGCTCGGAAGCCCCCTCACGGTCAGCGGCGGCGACGATCTGAACGGCGCTGCGATCGCCGCGGACGATCACACGACGATCCCCGCGAGCGCGGTCTCGATCGCGTGCGCGGCCGACATCGTGCCGGACGGTTATATAGCGCTCGGCCCCGCGGTCGCGTTCGGCGCAGAGGGCACGTGGTCCGATCGCCCGTTCGAGCTGACGCTGCCCTACAAGATGGCGCGGATGCCCGCGAACGGGACGCGCGGCAACGTCCGGATCGTCGCGAAGCGCCCCGGGGGCGATGCGTTCTTCCCGCCGGTCGCGAACCGCACGCTGGACGACACCGATACGTACGCGTCGAAGGCGACATTCAAAGGTGGCGAGCTCACCACGTATCAGGTCGTCGCCCGCTCCGATGCCGGCCAGACCCACATGGAGCAGTTCGGCTGGAACGCGATCACCGGCGTGTCGATGGGCGGTAACGCGGCGATGGCGATCGCGCTGCGTCACCCCGATCGGTTCGACGTGTTCGGCGACATGGGCGGCGAGCCGGGGCCTTCGCAGGTCTACACGCTTTCGATGGTGCGCGACTTCGTCTACGGCGGGTTCTGCGACGCGGCGAGCGGCAAGCTCGGCCAGCTCTGCCCGAACAAGTCGACGAAGCCCGAGCAGTTCGAGATCGAATCGAACTTCGAGCACATGCTGTATCAGGCTGGCTCCGGCGTCGGCCTCACGCTCGATCGCTCTCTCTATATGAAGGGCACGCGCGACATGGCGCGCGCGCTGTCGAACCCGGCGCTCTACAACCCGGCGAACGCGTATGCGCCGCCGGGCGTCGATTTCTCGTACTTCGCGACCCAGCCGGCGACGCGCTGCGATCCCGCGAACACGATCACGCTGCACAACTTCTACGATCGCGAGTTCAACCCGAACGGCGACAAGCCGGTGATCACGTTCTGCGACGGTGGCGATTCGATGGCGCAAGGCCTCGGCGTGTTCGACCCGTCGCTGCCGCAGCAGGATCCGGCCGAGCTCGTGCTCGCGGTCGATCTCAATGGCAACGGCAAGCGTGATCCGGGCGAGCCCGTGATCACGAACGCGTACGAGCCGTTCCAGGACGTCGGCAGCGATGGTCTCGCCGACAAGGACGAGCCCGGCTACGACCCGGTCACGAACCCGGATCCGAACCACGACGACTATCACTACCTCCGCAACCCGAACGGCACCGAAGGCAACGGCACGCGCGACGAGGGCGAGCCGTTCGAGGATGTCGGACTCGACGGTGTCGCGAGCACCTGCCAGGCGCCCGCCGCGGGGTGCTACGACTACGGCGAGGGCAACGGCGTGTGGGACGTCTCGCCGAACGTCCTCAACTGGTACAAGAACGACTTCAATCGCGAGCTCGCGGCGCTCACCGCCGATCAGCGCGCGCACATGTCGATGTGGTTCGACGCGGGCGTTCGCGACTTCCTCAACAACTCGGTGTCGTCGAATCAGGCCGTCGGCCAGGCGATGGGTGCATACGGCTTGCCGTTCGGCGTGTACGACGGCTTCGGCGGCCTCGTCGCCGGTGCGAACGACGCGACCTACGACTTCACCGAGGTCAACTGGAAGGATCTGCCGAAGCACGGCTACCTCCGCTACGGCAACCCCGATGCGTCGACCGCCGACATCATGAACGGCGATGGCCGCCATGTCGGCACCGCGAACCAGATCATCTATCGGATCGAGACCGCGTTCGCGTTCATCGACAAGCACCTGCCCGATGGCGACCGCGACGACTCGTTCGACGGCGGCCAGACGCTGATGGATCAATCGTTCATGTCGCCGACGACCGGTCGCGATTCGCCGTACGCGCTGTTCCTCCCGCCCGGCTACAACGATCCGGCGAACGCGACGAAGCGCTACCCGGTCGTCTACGTGCTCCATGGCTACGGCCAGCAGCCCGATGATCTCGTCGCGCTGTCAGCGGTGATCGCGAACCACATGATCGCGACGGAGCCGCTCGAGACCCGGATCCAGAAGTTCATCATGGTGTTCGTCGACGGCCGCTGCCGCCCCGGCAGCAACGGCGTCCCGGTCGACACGACAGGGGATCAGTGCGAGCAGGGCACGTTCTACGTCGATGCGCCGCTCGGCGGCAAAGCGCGCGCCGAGACGAACATGCTCGAGCTGATGGATCACATCGATCAGACGTATCGGACGAAGCAAGCTTCGGCCGCCGAAGTCGCGAACTGATGGGGCTGTGGGACAAGGTCAAAGGCGCGATGGGCAAGAAGCAGCGAGCGCGCGAGCCGAGCAAGCGGACCTGGCGGCTGACCTGGCAGGATGGCGCGCTCCAGCTGTTCGCGCCGCATGGAACGTTTCGCGTGAAGGCGATCGAACCGGACGTCCAAGCCCAGCTCGCCGCGCTTGCCGACGGAACCGACCTCGTGTGCGAGGGCGACTTCGACGGCCGGCACGATCTCGAACATCTGATCGTGACCGCGGCGAAGGCAGCGCCGCCACTCCTCGGGCAACGGCCTGCGGCGCGCGCGCCGTTGCCGATCGAGTTGCCGGTCGAGGAGCCGCCGAATGCGTTCGACCGGCTGCAAGATGCGCTCGATACGTTAGCGTCGGTGCGCTGGTGCGAGGGCGCGCTCGCGCCGACGAGCTTGACCGTTTCGGTCGGCGGCGAGAGCGCGAAGCTCGACGACGTCGCGTGGTTGAGCGCGCACGCCGAGCCCGCGCCGTTCGGGCAAGCCGGTGAAACCAAGATCGATCGAGCGGTGCGTTCCACACTGCGCTTGCGCGCGCGAGGTGCGGCGACGATCCGCGGCCTCGAGCTCGCCGGGATCCTCGAGCGGATCGAAGAGGCGTTCTCGCTCGAGTGTCATGTCGAGGCGACCCTGCTCGACGTCCTCGTCTATCCACCGGGCGGCAGGTTCCTTCGCCACAAGGACACGCCGCGGCTCGCGCATCAGCTCGGTACGTTGCTCGTCGAGGTGCCCGTCACCCACCGCGGCGGAGACCTCGTGCTGATCGAAGGCGACGACGAGCACCGCGTCGCGTGGAGCACGCCGGGCACGGGCCCGCGTTGGGTCGCGTTCTATGGCGACGTCGATCACACGGTCGACGAGGTCGAGAGCGGCACGCGGGTCACGCTCGCGTACGTGCTAACCGCGAGCGAGCGTCCGCGCACCGATCCGACGCTCGCCGCGCACCTCGACGCGATCGCCGATGCGGCGATCGCTCTGCTCGCCGATACCGAGCGCGTCCCGGACAACGGGCTGATCGTCCCGTGCGAGCGGCTGGCGATCGCACCCGATGACCGCACCGAGCCGCTCACGCTCGCGATGCTGCGCGGTCACGACGCGGCGATCGCTCGCACGTTCGAGCGCTGCGGCTTCGCGGTCCGCGTGGTCGAGCTCGTGATTCCGAGCGAAGGTGACCACGACCACTTCCCGGAGCCCGACGACTGGGGCACCCAGCCGCTGAAGCGACCGATTCCACCGAGCGTGTTCGCGAACGTCGACGCGGTCTCGTACGAAGACGACGCGGACACCGAAGAGTACGGACCGATGCAGATCGCGAGCATCGAGTCGTACCTCGCCGATCGCGACGAGGAGCTCGAGGAGGCCACCTGGTTGATCCGGCGCGGCGCCGGCGCGAAGCTCGTGCACGAGGGCCTGTTCTCGCCCACCGGTTACTTCGGCAACGAGGCGAGCGACGGGTTCCTCTACCTCGCCGCTGCGCTCGTGCTGAAACCGCCGGCGTAGGTCATAGTCGACCGTGCTGTCGCTCCAGGAGCGTCTGAAGATCGTGCCGCAGGTCGGCACCGTCGAATGGATCGGGCTGCGCCCGTCACGCGGCGCGGATGTGGTCGCGGTCGACGAGGTCGAGGCCGTCGCCGACCGCGGGCTCGCCGGCGATCGCTATCGCGCGAACGGCACGCGCCAGGTCACGCTGATCCAAGCCGAGCACCTACCGGTGATCGCGGCGCTCGCCGGGCACGAGGTCACGCCCGCACTCTTGCGCCGCAACCTCGTCGTCAGCGGGATCAACTTGCTCTCGCTCCAGAAGCAGCGCTTCGCGATCGGCGAGGTCGTGCTCGTCGGGACGAGCGCGTGCGCCCCTTGCGACAAGATGGAAGCGTCGATCGGCGAAGGCACGTTCCAGGCGATGCGCGGCCACGGCGGGATCTGCGCGAAGATCGAGCGCGGTGGCGTGATCCGCCGCGGCGATCGCGTGCGGTTTATCACCGTGTGACGCCGAACGTGACGCCCCACATGACCGTGCCGGCCATATTGCCGACAGCATCGACTCCGACGTAGGTACCCACGGTCAAATGGGACGGGTACTCGTAGTCGATCGACGCGTGCGGCTGGATGATCCATGACGACGCGGTTGCGCCACCGATCAACAGAACGCGGCCACCGAAACCGATGCCGCCGCGTACGATCGCGTGCGCGCGGTCACCGGACACGACTTGAAATTCCGGCCCTGCGAGACCGAACAGCATCGCGGCTAGCGAGGCTCCCCCGGTGCCGAATCGATCTGCGATCGTCGCGTCGGGCGCGGGGCCTACGGAGAACGGGCCCAGGCCAAAGCTCAGCCCCAGGCCGACGTTTCGAATCGGGAATGGCTCCAAATAGAATCGCGGTGTCATGGCGACGCCAACGCGATGGCTCTGCCCGAGCTCGGACCCGAGCGCGGACTCGTCGACGTACGCTCCTCCCATCTCGACCTGACGAGTGAAGCGCGTGTTCCCCAGATCGAGGAACGCGAGCGAGAAGCCGAGCTGAAACGTCGCGGAGGAGTCAGCTCGAGCGTTCGCCGCGAGCAATGCGAGCGTGCAAAACGCCGTGGTCGTCGCCTTCATCGCACGCGTGGACGCTCGACGGAGCGGCCCATTCAAACGCAGCGTTCGCGTGGCGCGACGCCACGTTTCGGCATCACTGACTGACGAGCGTTAAGCTTCCCGGACCACGCGCCCACACGCGATCGAACTGATCCGCGGCGACATCGAGCACCTGATTCTCGGCAAGCCCGCGGCGGGTATCGACGCGACGAACCTTCTTGCCGTCCCACGCGGCAATCCCGCGCTCGGTCGCCATCCAGACCTGGCCGTTGCGAGTCGCGACGAGGTCGTTGATCTCGAACTGCAGTGCCGGCGGGAACGCCCACGCCTTGCCGTCCCACACCGCTGCGCCAGCGCCCGTGCCGACGAGCACGGTCCCGTCTTGCGCGATCGTCACGGCGCGCGCGAGCTCGCTGCGCAAGCCATCCGCCTCGGTCCACAGCTTGACGGTGTTGTTCTGGAGCCGCGCGACACCTTCGTTCGTCGCGAACCACGCGGTGTCTCCTCGGAGATCCGCGTCGACGACGCCGATCGGAATCGGCAACATCTTCGACTTCACCTGCGGCGCGTTGTGCTCCGTGCGGTGATACGTGACCTTGCCCGTCGCTGGCTCGACGATCGCGACGCCGAATGCGCGACGCTCGTTGCCATCGCGATAGCGCAAGCCGACCCACAGCGCGCTCGGCGACGCGAACCGCGCGAAGCTGATCTCCGGAACATCGCCAGGCGTCGCGAGAGCGACCTTCGCGACCGCGGTCCAGCCCGTCGGATCGATCCGCGACATGTGAATCTCGCGGTCGGTCGGTGCGCGATGCAGCGCGTAGATCGCGCCGCTCGGATCGCGCGCGACCGCCAGCACGATCTGATCGGGACCGCCGGCTGCGAGCCGCTCGCCGGTCCAGTGCCACGCCTGCCGCGCGCCGGTCGCGATCCAGCAATCGTTCTGAGTCTTGCACGCGACCGACAAGCCGTTCGCGTCCTCGAACATCTGCTTGCGGCGCAACCAGTCGCGCGGATGCGCATCGCCGCGCGCGTATCGCGCCGTGCCGAGATCGCGGGTGCCGACGAGCAGCTCGTTCTTCGCCGCACCGAGCGTCGTCGGGCTCGGCGGCAGCACGAGATCGATCGGATCGATCACCCACTCGCTCGTCACGCCCGCTTGGGTCGGCACGAGCCGCACGCCATCGCGCGCGAGCGGCCGCACCGTCGTCGTCGCCTGCGCTTGCATCACGCGATACACCCGGCCGCCGCCCATCAACATCACGCTGTCGCCCTCGCGCGTCGCCGCATCCCACGCGAGGTCCGGCAGCGCGCGATAGCTCGTGAAGCCCGCCTTGTTGCCGACCGCGATCTTCTCGTGGCCCTCGCTATCGGCGCCGATCACCATCACGCGATCGCCCGGCGCCTCGACGAGCAGACGCGGGTCGCTGACCTCGCAGCCCTGCGCCGTTCCGATCTTCAGGATGTCGCCGTTCGGCTTGCGTGCGAGCAGGCCCGACTTCGTCGCGATCCACACGTAGTTCGCACGATCGCGCTCGACCGCACGGACCGGATCCTTCACCGGCAGCTGCAACCAACCGCCCTTGTCGGACGCGAACAACAGGCCCTTCGACGTCCCGATCCACACGCCGCCTTCGACCGCCGCGGTCAGGCTCGCGCCTTCTTTCGCGAGCTCGCTGTAGTCGATATTCATCGCCGCGGGGGGCGCCTGAAGCTCGGTGTAGACCTCCGACTGCGCGTCGTAGTGGCCGAAGCCACCGTCGGTCAGCACCCACAGCCACTTGCGATCGCCATCCGGTGCGAGCGCGACGACGTGCTCGCCCGACAAGCCGTGATCCGCGGTCATCACCATCACGGTGCCCTGGTCGTCCCAGCGCTGGATCGAATCCTCGGTCGCGACGAACAAGAACCGGCCCGCGCTCCCGATCTCCTTCACCGGCGAAGGCTCGGTGAACACGCGCACGCGAACCTTGCCCGTCGACACCGGTGGCAGCGGCGGCGGTGCCACGGGCTCCGGCGGCGGACAGCCGGCCGCCATCGCGATCACGAGCCCGAGCCAAACCGCGCGCGCGTTCACGATTCGTCGACGGTAGACCAATTGCGATACTCTCACCACATGGCACGGCAACGACGTGGCGGCTTCCGCCCTCCCGAGCTGCGCGGCACCCTCGGGACGCTGCTGCGCACCACACTCGCTCAAGCGGGCGGTCTCCGCTCGGCACTCGAGCGCGGCGCACGCGAAGGCCGCGCGCGGCTCGACGACGCGCTCGCGGGTCGCAAACGGACCGAGGCCCTCGCCGAGCTCGGTGAGATCGTGTTGGATCTGTTCCGGCGCGGTGAGATCGAGCTAGACCAGCTCCCCGAAGCGCGCGAGGTCGTCGAGTACCTCGACAGCGTCGACGAGGGCGAGGAGCAAGACGACCGCGATGTCGCACCCGCACCGGCGCGCTCGCGGTTCGACGATCGCGACCGCGATGGCACGGTGTCGTCCTCCAAGTGGGTCGCACCGCCTCGCAAGGCGCCCGCGAAGGTCTGGCGCCCGCCCGCCGAGATCGAGGAGCGGCCCGCCGACGAGATCACCGCTCGCGACCGTCCGGTCGCAAAGCCCAAGAAAAAGGGTGGGATCAGCTTCGGCAAGACCGAGGATGAAGACGACGACCTCGCCGAGTACATGCATCCCGACGACGTCCCGCCCAAAGATAAGTAAGAGCTCGGTTCTTGGCCTGACCCTTGACAGGGTCTGGGCGCATCGGTAGAAACCTCGCCTCGGTACGGGGATATAGCTCAGCTGGGAGAGCGCGTGAATGGCATTCACGAGGTCAGGGGTTCGATCCCCCTTATCTCCACCACCTAAACGGCCGCGAAAGCGGTCGTTTCCGTTTTCGGGGCCTCGGTTCTTGGCAGGTTTTTGCCACGAGCCGAGAGCATCGCGAGCACCCGGCGGTCCGGGTCGACCTCGCTCACAGCAGCGGCGGAACAGGCCTCCAAGATGTCGCGCCGATGGTTCTCCGCCACGTGGATGTAGATCATCGTCTCGTCGATCCGCTTGTGCCCCATCCACGACTGCAGCCGCCACGGGTTCACACCAAACAGTGCGGCGTGAGTCCCGAAGGTATGGCGCAGCGTGTGCCACCGCTTCTCCGGTAGCCCAGCTCGGCGGCAGATCCGGAGGATCACCGCGTTCGCCTGCCCATCGGATTTCTGCGAGCCGTCCAGGTTCCGCACGACAAAACCTTCGCGAACGCGCGTGTAGGCCGAGCTCGCGTCAGCCCTGAAACAGTATGGGTAGCCACGATCGCTAGCGGCGAGCTCCGAGGTCGCTCGCTACCACCATCCGCGAAGCTTTGGCTTGTACTCGTAGTACCAATGCTCGAGAGGCTGCACCCAGTCCATCAGTGCCCTGTTACTCCGGGCTGCCTCCATCAGCGCCTGGGTGAACTCCCACTTACCATATCGATAGCGCATGATTTCGAGACAATCGTTGAGCAGCTGCCGATCGCCGCTGAGCGTCGTCAGAAACATGTCCGCGGGCCATCTGCGATCTGCCCACAGACGCACCAACCATTCACGCAACGGATGGGCATGATCCCACTCCGTTCGATGCCGTGGCCAGGTCGTGTCACGAAATGGATCTGCTGTCCCGTGATAGGTCGGCGCATACGCCACGTAGAAGCACGCTTCTAACCACTGAGTCGACGAGTATGGCTCGACGCGACGAACTGCGACGACCGCTTCGGCAGCGAGGCGCTCCCTGACGGCGGACGCACGTGCTTCCTTGAACCACTTGCAGGCGATGTGCGCCGTTCTGTCTAGACTCGACGTGCTGGCCTGGCGAAAGCAGCACGCCACGAATTCTACGATCGCCTCACCGCGCGCGTATGAATGCTGAAAACACCCTTCAAAAGTCGACCAACCTGCAGTCAACGCGTCGCGCCAGTTCTCAGTCGACGCCGAAGCTGCGATACCTCCAGCACCGACGCTCTGTGTCCATCGGCGCCACGAAGGAAGGTCGACAAAATGCACAATGTCGGCGTAGCTGTTACGCAGAAGGCGCGGCACTACGATACGTGCGATCCGAAGCATGACCTCATCGGCAGCGGCTGGTTGAAGGTCCCGCTCCATCGCCTCGATAACTGACGTCGTGGTAACAAGCTCCGGTCCGGCCACATCCAGCGCCTCGCGAAGAGTTCTTGTTGATACCTCGTGATGCCCAAGATTGAGAGCATCTGCGATCAACCGGATGCGCAAGTCGGGTCGGGGCGCAAGAAGACCGCGTGCTCGAACCGGTTCGTGCTCGTCGAGCCAGCGAGACAAGAGCCGTACTCCATGGTCGACGCCCAGCGACGATGAAATTACCTCGTCGTCGGAGAGATCACTTTGCCGCAGCCACGAAGCTCCCCTATCGACGACAGTCTCAACCCAGTCCGCCGGTACAGAGCTCAGACACCACCTCGCTCGCGCATCGACGGGCAGCGCATCCAATCGGGAAACGGCTTCATTCGAAGGTCCGTCCTTCAGAATCAAACTAAGTGCTCGCGAGATCCCGGCGCTTCGGTCGTCGAGTCGTTCGTACGCAAATACAAGAAGCGCGACATCCGTTTCGCGCACAGCAAGGTGAACCAACAGGCGAGACAAAATCCGCACCCAGCGTTCGGAGAGCGACGATGCGACCTCTGTCGCCAGCTCTATCCTTTGGCCGCCCTGCTGCTGTGCGATACTACAAACGCCCAACAGCACTCTCAGCCGCTCCGAGGCATGTTGTAAGGCATACGACCGACTGGTCGACTCAGAGAACACGGCCGTGGCAGCACCGCAAAGAACCGCGGCTCTCCAAGTTCCCCTCGACGAGACTTTGTATAGTTCCTCTAGATCGAGCAGCGCAGGATCGCGCGCTTGACGCAGCCGCTCCTCAACTTCTTGCTTTAGTACGCGCTCTATCTCTCTATCGACAGAATCGACCGCCTCTGCGACACGCCGAACCTCCGCCCGGCCCACAAGATCGATCAGCGACCGCAGTGGTGTCGGTTCGTATGGAGCACCGTGCTGATGATCTACGAGAGTGACCACACACGTCTGCAGGTACTCGTGGTCTCCAGGCAATGACGTAATCGTGGCGAGTGCGTCGAGCCGACTCCTGGCCGCGGTAATACGAACGGATGCAGAGGCGTCGGCCACGCGCATTCTCTCGAGCCGCCCAACCGCCCCGATGGACGGCATTGGCAGCTTTCGATCTTCCATCCAACGAAGCAGCTCGTCGCGCCAGGAAACTCCATTTGCCAGCATGTCGCTGAACCATGGCTGGTCCGAAATGCCGGCCACGTGAGGTGGTGGACTTCTCGTCGCGTCCCACCAGCTGGGATCTCGCGATCGATCAGCAACCGATGACCTCGCGTTGGGCGGCACAAATAGCAGGTCAAACGGCCGGTCTGTGGCGCGGACACCGAGCGAAAATGTGCAGGCGCTAAAGCGCGAACGAGCCTCCGACCAAAGCAAGTCCCAGAAGGCAGTTACAACGGAGTCGTGTATGGAGTCATCCACGACAACCACTGGACGTCGCGGGCGACTGAAGAGCAACGTAGCAGCTGACGCAAACACGCTCTCGGGAGAACAGGCTCTCCACGGTTGCGGAGGACCGAGCTCGAGCTGAAGCGTGGCACGATAGGGATCACGGTCTGCGATCCCATTTGGCTCTCTTAGCGCCTCGACTACCAAACTTGCGCTCGGGCATCGAGAGATCTGCGACGACTCAAGAAGGAGTGTATGTGTGAGGACTGTGCCACTCCTCCTCCCACTCCTATCGGGCCAAGTGCGAGCGAATGCATAAAATCGTCCGCATGGATAGAACGTCAGGTATGCACGAATGGTCGCACTTGGCCCCAGAAACCCAGAGAGATCACTCAGTCGATCCAAAAGCGCTGTTTCGCCCTGGAGCAGGGCGACAGAAGATGCGAGCGAACGGTGTCCGTCGTCGTACCCATGCAGCACCTGCTCGAAGGCGACGCGCATCGATTAAGGAGTGATTCCGCTCTCGCCGAAGAGTGCCCAACAGAGCGGAATCGACAAGTCAGCATCTTCGACGACGTCGCCTCTACTGTTTGTCCACCAAACACGCGAGACCGGGTCAGTCGCGCTCAGATACCGCTGCCTAAATTGATGGTCCGAGAGGTCGCCGCCCGTAGCGCTGAGGGAGAACACTCGTACTTCGTCGTCGCGAAAGTTGCAGCGCAGGTAATCACGCAAAATGGCGTGATGTACGGCAAGAAACTCCTCGGGTTTCGAATTGCGCCATCGGCCGTCAACAGCGTCCCATGCAGTCAAGACGATCCCAATACGAAGCGGTTCTGCGATCGGCGTTTGCTCGATTGGTGATAACCCGCGTGCGTCGCGAATCCATTGGAGCAATTCGATGAGAGCCAGTGATGTCGGAACATATCGTGGATCATCGAAGGAGCTTAGCGGAGCCGGCGGAACCGAGGTGTTCAGTAGAGGAGGTGCGGCGAGATCGTCCGGGGACAGCGAAAGCATTCCGTCCTGACGCAACTTCCGGCCTGGGCGCACCAAAGGGCGCAGGCACTTCGTGAAGTCATGGCGGATCAATATTAAGAAGCTGTCAGCGCGGGCGCGGCGGCTCCAAGCGTCATCCCAACCGTGGGTGCGATCCGTGAACAGCTTTTCAATGAGTTCACCGTCGTAGTCGCTCATCTTGAGAGTGAACGCTTCGTGTACGTTCGGCCCTCGCGACACCCTGATAGGAAGCTCGACCAGCGTTCGCATCTCCTCGCTGGTATGAATCGGAAATTGGCCGGTCTGCAGGTAGCTACGAGCCTGATCGATCCCCGTCGTGTTGTCTGGCCAGTTCTCCTCGTCGAATTTGACCCGCGATACAGCACCTCGGTAGAGACCGTCGGTGAGTGCGCCGATCCAGGTGCTCTTGCCCGAGCCGGTGACCCCCAATACGGTTACGGTCTTCCTCATCGTTCCCACTCCCCGGGCAGCGCGCCATAGCGAGCAATGGACGGCATGTTGGTCGTCGGGTCCAGGCGCGGGATGACGAGCTGAACCCCACGATCAGCCCACTGTATGGCGTGCTGAAATGGCGCAATGACGCCCGCGGGCTGCCCAGCGCTCATCGGCGTTGGAAATGCACTCAGGGAGAATGCTGCGATGTGCGTTCCGTTGCTGCTCAGGGCTTGTAGGGCAGTGCGTATCCCTCCGGCGCGCAGCAAGTCTTTCCAAGTGTCGGCTTCGTACGGGACGGTTGCCCGAGCGCCAGCAGACATCAAACCCGGAACTAGGTCGAGCTTTGTGAATACGAGCGAAACGCAGGGTGGCGTGTGTGCACGTCGCACGATACCCGTTACGCGCCGGATGATTCCGGCAATCTCGGCATCATAGGCTCTGCCGGCAAGGTCCATCAGGCGCTGGGCATCCGCGAGCACGAGGATCGCCTGTGAATGTCTGACGAAAGCCATTGAGGCCGCGGCATCGCCTGTAGCGTTTTGAGACCATGACGACGTCGTCTCGCCCGCGATGTCACTGATGAGAACGTCAAGTACTCTCGGCGCGAGCGGTTCATCAGGGTTGGGGGTAAGCGGGCGAAACCCGAGGTGCAGGAACTCCGACGAGTTGCTCTTCGGTGTGTGCTCTACAATCTGGGTGTCTTGCGTCCCCGACCATTGATTTGCGCGCAGTATCAAATTATCGAAAGCGAGCAACGTCTTCGACGTTGCAAACCTATACGACATCTCTTCGTATTGGCCATTAGCAATCTGCAGAAAGAAGGACGCAAGCAGAGACGTTTTCCCCGCATCATGCGGACCAAGCACCGCAAGAAGCTTCGGCATCGCTCGTGCTGTGACAGTGGCCAATCGACCGTATTCGATGTGAGTCCCCGTCCATGGGGCCGAAGTGTCGTCCGTTTCGATAGCTGCCTCGACGACAGCGTCAGGCTCTTCCGCGGTGGCAGGTGTCGGAGCTCGCGGTGCAACGCGCACCAATTCGTTGCAGTCGGCAGCTGGGTTCGACACGAGGCGCGAACAGCGTCCGCCGAGTGGAAAGTCGCAGTCAGATTCGCGACAGCGGAAGGGACGAACTGGGGGGTCGAGCGCCACGATCAATCTCCCAGCAGTTCTTCGAGCATGCATTCACGTAGGAGCCAGGACGTCCACTGCCACGAATGGAGCGGTTGAGATAGGTCCAACGTCGTGGCCTCTTCGATCAGCTTCGAATTGAACGGATCATTCGCATGCGTTCGAACCCACGTGACAGGAAGGCCAACTGCGCAGTCGGTCACGTGCGCAACGATCTGGTCTCGCATGCGCGGTAGGTCGCGCTGGTCGCGCTTCAGAGTGTCATGGAGTTCTTCGAGCCATTCCCCCAGCGTTCTTGTCTCGTCAGCTGCCACGCCCAGAGAAAGCAGCGTTTCCACAAGAAAACTGGCTGCGCTCTCGACGTAGTTCGCGTTGGCGCGTTCGGACAAGCCCAGCGCGGCCCACCATCGCTTGGATGCCGCAGAGGACAGTTGCCGGAACGGCTTGCGCTGGTATTCGCAGTACCGAGTCTGCCCCCACCAGATGATGTCGACGCTAGAAGCGAGTTTCGACAACTTCGCATCGATGACCGGAGGTAATCCCAACGTTACCGTTCTAACGGCTTCAATCGATGCTCGGAGACTAGCGATAGTACTTGCGTGAAGGCTGAGCGTGGCACCGAGTTTCTCCTGCGCTCCAGGCTGAAGCGGCGGCGCAGAGATCTCGGCCTTGAGCGCTTCAGGGAAGGAGTTCGCGTCGAACTTCGGCGGTGCGGCCTTTGCGGCGTCAGTGCTCCATGTGTCGTCAGGGTTCGTGATGGTTGCTACGCTGAGCTCGCGAAGGGCCTCTTCTAGGTAGGGACGCAGTGCGAGTTGCCGCGTCGGCGTCCAAAGAGGGGACGCGGCGAGGGCAAGGACCCGATAAGGGCCCGTGCACATCGCCTTCGTATCCCATGCAGCAAGGACCAAGACCTTGAGGGCCAGCATCCTTTGTGCAGGCTTCGCCAAGTTACCCCACTCATCGGTCAGCAGGTCCCGTACGGGCTTAGCTGCGCGATGAACAGCCGGAAGTTCCAAATCTCCTTCGACGAAAAGGACCTGCGATGCTTCGAGAACAGTGCGAGCGCTCGCCTTCTTCAGCCAGTCATGTACTTTCGGTAGTCCTTGGCGCTGCGGCTCATCGTGTGAGCTGGCTTCCAACCCGACCGCATCGCGAATATCATTCAGACGAGTACTCACGAGCACCCCATATGTTAGCGTTTCGACAGCGACTTTAGCGCCAAGCCCGCCAAATTCCAAGACTAGACGACGGCGATGTCCAGCTCGAAAACGCTCCAGCAAATCGCGTCGTGCGAAGCGACGCTGGTCGGCGCGCTAACGTCTGACCGCTCTGACCTATGGTCGCCTCTGACTATACAGTTGCACGACGCACGTCGGGGGTGCGTTGGCGAGGATGCTGTTCTTGTAAGTCTTGTTGATGAGCTTCAAGCCATCGCATCGGTCTTCGCCGGCGATCGCGTGCCTCGATATGAGGCCCCACTTGGCGACAACGATCCACGCATTGGATACGGCGTTGTCGCTGCTCCTAGTGGCGAGGCGATTTACCCATCCTTCGCATCGTTGCTGCAGAGGTTCGCGGCCCGACCGAGCGAAATCGCGGTTCACCTGCCGTTGCTAGCCATCGGAGACAGCTCGCTGTGGAGGCACCTGCGCTCGCTAGCCTCTCCGTCTGGAGAGTCCCAGCTCAAACTGATTGCGTTGCGATGGTTGCGTAGTCCATGCCGCCGACTTGCGTGGGACCTCACGCTCCTCGAACCGCACGGTCAGGCCACGGGCGAGTTTGTTGCAGAATTGGTTGAGACCGCGGGTCCCCCCGACGACGAAAGCTTCACCGGGGAAGAAACCGAATGGCCGTACATCCACGCTTGCACCCCGCTCGAGCGCGTTGAGCTTCCGCCAACCGACGACGCTGCAGTAGTGAGGGCGTTGCGCGCGCTAGCTGCACCACAATGGGTGTGGTCTCGATCGCAGGCAATAAGCACACTACTACAGCGAGCCGCGACGGTTCCCAAGTATCGAGTCGGCGGCCTGACAAGCGATCTCCGTGAGGAACTGCCAGCTCGGATTGGTGCCGCGTTTGCGGTTCCCGATGACGAACCGATCCTAGAGCTTGAGTGGGAACTGCTCCGCCTTTCGTCGCTCTTGGTGGCTGAGCATGGTGCGGAGGTCGCGTTCCGCGTTGCCCGATGGGTAGGGTACGTCATCGCCAAGAGCCCATTCCACGCGAACGACGCGCGCGTGCTCGCCGCGAAGCTCGCTGCGATCAGGCGTGGAGTCGCAAGCCCGCCGCCGGACTCGCGAGACGACGTACTCCACCCCCGACGGCTCCTCGCCGCGCTCCAAGATGATTACGAGCGCTGGCGAGAATTCGTCACCGCGATCGGAGCCGCCGGACATTACCTTTCCGAGGGAGACACCTACCTCAGCCCCGTTCCCGTCACGCTGGTAGATCAGCTTCGACGCATTGCAGCGCGTTCATTGACGAGTAGTGAGGCTGCGAATGAGGCTGCCGCAGGACGACGCGTTGACAAGCTCGACAACCTGCAAAGGCATCTTGCACCACCGTGGATTGCGAGAGCAGTCCTTCATCGAACGCGTACCTCTTGGCTAGCGCAGCTCGATCGAGCAGCTCTACGCGGCGCACTCGCGTCACTGGATGCGCAACCAGCGCGGTATGGTTGGTTGGCAGAGTCTGTGGCACTCGCTGCTGGGTTCCTCCAGGAGGAGGTCCGCAGGGACCTTGCCGCGTGGTGGGCAACCAAAGAGGCGACCGAGGACTTTCGCGCCCACCAGCTGCTTCTGGTGGCTACTGCGGTGGTGGGAGAGATCGCAAAGCTGAAACTCATCGAACGCGTGATGATGCAACTTGCGGAGGCTGACCGGCAATGGCGCGGATTTCTGGCGAACGCATTAGTAATGGAGTCTCGGCGCATCGGTGACCGCAAGCTTGAGGACCAATTCCTGCAGTTTCTCGCAGATCTTGTCGACGACAAGAACCTGACGAAGACGGACCGAGAGCGTGCTCTGGCATGGCTGCTTCAACGACTCCAAGCAGACGGAGAACTCACTACGAAGCTGGAGACGCGCCTTCGACGATTGGGAAAGGACCCGCTCGTTACCGGAAACCCTCGCCTTCGGGTGCTTATGGCCGAGCTTGGCTTTGAAGCTTCGCGAGGCGCGAAGTGAACCTCCGCGTCCTATCTTTCCACTCCGTGAAGGGTGGGGTTGGCAAGTCAACGCTGGCTACGCTAGCTGCGCTACAGGCCGCTAGGCGGCATCCCGCTCGGCGGGTCTATCTCATAGATATGGACCTGACGGGGACCAGCCTAGCGGACGTGCTCCCACTCCTAGCACCGAATTGGGAGACCAGCGTGCTGTTGCCTGCACAGCTCGAGCACGCGCCAACTAAGACGCTCGACCTCAAGTCATCTCGAGAACTGATCGCGCTGCGCACAACCGAGATGAACCCGCGCGCCGGAACTGCGGCAAACCTTTACGTTCCGTTCTTGAATGATTTCTTCCTTCACCAACCCTCGGACGATCTCCAGAATCGAGATGTCGATGTCCGTTCAATTTGCTGGAAGTTCGAGAACGGGCCGCCGAATCTCAATGTGATACCGAGTAGCGCGATACCTGGCGATCTCGAACGCATCATCCCAGTGATCTTTGATGAGCAGCATGCGGCGTTTTTGGAAGCACGCCTAGAAGTACTCCTGTCTAGGCTTATCGACGTAGACGTCGGCACAGATGTCACTGTCATCGTGGATGTTCCTCCGACGATTCCAGGTCTCTCAAGATCTGTGATGAGCCTGGGACTGCGTCTCTCGCAGCCGAGGAAGCAACCACTTGCCGCAAACGCCTCAATTCCTCAGCCGTTGTACGGAACTTCGGTGGCGTGGACCATCAATCTCGTGACTTCGCCAGATCCCCAGGATCTCCGGGCAACGCAGCGCTGGCTAACGCTCATTTTGCGCGATGAGAGGAGCAAGTTTCGACTTGTGGTTAATCGCCACAAGTGGAGTACGGCCCCAGACGAGTTGAGAAACAGTCTCTCGCAGGCGCTCGGTCTCGCACCGTCAGCCGATGCGGACCCCTTAGATGCAATGGGCGGATTCGGTCCCTTCTTGGATTCGGTCCTTTCTATCAACGACGAAAGTGATTTCGAATTCTTTCGCCGAAAACAGATCCCTGATCGCGAACTGGACTTCGGAGACCTTGAGTGAGTCGATCGAAGCAGCAGAGCGTCTTCGTGACGCCGCGAAGGCCGTTTCTTCCGACTCACGTCCCCGCTACCGAGCCGGCTCAAGAGGCGCCATCCTGGTTCCAGCGGCAGCTGGATATCGCCCCGGGACCTTTTGCTATCCCAGCACCAACTGCGGGCGAGGCGTTTGATTCGCTTCCGCCAAATAACCAACTACAGAACGCACCGCTAGATCCGCGCCTTTACACCGGACGCGTTCGGGACGTTCTACAAGGGTCATGGGTGTTAACGTTGTGGGAAGTGCCAAACGGTCGCGAACTGCAAGCGAATATCGCTACGGATCGTGGTCAAGGCATTACGACAGCAGGCAAACTTCTTCCTGGCACGCCTGTGTGCGTTTGGACTTGGGGAGAAGATTCCACTGCGGGCCGGCGTGAGCGGTTGCACATTGCGGCGCTCGCAAGCAGTACGAAGAGCGTCAAAGGCAAGCAAAGAGCGCGTCAGAAACGGAAGTAGTAATGGCAAGGGCACAACGTTCGGGGCGACGCGCCCAGGCGGCGCACGCAGCCCCCACAGCGCCACGTACGGCGTCAACACCCGCCGTTCCGACGCGGGAGCCGGATCTACACCAGAAGGTCATCAGAGTCTCAGAGCTCAACGCAAGCCACCTCACACAGGGGATGCTGTGGATCGTCGTTTTCGGTCCGGGTCACGGCGAAGCAATATTGATCCGCCTACCGGATGGACGCGTTGGCATCGTAGACGGCTGCAAAGAGCCGGATGCTGAATGCCCGCTCACCACACTTCTCAACGGGCTCGCGCCCCCGAAACTTCTCTTCGCATGTCTCACGCATCCACACGAGGACCACTACAAGGGCCTCGCGCGCCTCATTAACGCGAGATCCGGGCTGGTCGAAAACATCTGGCACGTGATGGCGATGACGTCGAATGAGTGCCCCGCGATGCTGCGCTACGCGAAGAAGCTGTTTAAGACCACGAAGCGAGCACGTCTGCCGGACCGTGGCGAGTGGCGCCGAATGGATGCAGTGTTTCGCGCGATCATGGAGGCTGAGGCCGGAGGTACTCGTCGCCGTGACATGAGGGTTGAGGTTCCGCTGTTTCGCGAGCAAGTAGGGCCCGCAGACCTAGAGATGCTCGCTTGGGGACCAACGGAAAAGGATGTCGGCCAAGCGCTTCTCCAATTCGTTCGTCGCGCGAAACAAGCAAGAATCGCGAAGGACGACCTCCCAAATCACGTTAGCGCTTCCCTGTTCATCCGGTGGGGTGCGTCTCGCGCTCTCCTAGCCGGTGACCTCTTTCGCAACGCGGATGCACACCGAGGCTGGGGACCAGCACGCGCGCTTGCTACAGCCCACTCACCGGTTCAGGTTGTGAACGTTGCGCACCACGCGTCAGAGAACGCTCACGACGATCTGCTGTGGCAGACAATGTCGCCAACCTTGGCCATCGTCACGCCGTTTCAGAATGCAGCGATGAACAACAAGAAGCAGCCCTGTCAGCCGCCAACTCCTGCCGACATCCAACGGCTCGTTCATAGTGGTGCCCACGTGGCGATAACGGCGTTGCCCGACTGGTTAGGAACGGCTTTAACGCCACTACCTCCCCGCAATCTCGACGTCCAGCGCCCCCCACCTCCGCCGCCAATCAAAGTTCGGAGTTCACCATTACTGCACGCCGTGCCGACACCAGGGCCAAGTAGCGCACATAACAGCGTAGCCGTAGCGCTCGATCACCAGGGGAACATTGTGCAGGTGGTGCTCTCGGGCGATTCCGACTTCTACGCCTGAAGCTGAAGTCGCTCCGCATCCTATCGTCCATGGATCGGCAGCGCGAGATGGCATACGAGAGCGTGGCAAGGACCTGCCATAGCGCAGCCGATCCGGCCGGGTCAGCCCGGACGCGGAGGGACGGAGGATCGAGCTAACCTACGAAGACGACTGCAAGGCCACGTGACTCAAAGTGAAATCAGGTCGTCTTGTTCGGTTCGATCCCCCTTATCTCCACCACCCTAGAGGCTGCTTCGGCAGCCTCTTTCTTTTTCGGGTCTCGTCGATCGAGCGAGCACATCGGGGAGCGAGAAAGCGCTTCGACCAACCGCGATATAGATGCCGGCATGAACAGGCTTGGAATCTTGTTGGCAATTGTCGGGATCGCGTGCGGCAAGTCCGCGGAGGACAAGCGATCGGCGGGGTCGGCCGAAGCGAAGCCAGTGAAGCCCGCGATCGACCCGGCGTGTGCGGCGAAGCTCGAAGGCTTCGCCACGTGGATGGCGGCGCTCGACGACGAGAAGGCGGCGTACGAGATCGAGATGTCCGGGCATCTCGCGACGATCGATCGCGCCCCGGCACCCGTCGACCAAGAGCTCGACACGATCGTGCTGACGCCGAACCGCCTCGAGGGCTACGACGCGAGCGAATCGAATCACGTCGGCGGTGATCTCGGTAAGACGGATACCGACATCCTCGCGAAGCTTACGAAGATGCACGCGCAGACGAACAAGAATGCCGATCGAATTCGCGTCGATATCGACGAGGCGACGCCCTGGGCCCAGGCGGTGCGTGTGGTCGACGCGATCCAGAAGGCCGGATACACCCACGCTTTGTTCGCGTTCGCCGCGACGAGCAAGATCGTGCCTCCGGCCGGCGTCGAGCCGTGGACGATGACCGAGGAGGCGCACGACGCAGCCACCGCGAAGCTCGCCGCGCTCAAGAAAGGCTGCAAGGACTGGAACGACGGCATCATCACCAGCGGCAAGGAGCTCGCTGCTGCGCTCGCGAGTTGCAACTGTGCCGTCGACCCCGACGACGTGCGCGTACAGACCTTCAAGGCCACGCGCTGG
>Ga0207687_10000138_pt1 | contig 48809 bp, 42 predicted proteins | sample KBSM54metaG_FD_184399 | JGI IMG/M metagenome (GOLD analysis project Ga0207687, IMG submission 184399) | Miscanthus rhizosphere microbial communities from Kellogg Biological Station, Michigan, USA - KBS M5-4 metaG (SPAdes) (version 2) | ecosystem: Host-associated > Plants > Roots > Rhizosphere >...
GGTCTACGTGGTGGTGCGCGGCTCCGCCCGGGTCAAGGTCGAGGACGAGATCGTGGAGCTGGGGCAGTGGGATGCGATCCGGATCGACGAGGACACGATGCGCGCGGTCGAGGCCGGCCCGGAGGGGGTCGAGTACCTCGCGTTCGGCGCCGGCGACGATCCCCGCGACGCCGACATGGAGCAGGGCTGGTGGAGCGACTGAGCACGCGGTCGCATGATTTGACCGAACAGGGACTCTTTGACTAGAGTCAAACAATGGACGTCGACACTGTCGCGTGCGTGCGCCGCTTCAACCGCACCGTCACGGAGCGGGTCGGCGCCCTGGACGAGAGCTACCTCGGCCGCGGCCGGGCGCTGGGCGAGACGCGCCTGCTGTGGGAGATCGGCACCGACGGCGTCGACGTGCGCGACCTGCGCCGGCGGCTGGGCCTCGACGCCGGCTATGCCAGCCGGCTGCTGCGCTCGCTGGTGTCGGAACGGCTGGTCGTGGTCGAGCCCGGCAGCCCCGACCGCCGCGTGCGCCGAGCCCGCCTGACGGCGGAGGGCCGGGCGGAACGCGCGGAGCTCGACCGCCTCTCGGACGGTCTCGCGGCGTCGATGCTGGAGCCGCTCGAGCAGTCGCAGCGGGCGCGGCTGGTGGCGGCGATGGACGAGGTCGAGCGGCTGATGCGTGCCTCGCTGGTCACGATCAGCGTCGCTGATCCGGCCGGCGCCGACGCGCGCTGGTGCATCGAGCAGTACTTCGCCGAGCTCGGCGAGCGGTTCGAGGACGGCTTCAACCCCGCCATCAGCATCGCCGCCCCGATCGACGAGCTGAAGCCGCCCACCGGGCTGTTGCTGGTGGCACACCTGCGTCAGCGGCCGGTGGGCTGCGGGGCGCTCAAGATCCGCCCTGGCCGGCCGGTCGAGCTGAAGCGGATGTGGGTGTCACCCGAGGTGCGCGGCCTCGGCCTCGGCCGCAGGCTGCTGCGGGAGCTGGAGCGGCATGCGGCATCGGCCGGCGCCGACACCGTCCGGCTGGAGACGAACCGGTCGCTGACGGAGGCAATCGCCCTCTACCGCAAGGACGGCTACCGGGAGGTGGAGGCGTTCAACTCGGAGGCCTACGCGCACCACTGGTTCGAGAAGCGGCTCTGACGCCTACACCGCCCTAGATGGCGGGAATCACCTGCTCGGCCACGTGCCGGAAGGTGCTGTCCTCCAGGTCGGGGTCGGGCCAGAAGATGCAGATCGAGTCGACGCCGCCGTCCAGCCAGCGCCGCATCTTCACGACCACCTCTGCCGGCGTGCCCACGAGCGTCAGGTCCTCCAGCCACTCGTCCGGCATCTCGTCCGCGACGGCCTCGGCCCCGTGGCGCTCGATCAGCGCGGCCAGCTGGTCGGAGATGCCGTACGCGTCGGTCATCGTGTTCACCCCGAACTCCCCCAGAAACGAGCCCAGAATCGGCCGCGCGGCCGCGCGAGCGCGATCGCCGTCGGGATCGACGCAGGTGAGCGCGACGGTCGCGTAGGCCATCGCGTCCGGCGGACGGCCAGCCTTCGCCAGCCCCTTCTCGACCCGCTCGCGGCCGAACCTGAAGTACTCGACGCCGGCCGATGCCGCGAACAGCGTGGTGTCGGCAAGCTCCCCTGCCAGGCTCAGCAGCATCGGGCCGCTCACCCCCATCGCGATCGGCACATGCTCGGTGGCCGGGTGCGTGATGCCGATCTGGTCGAGTGAGAAGTGCTTGCCCTCGACGCTGATCGTCTCCCCGGCCAGCAGCCGCCGGACCGACGTCACGCTCTCACGCAGGGCGGCGACCGGCTTTGCGGGCATGATCCCCATCTGCCGCAGCCAGTCGGGCAGGCCCAGGCCGATGCCGGGACGAAACCGCCCCGGGAACGCGCGGCTGATGCCGGCGATCTCCATCGCCAGCACCGCCGGGTGGCGTACCAGGCCGGACACGATGCTCGTCCCGACCGGCACCGATTCCGTCGCCTGCAGCGCCAGCGTCGCGCCCACCAGCGCCGGCACGTAGAAGTAGTCCTCGGGGATCATGATGTGCGAGTAGCCGAGCCCCTCCAGCCATCGCGCCTTCTCACCGATCCGCTCCGGCGGCACCATGTCGCCCATCGAGACGCCGACGGGGTGGGCGTAGCGTGCGCTCACGCGTCGCCGCCCGCGACCGCGATCGCGGTGCCGTCGACGCGGTTTCGCTCGATCGCCAGCCGCATCAGCGTGGCATGCGTCCCCTCCTGGCCGGCGGCCTCGTATGCGTCGGGCTGGAGCTGGATGTAGCTGCCGTCGGACTGCAGCTCCCAGGCGTTTCGCCGGTCGGCCAGGCAGATCTCGAGGATCTCCCACAGCCGCGCCCGCAGGCGCGGCTTGGTGATCGGGACGGCCGCCTCGACCCGCTCGGAGAGGTTGCGGGTCATCCAGTCGGCGGAGCCGATCAGGAACGTCCCCTCCAGCGGATCCTCGGAGCCGCTCGCGAAGTGGAAGATCCGCGAGTGCTCGAGGAAGCGCCCGATGATCGACCGGATGCGCACGTTCTCGGTCAGGCCCGGTACGCCCGGCGCCAGGCAGCAGAGCCCGCGCACGATCAGGTCGACCGGCACTCCCGCGTCGGAGGCGCGGGAAAGCAGGGCGCACATCTCGGGGTCCTCGAGCTGGTTCATCTTGCAGACGATCCGGGCCGGCCGGCCGGCCTCGTGGTTCGCGATCTCGGCCTCGAGCAGCTCCACGAACCGCGCCCGCATGTGCAGCGGGGCGACCAGCAGCTCCGAGAACGACGGCGTCCGCGAGCGCCCGGTCAGATAGTGGAACAGCGACACCACGTCCCCGGTGATCACCGGGTCGGCGGTGAGCAGGCCGACGTCCTCGTACAGCTTCGCGGTGCGGGTGTGGTAGTTGCCGGTGGCGATGTGGGCGTAGCTGCGGATGACGCCGTCTTCATTGCGGACAACGAGCGCCACCTTGCTGTGCGTCTTGAGGCCAGTCACCCCGAACATGACGTGGGCTCCGACCCGCTCCAGCTCCCGCGACCAGTGCAGGTTGCGCTCCTCGTCGAAGCGGGCGTTCAGCTCGATCACGCAGGCCACCTGCTTGCCGGCCTCCGCCGCCGCGATCAGCGAGCGCACGAACGGGGTGTCGTCGCCAACCCGGTAGACGGTCATCTTGATGGACAGCGTCTGCGGATCGTCGGCCGCCTCGCGGATGAACCGCTCAACGCTCGCATAGAAGCTCTCGTAGGGGTGGTGCAGCAGGATGTCGGCGCTGCGAATCGCGGAGAAGATGTCGGAGTCCGGGGCCGCCTCCAGCACCCGCGGGGCGAGCGGCGTCCAGGGCGGGTCACGCAGCTCGGCGACGTCCAGACCGGCGATCTCGAACAGGGTCGTGTAGTCGAGCAGGGCGCTCATCTCGTAGACCGCGTCCGGCCCCAGGGCGAAGCGGTCGACCAGCTCGGCCACCATGGCGGGGTCGGCGTCCGGCTGCACCTCGAGCCGGACGACCGGCTCGAAGCGGCGCTGGCGCAGCTCCTCCTCGACCATCGCCCGCTTGCTGAGCCCGTCGTTCTCGTCCAGCTCCACGTCGGCGTCGCGGCAGACGCGGAACAGGCTGGCGCTGACCACGAGCATTCCCGGGAAGAGCCGCTCGGCGTTGGCCCGGATCACCTGGTCGAGGCCGACGAACACCCACTCGGACGAGTCGACCGCCTTCAGCCGCAGCCACTGGGGCAGGTCGGTCGGCAGCTTCACGCGTACCAGCACCGCCTCGCCGCTGACCGGATCCTCGAGCTGAAACGCCCACGAGGTCGACAGGTTCGAAACGTAGGGGAACGGGTGCGCGGCATCCAGGCTGAGCGGCGTCAGCACCGGCGAGATGTCGCGCTCGAACACGGCGGACGCCTCCTCGCGCTGGGTTGCGTCGAGGTCGTCCCAGCCGACCAGGCGGATCCCGTGCTCGGCCAGTCGCGGGCGCAGCACCTGCGTGTAACAGCCGGCCTGCTCGTCCAGCATCGACGTCACCATCACGCGAATTCGCGCCGCGAGCTCGCGCTGAGCGGGCGCGGCCAGGCCCGTGGGGTCTGCCAGCCGCGACATGCGCTTCATGAAGAACTCGTCGAGGTTCGCGCTGAAGATGGCCAGGAACTTGACCCGCTCGAGCAGCGGCGTGCGCTCGTCCAGCGCCTCGTGCAGCACCCGCCGGTTGAACTCGAGCCAGCTGATGTCGCGATTGATCCAGGCGCCGCTCAGGTCGACGGCCCGGCCCGCGGTGGGGGACGACTCACCGACCGCCACAGCCAGCTCCCGGTCTGGTCGGGCACCACGTGGGCGAGAACCAACGGTACATCGATGGCAATCTAGTGGAATCCCGATCGATCAATCATCTACAGGTCGTCGCTGGCGATGCGGCTGCCCCAGATGGCGCCCAGCGGTTGCGGCAGCCGGCAGACGGCGATGATCCGGCCCCGCTCCTCGTTGTCCAGCTTGTAGGCGTTCTCGATCGTTGCCAGCCGGCGATAGCTGGTGCACATCTCGCGCAGCGTGCCGGGGTAGTACCCGACGGTCAGCACCGTCCGCTGTGGAAGGCGTGCCGGCCGCCAGTACTGCCAGCTGAGGTGGCCCGAGAGCGGCTGCGGCAGGCCCAGCGACGGGCCGAACCGGGCGAGGGCACCGGCCTCGCCGTAGTTCTGGGCCAGGATCGCCGCATGCGCGCGCTCGGCCGCAGGCAGCGACCGCCAGGCTCGCGCCGTCTGCGCGACCATCTCCGGCCAGCCGATCTCGTCCTTGAAGAAGGACACGTTCCAGATGCCGGAGTCGATCATGCCCGTCGTCGAGCGGATCGGCACCACCACCTGCGCGGCGACGGCGATCACCAGCAGCTGGACGGCGACCAGAGCGCCCAGGACGGCCCGGCGTCGCCAGCGGGCCGCCGGCCGCCACCGCTCCAGCGCCACCGCGCCGGCCGCGACGCACACGATCATCGCCGGCAGCGGGTAGTAGCCACGACCCTGCTCGAGCCCGAACCCGACCACCACGAACAGCGCGGCCAAGGTGAACGCGCGCAAGGCCGGCCGCCGCCACATCCAGACGCCGCCGATCACGGCCAGCGCCGTGCAGGCCGCCAGGAACACGACCGCGTCGGCCACGTACGCCGGCGGCGGCGTGTCGGCCGCCGTCTGTGCGCGCTGGCTGTGCGCGAAGGCGGCGCTGGGCCAGCCGTTGTGGATCTCCCAGCCGATGTTCGGTAGCAACAGGACGAATGCGATCCCGGTGGCAATCCACGGGCCGCGCGTCTTCAGCACCCGCCGCTGCGGCGTCAGCGCAAGCCCCGCCACCAGCGCCAGCAGCATCGTCACGATCGTGTACTTGGCCTCGAGGCCGATGCCGGCCATCACGCCCACCGCCGGCCACAGCCGCGGCATCGGTCGCGTGACCGCGACCAGCACCAGGTAGAGCGTCGCGGTCTCGGCCCCGAGATCGAGCCAGGTGGGATGGAAGATGCTGGCTGCTCCCAGCGCGATCGGCGCCGTCGCCCAGGCCAGGGCCGCAACCGCCTGTGCCCGCAGGCTGCCACCCAGCTCGCGCGCGCTGAGGGCGACGAAGGCGACGCTGGTCAGCCCGATCACCATCGTCGTCAGCCGCAGCGCGTCCAGCGACGTCCCGAACACGACGACCACCGCCCGCCCGACCAGGGCGGTCAGCGGCGGGAAGTCGACGTACCCGAACGCGAGGTGGTGCGACGCCTCCAGGAAGTAGAGCTCGTCGCGATCCCATCCGTAGCGGCCCAGAAAGGCCAGCCCGGCCAGAGCCGGCACCAGCGCCGCCAGCAGCGACACCGCCAGCGTCGAGCGCACGGTCGTGCGCGGCCCGGCGACGTCGGGCGACTCGGCGGCAGCGATCGCGGTCGCGGTCATCGGCGTGCCGGAGACTACCGCCGCTCGCGCACTACGCTGCGTTGGTTCCACAACGCAGGAGGCATCGAATGGCTGGTTACACGATCGTCAACATGAACGAGCTCGACGACTCCGCCGCAGGGCGCGACGGCGTCGAGGCGCGCTTCGGCCGCAAGCACCTCGACTCCGAGCACCTCGGTGTCAGCGTGTTTCGCTACGGGCCGGGTCACCGCAACACGCTCGGCCACCGGCACCGCGAGCAGGAGGAGGCATACCTCGTCACCTCCGGCTCCGGCCGGATCAAGCTCGGCGACGACATCATCGACCTCAATCCCTGGGACCTGGTACGGATCGCGCCGTCCACGGTGCGCGCGCTGGAGGCGGGACCGGATGGGCTCGAGGTGGTCGCGATCGGATCCGACCGTCCCGAGGGCGGCGACGGCGAGACCGTCGAGGACTGGTGGACGGACTGATGCGATGACCGCGGGCGACGTGGTGCTGCCCTCCGGCAGGCAGTTCGAGATCGCGCACGGCGATCAGCGCGTGGTCGTTGTCGAGGTCGGCGGCGGGCTGCGTTCCTACACCGTCGGTGACGTGGACGTGCTGGACGGCTATCCGGTCGACGGCACGTGCACGTCCGGCCGCGGCCAGGTGCTGATCCCGTGGCCGAACCGGATCGAGGACGGGCGCTACGACTTCGACGGGATCAGCCATTCGCTGCCCCTGGACGAGGTGCCGAACCGAAACGCAATCCACGGGCTCGTCCGCTGGGCCGCCTGGACAGCGGCGGAGCATGAGCCCGACCGGGTGGTGATGGCGCACGTCGTGCATCCGCAGCCGGGGTACCCGTTCTCGCTGTCCCTGTCGATCGAGTACTCGCTCTCGGACGCGGGCCTGACGGTGCACACGAGCGCCACCAACGCCGGCGACCGCGATTGCCCGTACGGCTGCGGCGCCCACCCCTACCTGACGGCAGGCACGGGAGTCGTGAACACGCTGGAGCTGCGGATTCCCGCGGCTACGGTGCTGCGGTCCGATGAGCGCAGCCTGCCGACCGGCTCGGAGCCGGTGGCGGGCACCGACTACGACTTCCGCGCGCGCCGGGCGATCGGCGGCCTCGTGCTCGACAACGCGTTCACCGACCTCGACCGTGACGGTGACGGAGTGGCCCGCGTCGAGCTGTGGGATCCGGCGTCGGGCGCCGCGCGAACGCTGTGGATGGACGAGGCGTACCCCTGGGTGATGGTGTTCAGCGGCGACCCGCTGCCCGATGTCGCCCGCCGGGCACTCGCGGTCGAGCCGATGTCGTGCCCGCCCAACGCGTTTCGCAGCGGCGAGAACCTGGTGCGGCTGGCGCCCGGCGAGTCGCATACCGCGACCTGGGGCATCTCCGTCTAGCGCGTGACCCGGATGCGGCACGCCCGTCACGCCTGTCACGGCGCCCGCGCGATCGCGTGACGCCCCGGCCGCCCGATCAGGGGTTTGACTCCCACTCGGCCTGCGTGAACGGTTCGGCGCGGAACTGTGACGGGTCGTCACCGGATCGTGATGCGCGGTCGCGTGGTTGAGCGGGGGCCGGACGGGAGCCGTGATCTTGTTGGCGGCCGGGTGGTAGGAATCGTTGCCGCCCGGGCTGAGTTCGTTACGTGGCCGTCGAAATCGTTGCGGGTTTGCGTGTCATGAAACGGTCACGGCCTCTCGTCCGATCGGGGTGACGGCACCGCGTCCGGCGCCCGGTAGCGTGCCGCCATGCCGGTGCCGACGACAGTGAGGCCGCGGCGGATCGACCCGCGGCTGCTGCGCCGCACGCGGGGTTCACGTCGTGCGCTGGCGGTCGATGCGGCGCTCGGGATCATCGCGGCGCTGTTGGTGCTGGCCCAGGCGGTGCTGATCGCGCACATCGCCGCGCGCTCGTTCGACGGCGCCGGGCCGCGGGCACTGTCGCTCCCGCTGGCGGCGCTGTGCATCGTGGTGACCGCGCGTGCGGCTGCTGCCTGGGGCTTCGACGTGGTCGGGCGGCTGGCCGCCACCGAGGTACTGAGCGCGCTTCGCGGCGACCTGATCAGGAGCCGGCTGCGCGACACTCCCGCCGGACTCGATGCGCAGGACGATGCCGAGCTGGCCGTCGCGGCGGTGGCCGGCATCGACGCCCTCGAGACGGTGTTCGCGCGCCTGCTGCCACAGCTCGTGCTGGCCGCGGTGGTGCCGGCGGCGGTGCTGGTGCTGGTGGCCGCGATCGACCCACTGTCGGCGCTGCTGATGCTGGTCACGCTGCCCCTGGTGCCGGTCTTCATGTGGCTGATCGGCCGAACCACCGAGCGCCGGGCGCTGGCGCGCTGGCAGGAGCTGTCGCTGCTGTCGTCGCACTTCCTCGACGTCGTGCGGGGCCTGCCGACGCTGCGCGCGTTCAACCGCGGAGAGGCGCAGGCGGAGCGGATCGACCAGGTCGGCGAGCGGTACCGCAAGGCGACCATGGAGACGCTGCGGCTGGCCTTCCTGTCCGGCGCCGTGCTCGATCTGGCGGCCACCCTGGGCGTGGCCTTGATCGCGGTCACCGTGGGAGTGCGGCTCGTGGAGGGCGACATCGGGTTCGAAGCGGCGCTGACGGTGCTGCTGCTGGCGCCCGAGCTGTACCTGCCGCTGCGCAACCTGGCGTCCCAGTTCCACGCCGGGGCCGACGGCACGGCGGTGGCCGGGCGGCTGCTGGATGCGGCCACGCCGCCTGCCACACCCGTGGCCGCACCGTCGCCGATTCCGGCCGCGGCCACCGTCCGCTTCGACGGGGTCAGCTTCCGCTACCCGCGCGCCGGCCGGGCGGCGCTCGAGCAGGTCGGTCTCGAGCTGGCACCGGGAGAGACGGTCGCGCTGGTCGGCTCCAGCGGCAGCGGCAAGAGCACGATCGCACGCCTGCTGCTGCGACTGGCGGAGCCCAGCGAGGGGCGGATCCTGGCCGGCGGCACCGACATCGCCGCCTGCGACCCGGATCAATGGCGGCGAGGGATCGCCTGGCTGCCGCAGCATCCGACCCTGCTGCACGGCTCGATCGCCGACAACATCCGGCTGGGCGCCCCGGACGCCGGGGACGAGCTTGTGCGTGATGCCGCCGGGGCGGCCGGTGCCGCCGAGTTCATCTCGGAGCTGCCGGCCGGATACGAGACGACGGTCGGAGACGGCGGCCGCCCGCTGTCGGCCGGGGAGACGCAGCGAATCGCCCTCGCCCGAGCCCTGCTCCGCGAAGCGCCGCTGCTGATCCTGGACGAGCCGACCGCCAACCTCGATCCGGCCAGCGCCGAGCTCGTGCGCGCGGCCATCGACCGCTGCCGGCAGGGCCGGACGGTGCTCGTGATCGCACACGACGACGAGCTCGCCTCGCGAGCCGACCGTATCGTGCGGCTGACGCCGGCGGCGTCATGATCGGCCGGCTGGTTGCCCTGTCGGGCGTGTCGCGGCCACGCCTGGGCGTGGTGGTCGCCCTGGGTGCGGTGGCCACCTCGCTCGGCGTCGCGCTGATCGCAACCTCCGGCTACCTGATCTCGCGCGCGGCGCAACGGCCGCCGGTGCTGGCGCTGACCGTGACGATCGTGATCGTACGGTTCCTGGGCCTGAGCCGTCCGCTGGCGCGCTACATCGACCGGCTGGTGTCACACGATCTGGCGCTGCGGTCGCTGGGCACGATCAGGTCGCGCTTCTTCGCGCGGATCGAGCCGCTCGCCCCCGGCCAGCTGGACGGCTTTCGGCGGGGCGACCTGGTCGCACGCATGGTCGGCGACGTCGACCGGCTGGACGGTCTCTACCTGCGCGGGCTGTGTCCGCCGCTGAGCGGCCTCGCGGTGGCGGTGGTGTGCGTCATCGCGGCGGCCGTGATGCTGCCGGAGGCCGGCGTGATCCTGGCGGCCGGCCTGGCGATCGCCGGCCTGGCGGTGCCAGCGCTGGCCGCACGCTGGAGCCGCGAGCCGTTTGCCCGTCTGGCAGCCGCTCGCGCACAGCTGTCGTCGCAGCTGGTCGAGCTGCTGCGCGCCGCACCGGAGATCGTCGCCTTCGGCGCGGCCGGGTCACGCGCCGAGGCGATCGCGGAGCTCGACCGGGAGCTGGCGGCGCTGACCCGGCGCGATGCCGTCCGGGCCGGCCTGGCAGACGCGCTGGTGATGCTCGCCGCCGGCCTCACCACGGCGGCCGTGCTGGCCGCGGCGGTGGCGGCACGGGCGAGCGGATCGCTCGACCCGGTGCTGGTCGCGACCGTCACGCTGCTCGCGCTGGCGGCGTTCGAGGCGGTCACGCCGATCCCCCGCGCCGCACGGGAGCTGGCCATCATCACCGCGGCCGGGCGACGTGTGCTCGACCTCACCTCCCGGCGGCCCCTGATCACCGATCCCGGCGCACCGCTGCCGTCACCATCGCGCGACGCGACGATCGAGCTGGCCGGGGTGACCGCCCGCTACCCCGGATCGCCGCGCCCGGTGCTGGAGCAGGTCAACCTGCGGCTGGAACCGGGTGGCCGCGTGGCGCTGGTGGGCCCCAGCGGATCAGGGAAGACGACCGTCACCAACGTGCTGCTGCGGTTCCTCGATCCCGAGCGGGGCGCCCTCCTGTTCGACGGCAACGATGCGCGCGACCATCGCCAGTCGGACGTGCGCGCGATGTTCTCACTGGCCGGCCAGGGAGCCCATCTGTTCAACTCGACGATCCGCCAGAACCTGTTGCTCGCCCGGCCGGACGCCAATGATGACGAGCTGCGCGACGTCCTGGCACGGGCACGGCTGGCGGCCTGGGTGGACGGGCTGCCGGACGGTATCGACACCCTGGTGGGCGAGGAGGGCCGCCGGCTCTCGGGCGGCCAGCGCCAGCGGCTGGTGCTGGCGCGGGCGCTGCTTCGGGACGCTCCCGTGCTGGTGCTGGACGAACCGACGGCCCATCTCGACGCCGCCACCGCCGAGGCGCTGATGTCCGACGTGTTCGCCGCCGCCGGGGACGCCGCGGTGCTGCTGATCACGCATCGCAGCGAGGGCCTCGACGCCGTCGACCAGGTGGTGGCGCTGGATGCCGGACGGGTGACGTCGGCGGCGGCTATCTAGGCGCGGTGCGGGCGTCCACCACCGACGCGGCCTCACCCGGCGCGGCGGGTTCGGCCCGGCCTGGCATCCGCTGCTCGTCGATCACCTGCTGCGGGCGGCTGTGACCGAGGAACGCGAAGCTCCAGGACATGAGCGCGGCGAACCGGTTCTTGAAACCGGTCATGAACGTGATGTGCACCATCAGCCAGGCCAGCCAGCCCAGGTAGCCGTGCAGCCGTATGCCGCGGAAGCTGACGATCGCCCGGCGGCGGGAGATGGTCGCCATGCTGCCCAGGTCGCGGTACTTGAACGGCTTTGCCTGCTCGCCCTTGAGCCGGCCGCTGATGGTGCGAGCGGCGTGAATGCCAGACTGCATGGCCACCTCCGCCACCCCCGGCAGGCCGTTCAGCGACATCATGTCGCCGACCGCGAACACCTCCGGGCGCCCGGGCAGCGAGCAGTCCGGCTGCACCGCGATGCGGCCGGCCCGGTCGCACTCGGCGCCGGACGCGTCAGCCAGCATCCGCGCCAGCGGCGAGGCCGCGACGCCCGCCGCCCAGATCACCGTCCTGGAAGCGATCTTCGTGGTCGACCCGTCGGCGGAGCGGACCTCGACGCCCGTCGCGTCGACGTTCTGGACGATCGCCTCGGTGCGGATCTCGACGCCCGTGCGCTCCAGGCCCTGGGTCGCGTGCTGCGACAGGCGGTCGCCGAAGGTGGCCAGGATCTCCTTGCCGCCGTCGCAGAGGATCACCCGCACGTCGTTCGGCCCGAACCGGGTGAAGCTGTGGCCGATGGCCCGGCGGCCCAGCTCCGCGATCTGCCCGGCGATCTCGACCCCGGTGGGGCCGCCGCCGACGATCACGAACGTCAGCCAGGCGGCGCGCACGTCGTCATCCGTTTCCAGCTCGGCCATCTCCAGCGCGCCCAGGATCCGTGTGCGGTGCCGGACCGCGTCATCCAGCGTCTTCATGCCGGGCGCCCACTCCGCGAACTCGTCGTGCCCGAAGTACGAGCCGCCGGCGCCGGCCGCGACCACCAGGCTGTCGTATGGCAGCGTCAGCGGGCGTCCGTCCGGTTGCCGGCAGTGAACCTCCCGCGCCTCCAGATCGAACCCGGTCACCTCGGCCATCAGCACCGAGACGTTGCGGTGGCGGCGCAGCACGTCACGGGTGGCGGGCGCGATCGCCCCCTCCGACAGGATCCCGGTTGCGACCTGGTAGAGCAGGGGCTGGAACAGATGGTGGTTGGTCTTGTCGACCACCGTCACGTCGACCGGAGCCCGCCGCAGGAAGCGAGCCGCGAACAGCCCGCCGAAGCCGGCTCCGACGATGACGACGCGCGAGCGTTGTGGTGCGTTGGCGGCGATGCGGTGATGGTGAACCGAGTTAGGCCATACCGCTTCATCCCGGTTGGATGACGCGGCCCGATCAGCCGGGTGGCACGGTGCCCGCGTGACCACTACACAGACACTCACCACACGCACGGCCCACGACAGCACGGCACCAGCCGGGGCGCTCGTGGTGTTCGGCATCACCGGCGACCTGGCCCGGGTGATGACGCTGGACTCGCTCTACCGTCTCGAGGCACGAGGCCTGCTGGACTGCCCGATCATCGGCGTCGCGGCTGACGACTGGACCATCGACCGCCTCCGCAAGCACGCCCACGAATGTATCGCGGCGATCGAACAGACCGTCGACGAGGCCGTGTTCGACCGGTTTGCCGCACGGCTGTCCTACCACCAGGGCGACTTCAACGACGCGGCCACCTACGAGCAGGTGGGACAGGCCCTGTCGGGCATCGAGACGCCCGTCTTCTACCTCGAGATCCCGCCGTTCCTGTTCGGCCGGGTGGTGGGCGGCCTGTCCCAGGCGGGGCTGCTTGATGGCGCCCGGGTGGTCGTCGAGAAGCCGTTCGGCCACGACCTGGCGTCGGCGCGCGCGCTCGCGGCCGAGCTGCACCAGTACCTGGACGAGTCGCAGCTCTACCGGATCGACCACTTCCTCGGCAAGATGGGCATCGAGGAGTTGCTGATCCTGCGCTTCCGCAACTCGATGCTGGAACCGCTGTGGAACCGGCAGCAGATCGCGTCGGTGCAGATCACCATGGCCGAGTCGTTCGGCGTCGCCGACCGCGGGCACTTCTACGACCCGGTGGGGGCGCTGCGCGACGTGGTGGTGAACCACCTGATGCAGCTGGTGGCGGTCACCGCCATGGAGCCGCTGGCCGGGACCGACGCAAAAACGCTGAAGGACGCCCAGCTGACGCTGTTCCGGGCGATCGCTCCGGCGTCGCCCTCGCACTACGTGCGCGGGCAGCACGACGGCTACCGCTCGATCGACGGCGTGGCCGAGGACTCGTCGACCGAGACCTACGCGGCGCTCCGGCTCGACATCGACAACTGGCGGTGGGCGGGCGTGCCGTTCTACATCCGCACCGGAAAACTGCTGCCGGTCACGCAGACCGAGATGCGGCTCGTGTTCCGCAGGCCGCCGAAGCTCGGCTACGCGGAGCGCGGCAATTCCAGCCCGGAGCCCAATCAGCTGGTGATGAAGCTCGACCCGTCCACCGGCGTGCGGATCGTGCTGGACGCGCACCGCGCCGACGCCACGCGGGTCGCGCCGGTCACGCTGGACATGGAGTTCGGTGCGGAGGGCGGCGAGGGCCCGACGCCGTACGAGGTGCTGCTGCACGCGGCGATGCAGGGCGACAGCACGCGCTTCACCCGTCAGGATTGCGTCGAGGAGGCGTGGCGCGTGATGCAGCCGCTGCTGGACGAGCGGCCGCCGGTACATCCCTACACGCCCGGGTCATGGGGCCCGAAGGCGGCCGACGACCTGATCGCCGGGCACGGCCGCTGGCACGCACCGTGGGTGGCGTCATGAGCACCGCTTCGAAGGAGAACAGCGGTCAGCAGAGCGCGGCCGCACTATCCCCGTTCCCGCCGATCGCCGACTACGCGTTCCTGTCAAACTGCCACACCGCCGCGCTGGTCGCGCCGGACGGTGCGATCGACTGGCTCTGCGTCCCCAGCTTCGACAGCCAGAGCGTGTTCGGCAGCCTGATCGACCGCGGCGCCGGTACCTTCCGGTTCGGCCCGTTCGGCATCGAGCACCCCACCGCCCGCGCCTACGAGCCCGGCACGAACGTGCTCGTCACCACCTGGAAGACGCCGAACGGCTGGGTGATCGTGCGCGACGCCCTCACGATGGGGCCGCGCCGCCACGAGGACCTGGTCACGCCGCACACGCGGCCACCCACCGACGAGGACGCCGAGCACATGCTGGTGCGGACGGTCGAGTGCATCGACGGGCGGGTCGAGGTGGAGCTGATCTGCGAGCCGCTGTTCGACTACGGTCGCGTCCCCGCCCAGTGGGCGCTGACCGGCGACGAGGGCCACGCCGCCGACGCCACCGGCGCGGGCCTCACGATCCGGCTGGACAGCGACTTCAACCTCGGCATCGAGGGCAACGGCGTGCGTGCGCGGCATGTGCTGCACGCCGGCGAGAAGGGCTGGTGCGCACTGTCGTGGTCCGAGCAGCTCGCCACACCCGCCGACGATGACGACGCCGTCGCCCGCATCGACACCACCGTGCGGTTCTGGCGCAACTGGCTGGCGCAGGGGCGCTTCCCCGACCATCGCTGGCGCGACCCGATACAGCGCTCGGCGCTCGCCATCAAGGGCCTCACCTACATGCCCACCGGCGCCACCGTGGCGGCCGCCACCACGTCGCTCCCGGAGACGCCCGGCGGCGAGCGCAACTGGGACTACCGCTACACCTGGATGCGCGACACCACCTTCACGCTGCAGGCGCTGCACTACATGAACCTCGAGTGGGAAGCCGACGAGTTCATGCAGTTCGTGGCCGACGTCGAGCCCACGGAGGACGGCAGCCTCCAGATCATGTATGGCATCGACGGCCGCCGCGACCTGACCGAGAGCACCCGCGACGAGCTGACGGGCTACGCCGGGGCAAAGCCGGTGCGGATCGGAAACGGCGCATTCGACCAGCGCCAGAACGACGTGTTCGGCGCGGTGCTGGACTCGATCCTGCTGCACACGCGGCGCAGCAACCGGCTGCCGCCACGGCTGTGGCCGATCGTGGAGTCACAGGCCCAGTGCGCGATCGAGGTCTGGAAGCACCCCGATCAGGGCATCTGGGAGGCGCGCGGCGAGCCGCAGCACTACGTGTCGTCGAAGCTCATGTGCTGGGTGGCGCTCGACCGCGCCGCTCAGGTGGCCGGGATCCGGGGCACGCCCGATCGCGCAACCGCGTGGGCCGAGATCGCGGAGGAGATCAAGGCCGACATCCTCGAGCACGGCGTCAGCGACCGCGGCGTGCTGCGCCAGCACTACGAGACCGACTCGCTGGACGCCTCCACCCTGCTGGCCGCCGGGTTCGGATTCCTGCCCGGCACCGACGAGCGGATGGTGAACACGGTGGTCGCCATCGCCGACGAGCTGACCGAGGACGGCTTCGTCCTGCGCTACCGCACCGACGAGACCGACGACGGCTTGTCCGGCAAGGAGGGCACGTTCCTGATCTGCTCCTTCTGGCTGGTGTCGGCGCTCGCCATCATCGGCCACGAGCAGCGCGCCCGCGACCTGATGGAGCGGCTGCTGCGGGTGGCGTCACCGCTCGGCCTCTACGCCGAGGAGTTCGACGCCGCCACCGGCGGGCACCTGGGCAACTTCCCGCAGGCCTTCTCGCACCTGGCCCTGATCGAGGCGGCCGGGCGCATGATCGTGCTGGAACGGCTGAAGGAGCTGTAGCTGTGGATTCCTATGACGTCATCATCATCGGCAGCGGCGCCGGCGGCGGCACGCTCGCGCACCGACTGGCCCCGTCCGGCAAGCGCATCCTGCTGCTCGAGCGCGGCGACTGGCTGGCACGCGAGCCGCAGAACTGGTCGGACGAGTCCGTGTTCGTGGACAGCCGCTACATCTCGCCGGACACCTGGATCGACCGCGACGGCAAGGAGTTCCAGCCGCAGGTGCACTACTTCGTGGGCGGGGCGACCAAGCTGTACGGGGCGGCCCTCTACCGGTTCCGGCCGGAGGACTTCGGCGAGCTGCGGCACCACGGCGGCACGTCGCCGGCGTGGCCGATCTCCTACGACCAGATGGAGCCCTACTACAGCCAGGCCGAGCAGCTCTACGGCGTCCACGGCGCGCGCGGTGAGGATCCCACCGAGGGGCCGTCCAGCGCGCCCTACCCGTTCCCGGCGGTCAGCCACGAGCCGCGCATCCAGCAGCTCTCCGACGACCTCGAGCGGATCGGGCTGCACCCGTTCCACGCGCCGTGCGGCGTGCTGTTGAACGAGGCCAACATGCCCTACAGCCGCTGCGTGCGCTGTGGCACCTGCGACGGCTTCCCCTGCCTGGTGCACGCGAAGTCGGACGCCGAGGTGATGGCGGTGCGGCCGGCGCTCGAGCACCCGAACGTGACGCTGCTGACGAACGCCCGGGCCGTGAAGCTCGACACCGATGCGAGCGGCCGCCAGGTCACGCGCGTGGTGGTGATGCAGGGTGAGCGGCGCGAGGAGTACTCGGCCGACATCGTGGTCGTGTCGTGCGGCGCCGCCAACACCGCCGCCCTGCTGCTGGCCTCGGCCGGCGACAAGCATCGGCGCGGTCTCGCCAACGGCTCCGACCAGGTCGGGCGCAACTACATGTTCCACAACAGCCAGGCGGTGCTGGCGCTCTCCGAGGAGCCGAACCCGACGGTGTTCCAGAAGACCCTGGGGTTGAACGACTTCTACTTCGGCACCGACGGCTTCGACTTCCCGATGGGCAACATCCAGATGGTGGGCAAGTCCACGGCCGAGATGTACCGGGGCGAGAAGCCGCTGGAGACGGCGCTGGCGCCGGAACGCACGCTCCGCAACATCGCCGAGCACGCCGTCGACTTCTGGCTCTCGACCGAGGACCTGCCGTCCTCCGACAACAGGGTCACGCTCGACGACCAGGGCCGCATCCACCTGGCGTACACGCCCGCCAACGAGGGGGCGCGCGACCGGCTGTACCACCAGCTGAAGTCGATGCTGGGCGACCTCGGCATGCACCCGCACCACCTGGTGCCACGCCACGCGTACCTGAAGACGGCGATCCCGGTCGCCGGCGTCGCCCACCAGGCCGGCACCTGCCGCTTCGGTGACGATCCCGACAGCTCGGCGCTCGACCCCAACTGCCGCGCGCACGAGGTCGACAACCTGTACGTGGTCGACACCAGCTGCTTCCCGAGCATCAGCGCGGTCAACCCGGCGCTGACGGCGATGGCAAACGCCCTGCGCGTGGGCGACCACCTGCTGGAGCGGCTGGGCGTGGCCCAGGCCGCGCAGGTCGCGGCCGGCTGACCGGTCAGCCCGGATCGCGCCCACCCGATACGATCGCCGCGATGAGCGAGCCAACCGACAGCGGGCAATCGCCGGGCACGCGCCGCCGCCGCACCCCGGGACTGACGATCGCGATCCGCCAGGCGGGCGCGAGCGCAACACGCGTCACCCTGCTGCTGCCGGTGCGCGTCGCCCGCAGAGCGCCCGGCATGGGATGGGTGGTGTCGAAGGGACGCGCGCAGGTGGCCGATGGCGCCCGCGCAACGCGCGCCTACGGCGAGTCCCGGCTCGAGGATGCGGCCGGCGAGGTGCTGGGATCGCGCGGGGTCGAGCGGGCCGTGGAGCGGGCATTCGCCGGGCCGCTGCCCGAGCACGTGGCCAACGCCGCCGTCGAGCAGCGCGTGGTGCAACGGATGGTCGCCGAGGTGCTTGCGAGCGTCGACATGCAGGCCGCCATCACCGCAGCGCTCGAGCGTGAGCGTGCCGAGGGGCGGCTCGAGCAGATCGTCGGCGAGGCGGCCAGAAGCGAGGCGGCCGAGGAGATCGCGCAGCGCGTGGTCTCGAGCCCGGAGCTGCAGCGGCTGATCGAGGAGGTGATCGCGAGCGACGCCGTGCGAACGGCGCTCGCCCGCCAGTCAGCGTCGTTCGGCTCCGAGGTGGCGGGCGCGCTGCGGCAGCGCACCCAGCGCTTCGACGATCGCATCACCCTTGCCGGCAAGACGCCGGCAGTGCCGTCGCCCTACGCCGGGCTGCTGGGACGGTTCATCGCCGGCGCCCTCGACCTGGCACTGATGTCGGTTGTCTTCCTGGGCGGCGCCGCGATGGTGGACGTGGTGTCGAACCTCGTGGGCGGCCTGCGACCGTCGTGGCTGGAGGCGGCGCTCGCGTCCGTCGGCGCGACCGTCGGCGCCGTCACCTACCTGGTGGTGTTCTGGACGGTCGCCGGCCAGACGCCGGGCATGCGCGCCATGGGTCTGCGCCTGGTCGTGAGCCGGAACCGGAGTCAACCGCCCGGCGCCGGCCGCGCCCTGCTGCGGGTGGTGGGACTCGTGATCGCGATCGTCCCGTTCTTCGCCGGATTCCTGCCGGTCCTGTTCGATCGCCGTCGCCGTGCCATCCAGGACATGCTCGCGGGCACGACGGTGCGCCTGGATGACGCCCACACCTCTGAGGGCGGGTAGTCAAGCTCGTCCCCGTGAGCAGCCCCACCCCCACTGGCGCGCCCCCGCCCGACCCGGCCCAGCTGCTGCGAAGCCGCGCCTACCTGCTGGTGCTGGTGCTCGGCGCCATCGTCGGGGTGCCCGTGGCGGCCGTCGCCTACTTCTACCTGAAGGGCGTGGCCGGTGCGCAGACCTGGGTGTTCACGACGCTGCCCGGCGATCTCGGGTTTAGCGGCGAGCCGGCCCTGTGGCCGCTGCTGCCCCTGACGGTGAGCGGCCTGCTGGTCGGGCTCACGCTTCGCTACCTGCCGGGAACCGGCGGGCACAAGCCTGCCGAGGGGTTCAAGGCGTCCGGGCCGGTGCTTCCGATCGAGCTGCCGGGCATCGTGATCGCCTCGTTCGCCACGCTCAGCCTGGGCGTGGTGCTCGGCCCCGAGGCGCCGCTGATCGCGATCGGCAGCGGGCTGGGGGTGCTCGCCGTGCACCTGCTCAAGCGAGACGCGCCCCAGATGGCCGTGGCCGTGATCGGTGCCGCCGGCAGCTTCGCAGCCATCAGCACGCTGCTGGGGTCGCCGCTGGCCGGGGCGTTTCTGCTGATGGAGGCGTCGGGGATCGGCGGCCCCATGATGGGGGTGATCCTGATCCCCGGCCTGCTCGCCGCGGGAGTGGGGACCCTGATCTTCGTCGGGCTCGACAACTGGACCGGCTATGGCACGTTCTCGCTGGCGGTGCCCCACATCCCGCCGTTCACGACCCCCACGCTGGCCGAGTTCCTGTGGGCGATCGGGATCGGATTGGCCGCCGCGGTGATCGGCACCGCGATCAAGCGACCGGCGCTCCTGCTGCAGCCGATCGTGGAACGGCAAATACTGGTGCTGACCCCGGTCGCCGGCTTCGGGATCGGGACGGCGGCGGTCATCTTCGGCGAGCTCACCACCCACAGCTCATCGGAGGTGCTGTTCTCCGGCCAGGACGCCCTGCCCAACCTGATCGAGGGCGCCGCCGGCTGGACGGTGGGCGCGCTGGTTCTCCTGATGATCTGCAAGGGCGTCGCCTACACCCTCGCGCTCAGCTGCTTTCGCGGCGGCCCGACCTTCCCCGGGATGTTCATCGGAGGGGCCGGCGGCATCGCGCTGTCACACCTGCCCGGCCTGCCGATGATTGCCGGCGCCGCCATGGGCATCGGTGCAATGACGGTGGTCATGCTGGGGCTACCGCTGACGTCGGTGCTGCTCGTCGACATCTTCCTGAGCGCCGACAGCCTCGCCCTGACCCCGATCGTGATCGTCGCGGTGGTGGTCGCCTACGTCGCCTCGGCGCGACTCGCTCCGCCGCCGGACGCGCCGCCCTCCGCTGCACCGGGCGCCCAGGCCGCTGCCGCAGCCGGCGGCGGCTAATCGATCATGGGGCGCCTGATCGACGCCGGCGACTGCGTCCTTGTCCTGGTCGACGTCCAGGAAGGGTTCCTGAAGCGCGTCGAGCCCGAGGCGAAGGCCGGCCTGATCGAGCGGATCGCGTTCCTGACGCTGAGCGCGCGGTTCTGCGGCATCCCGGTGGTCGCGACCGTCGAGTCGCCGGAGGACTGGGGCGGTCTGCACCCCGGCCTGGTCGAGGCGGTGGGCGACGCGCCGGTGATCGACAAGACCGTGTTCGGCCTGGCCGGCGATCCGCTGGCCGGCCCGGCGGTGCGCGAGGCCGGCCGTGGCACGGCCGTGCTGGCCGGGCTCGAGACCGACGTCTGCGTCGCTCAGTCCGCGCTGGGCCTGCTCGACGAAGGGCTGTCGGTGGTCGTCGTCGAGGACGCCGTTGCCTCACCCGGCAGCGCGCACGCGGCGGGCATAGAGCGGATGCGCAAGTCCGGCGTCGTCGGGGTGCTCACCAAGCAGCTCCACTACGAGTGGATGCGCACGGTCAGCCGCTCGCGCGAGTTCGACGCCGCCCACCCCGGGCTGGTGCAGCCGCCCGGCGTCGAGCTCTAGACCGGCGGCCGAGGCCGCCCTCAGCGGTGCCGCTCGAGCAGGTCCAGTATGTAGGGGTTGATGGTGTCGTGGGCGTGGCCGTACCAGGAGGCGTGGCCCATGTCCGGGAGCAGGTGAAACTCGGCGCTCGGGATCATCTCGGCCATCTCCTCGCCGTCCTGCGGCGGCGCCTGCACGTCCTCCGTGAAGGCGATCACGTGCATGGGCACCCGCACCGACGGCAGCTTGGCGCGCTGGTCGTAGCGCAGCGATGCCTCCCACTGCGGGATCAGCGACCGCTCGTTCTCACCCGAGTCCATCCACTCCAGCAGCAGCTCGCGCAGCTTCGGCCACAGCTCGCGGTCGCCCAGCGCCTGCGCCGGGTAGCACATCGACGCGTAGTGCGTGACCCCCATCATGCCGTCGAGGCTGCCTCCCGCACGGCGGAACTCGATCTCGGCCTCCTGGTAGTCCCAGCCCCAGCCGGTGCTCCAGGCGCCGGTGCCCATGACCACTGCACAGCGCAGCAGGTCGGGCCGGTCGATCGCGACCTGCTGGACGATCGCCGATCCCAGCGAGCTGCCCACGATCGCCACCGGCGGCTCGCAGACCGCCTCGATCAGCTCGGCCGTGTCGCGGGCGAATGCCTCGATCGGCCACGGCTGCGGCAGCTCGCACGTGGTGTCGCCGATGCCGCGCCCGTCGAACGTGGTAGACCGGTAGCGCTCGTCGAAGAACGGCGTCTGGAACCGGCGCCAGTCGCCTCCGCGGGAACCGCCCCCGGCCACCCACACCAGGTCGGGTCCCTGGCCCGACTGCTGGAAGGCGATGGTCGCCTCGGATCCCTTTAAATGCGGCATGCGCCAACTCTGCCACGTCTGGGTAGGCTGCAGGCGGCAACCCGAAGGAGCGCACCCATGGGATTCGATCAGTATCACGAACCACCCGACGAGCTGCCCGCCGCGACCAGGACGTTCGCCCGCCTGTGCGCCTCGCTGACCGAGGAGGCGGAGGCGATCGGCTGGTACGAGCAGCGCCTGGCGGTCGAGACCGACGCCGAGGCGGTTGCGATCATGCGCGACGCCCAGGGCGAGGAGTTCAAGCACTTCTCGATGGATCTCGAGTTCCTGCTCCGCCGCACCCCGCTGTGGCGTGACATCGCACAAGGCATCCTGTTCCAGGGCGGCGACATCGTCGAGCACGGCGAGGCCGCCGAGGAGTCGGCCGTCGAGGGTGCCGCCGACCGCGGTGAGCCGCTGGCCGGCTCGGAGTCGCTCGGCATCGGCAGCGTGCGGGCGGTGGCGTCATGAGCCATCTGCTGCGCGAGCACGCGCCGATCACGGCGGCCGGATGGGACCGGATCGACGAGGAGGCGCGCGAGCGGCTGACCCCCGCGCTGGCGGCGCGCAAGCTGATCGACTTCGCGGGCCCGCACGGCTGGCAGCACTCGGCGACGAACCTGGGGCGCACCCGGCGGGTCACCAAGCCGCCGGCCGAGGGACTGACCGCGGTCCAGCGCGAGGTGCTGCCGCTGGCCGAGCTGCGCGCACCGTTTGCGGTGTCACGCGTCGAGCTCGCAGACGCCGACCGCGGCGCCGAGGACATCGACTTCGCTGCACTCGACGCGGCGGCGCGGGCGCTGGCCGTCGGCGAGAACACGGCGGTGTTCCACGGCTGGAAGGGGGCCGGGATCACCGGGATCGCGCAGGCGTCGACCCACCGGGCGATCGCGCTGGGCGAGGACTGCGAGCGGTATCCGCTGCACGTGGCGAAGGCGGTCGAGGCGCTGCTCTCGGCCGGCATCGACGGACCCTACGGGATCGCGCTGGGTCCGGTCGCCTACACGCGCGTGCTGGAGACCAGCGAGCACGGCGGCTACCCGCTGCTGGAGCACCTGCGCGAGATCGCGGGCGGTCCGCTGGTGTGGGCGCCCGGCGTCGAGGGAGCGGTGGTTGTCAGCCTGCGCGGCGGCGACTTCCTGTTCGACTCGGGCGAGGACATCTCGATCGGCTACCTGGCGCACGACGCGGACGCCGTCCAGCTCTACCTGGAAGAGAGCTTCAGCTTCCGGGTGGTCACGCCCGAGGCCGCGGTGCCGCTCAGTCCCTAAGCACCTGCGCTGCACGAGCAGCGGCGGCAGCGGGCCGAACCCGCTGCCGGCCCACGGCCACTGGGACGCTTGAGTGCGGGCGCCGGCAACCACGCTTGCGATGATGCGCCGTGCCGGTGCCGCGCTTCGTCGTCCAACAGCATGACGCCACAACGCTGCACTTCGACCTGCGGATCGAAGACGGCGGCGTGCTGCGCTCATGGGCCGTGCCGAAAGGGCCGTCGATGGATCCCGCGGTGCGCCGCCTGGCCGTTCCCGTCGAGGACCACTCGATGGCAGCGGGCGAGTTCGAAGGCGTGCACGAGGGGAGCACGCGCGGCAGCGGCGCGGTGATCATCTGGGACGAGGGCACGGTCGACCTGGTGCGGAACGAGCCCGGCCACCTCTCGTTCGTGCTGCACGGCCACAAGCTCGCTGGCGGGTTCGCCCTGACGCGCACCGGTGAGGGGCGATGGATTCTGGTCAAGGCCAGGGACGAGCGGGCCCGGCCCGGCTCCGACATCACCGCCGAGCAGCCCGCCAGCGTCCGCAGCGGGCGCACGTACGAGCAACTGCTCTAATCGGACAGGCGCTCAGGCAGGCTGAACCGCGCGAAGTCCTGCGGGTACAGGAACGCGTTGATCTCGCTGACCCGTGATCCGCTCAGGGCGAGCACGTTTACGCCGTGCGGCAGGAAGCAGCCGGCGCGCTCGTCCCAGCCGTAGTGGGCGAACGCGATCTGGCCGTTGGCGCCCACCCGCAGCAGGCGCCAGCGGCGGCCTGCCCGCAGCGGCAGGCGGCCGAAGAAGCCCGCGACCGCTGCTCGTCCCGCGAACCAGGTCGGCATCGGCGGCATCGTCAGGGTGACATCCTCGGCCAGCATCGCCACCACGGCGTCCAGGTCGCCCCTCTCCCAGGCGTCGACGTAGCCCTTGACGATCACGCTCAGCGCATCGTCGCCGAGCGCCCGCAGCGCCGCCTGCTGGCTCTGCTCGGGCAGGCGCTCGTCGACCAGGCGGTGGGCGCGCTGCAGGGCACTGTTGACCGACGCGGTCGTCGTATCCAGCACCGACGCCACCTCGCGAGCCGAGAAACCGAGCACGTCGCGCAGGATCAGCGTCGCGCGCTGGCGCGGCGGCAGCTGCTGCAGCGCCGCGATGAACGCCAGCTCGATGCTCTCGCGCTGCTCGTAGCGCGCCTCCGGCGTGACCCAGGAATCTGTCGACACGACGTCCGCGTCGGGATAGGGAGTGACCCAGACCGACTCGACCAGCGGCGTTCCGGGACCGTCGTGAGGATCGGCGGCCGGCGCGTAGTCGACCGGCAGCACCCGCTTCGGCCGCCGCTCGATCGCCTTCAGGCAGGCGTTGGTGGCGATCGTGTAAAGCCATGACCGCAGCGAGCTTCGGCCCTCGAACCGGGGCAGCCCCCGCCACGCTCCCAGCAGCGCCTCCTGCAGTGCGTCCTCGGCATCCGGCGCGGACGCCAGCATGCGGTAGCAGTGCGCGTGCAGCTGGGCGCGATGAGGCCCGATCAGCCGGGCGTAGGCATCCTCGTCGCCGCGGCGGGCGGCCTCCAGCAGCTCCAGCTCTGCGCCCGCGAGGCTCATGCCGCCCCCTTCGGCTGCCAAAGGGCCAGCTCCGCGCCGCCGGGCACCGAGACCACGCTGCGCCAGCCGGCCGGCCCCTCGCGCGGCTCGAGCAGCACGGTCGCCCCCATTCCCCAAGCGCAGGCGGTCACCTGCTCGACGCTCTCGACCCGCACGTAGGGCAGCCACATCGGGCGCTCGGTGCCGCACTCGACGATGCCTCCGCCCAGCCCGCCCAGCTCCATGGCCGTGTAGCAGGCGGAGCCGGCCTCGACCGTGGTCGGGCGCCAGCGCAGCAGCTGCGAGTAGAACCCGGCCGCGCCCGCGAGGTCGCCGGTGTGGAGCTCCAGATGCACGACCGGATGCCGCTGCGGCCCCATCTCAGGCCGCGCCCACTCCGTCAAGGAACCGGTATGAGCCGATCTCGTGCAGCACCACGGTGACCGGGCGCTCGTCGCTGCGCTCGCCGATCGTCTCGGTGAACCGCTGAAACGCCTGCACCGCCGACAGCGGGTTGTGGCCGTCCTGCGTCTCGACCGAAGCCACATGCACGAAGCTGACCCCGTCGTCCAGCCGGAAGGTCGCGTAGCGCAGGCCCTCGGGGCGGGTGCGGTCCAGCTCGTCGTAGACCTCGCGCACCAGCGTCTCGTTGGCCTCGGCCTGGTCGGGCCTGACCGTGTAGCGAACCATCACGCGCCTCATATCAGCACCTCCTCTTGATCCTCGTCACCAACAGAGATCCGCCGGGACGAGCGAAATCATCGCGGAGCGGGAACCATCTACTCGCCGGCGGACACCTGCTGCTCGAGCCAGGCCCTGGCCACACGCTTCTGCGCCCGTGTCAGCCAGGCCTCGGCGATCGTGTCGCCCAACTCCTCGCGGTCGATGCGGGCGAGATCGGGGATCCGCATCAGCACCGCCGGGTAGCCGTCGAAGTGGGGCGTGGTGAAGAACACGCCACGATCGTCGGCCAGCAGCAGCTCCTTGACGCCGACGTCGGCCACGCGGAACATCAGCACGTCGTCCATGCGCTCGCCGGTGTCCGGATCGATCGCGTCGGGCCGGCGGCCGCGGTGGCAGCAGTAGAGCTTGCCGTGCACCAGGTATCGGGGCCGGCCGTCGGCCTCCTGCCTGACGGTCTGCGGCATCGCCATCGCCAGCTGGTCGAGGTCGGCCATCGTTGCCACCTCCACACTCTGCCACACGGCTCAGCCTCGGTGACATCCATGTTCGGCGTCGCAGGAATTCACCACCGCCCGAAGAACCGGCCCCTAGCTGACGTCGACAGGAAGGAGGTGTCACGTGTCGTCAAGCACCTATGACCGATCCAACGGACTTACCGGCTGGTCGATGTTTTCCGCGATCTGGCTGGTCGTTGCCGGTGCCTTCAACCTGGTCGAAGGGCTCACGTCCATCCACCAGGCCAACAACATCAGCTCCGCATTCCTGTTCCAGAACCTCAAGTTCTGGGGCTGGGTGCTGCTGATCGTTGCGATCGTGCAGCTGTTCGCCGGATTCATGGTGTTCAGCGGGAACCCGAGCGGCTACATGCTCGGCGTGCTGGTCGCATCGTTCGCCATGTTCATGTGGTTCTTTTTCCTCTTCACCGCTCCCCTGGGATCCATGGTCGCTGTGATCATCAATGGTCTCGTGATCTACGGGCTCACGATCGGAAGCGAATCCTGAGCAGGCCGGGCTCGGCGGTGGCGTGCCCTCGTGGCCGCGCCGCCGCCGGGCCCGGCGGCGTATCCAGGTACGAGCGGAACGCCGGGGTGTTGCTCAGGCAGGCGGCGCTTCGCCCGGCGGGTCCGCCAACTCGGGGTTGTACAGATGACAGGCCACCTCGGCACCGCCCTCGGGCCGCAGGACGGGATCGTGGCCGGGGTGGAACTCGATCACTGCCCCGCCCGGCCGTGGAGTGATCGACTCGATGCCGTGCCAGATCCGCTCGCGGGAGTCGTCCTCGCGGATCTGGTCGAGCAGCGTCGCGACATCGGCGCCGGTGCCGGTCGCGGAGGGCACCGTTGCGTGCGAACCGGGCTGGTCGAGGCCGGCCAGGTCGCCCAGTTGCAGCCGCTCTGCCTCGAACAGCTCCTGGCCGCCGGCCGCCCACCGCTGTTCGAGCATGTCGTGCAGGTCACGCGCCTCCCACCCACACGGCGCAAACGCTTTCGGGCAGCGGGGGTGGAACCGGCAGCCGAGCGGCGGCTCCGCGGCGTCGGGCACCTCGCCGCGGGGCAGGTCACGGGGGATGCTGCGCGAGGGGTCGGGATCGGGGATCGCTCGCAGCAACGACTGCGTGTACGGGTGACGCGGGTTCGCGAAGATCTCCTCGGTCGCGCCGATCTCGACGATCCGGCCCAGGTACATGATCGCCACCCGGTCGCAGAAGAACTTGGCCGTGGCCAGGTCGTGGGTGATGTAAACGTAGGTCAGGTCGAGGTCGCTCTTCAGACCCAGCATCAGCTCCAGGATCTTGGCCCGCACGCTCATGTCCAGCATCGACACCGGCTCATCGGCGACCAGCAGGCTGGGGCTCAGGATCACCGCACGCGCCAGCACCGCCCGCTGCTTCTGACCGCCGGACAGGTCGCTCGGGTACTTGCTCAGGTACTGATCCGGGGGCGACAGCCCGACCCGCTCGAGCACCGCGGAGACGCGACGGCGGATGTCCGCGCGGTCGCGGGTGATGCCGTGGATGCGCAACGGATGGCCGACCGCCGTCTCGATCGTCATCGCCGGGTTCAGCGAGGCGTGCGGGTCCTGGAACACCATCTGCACCTTGCGCCGCATCGCGCGCACCTCGCGTTCGCGCAGCCCCAACACATCCTCGCCCTCGAGCCTGATCGAGCCGCCGGTCGGATCGACGAGGCGCAGCAGAGCGCGGCCGAGCGTGGTCTTGCCGCTGCCCGACTCGCCGACGATGCCCAGCACCTCGCCGCGCGCCACCGAGAACGAGACGCCGTCCACCGCCTGGACGGCGCCGACGTCCTTGCCGACCAGGCGCGCACCGAACGACCCGCGCAGCGGGAAGTGCACCTGCAGGTCCTCGACCTCGAGCAGCGCGCTTGCGTCGGCCACGTCTACGCCTCCTCCGCCACCGCGATCCGCCCCTGCTCGAGCGGTTCCCGCCCACCCTCGGGGATCCGGTCGCTGGGCCCGTGCAGCCAGCACTCCACGCGCTGGCCGGCCGACAACCGCTGTTCCACCGGCGCCAGCTGCGCGCAGACCCGCATCGCGTCGGGACAGCGGGGATGGAACTTGCAGGCGGCCGGCGGGTCGATCAGGCTGGGCGGGGCGCCCGGGATGTAGTGCAGGCCGGTGGTGTTCAGCGAGATCACCGATCGCAGCAGCTCGCGCGTATACGGGTGGGCAGGTTGTGAGAAGACCGTGCGGGCGTCCCCCTCTTCGGCGATCCGCCCGGCGTACATCACGGCCACCCGGTCGCACGCCTCGGCCACGATGCCGAGGTTGTGGGTGATCAGCAGCAGGGCAGTGTCGAAGTTGCGCTTCAGGTCGGCCAGGATCGACAAGATCTGGGCCTCGACCAGCACGTCCAGGGCGGTGGTCGGCTCATCGGCGATCACCAGCTTAGGCCGCAGCACCAGCGCCAGGGCGATCATGATCCGCTGGCGCATGCCGCCGGAGAACTCATGCGGGTAGTTGCGAAACCGCGTTGGCGGGATGCCCATGCCGCCCAGCGCCTCCAGCGAGCGGCGCCGCACCTCCGCCTTGCTGAGCTTCGGCTCGTGCGCCGTGATCGACTCGCTGAAGTGGTCCTCGATCCGCATCAGCGGGTTCAGGCGGGTCATCGGCTCCTGGAAGATCAGGGCGATGTCCGGCCCCCGCATGCGCCGCAGCTGCCTGTCGCTGACCTTCAGCAGGTCGGTGTCCTGGAACAGCACCTGACCGTCGACCGCGGACCCATCGGGCAGCAGGCCCATCACGCCGCGCCCCAGCGTCGACTTGCCGCAGCCCGACTCGCCGACGAGGCCCAACACCTCGCCGGCCCGGATCTGGAGGCTGACGCCGTCGACCGCCCGCACGGCGCCGCGCGCGCTGCCGTACCAGACCCGCAGGTCGAGGACATCCAGCACCGGTGCCGTGGCGCTCATGCCTCGTCCTCCCGCGGTACGCGTGGCGGCAAGGTGACGGGCTCCATCTTGCGCCGCCGCAGCACCGGGTTGAGGACATCGTTCAGGCCCTCGCCCAGCAGCGTCAGACCGGTCACCAGCAACACGATCGCCATGCCCGGGAACAGGCCCGTCCACCAGATACCAGCGCCGGCGTCGGACAGCGCGCGGGAGCTGTCGTAGCCCCACTCGGCGGCGTCGGTGGGCTGGATGCCATAGCCGAGGAACCCGAGCGCGGCCAAGGTCAGGATCGCATCCGCGGCATTGAGTGTGGCGATCACCGGCACGCTCTGCACCACATTTTGGAACACGTAGCGGCCGATCACGGTGCGCGGGCGCGCTCCCAGCGCACGCGCGGCCTCGACGTAGGACTCCTCACGGAGGCTGACGACGTGGTTTCTGACCACGCGGAAGTACTGCGGGATGTAGACGGCCGATATGGCGAAGGCCGCGGTGGCGACACCGCTGCCGAACTTGTCGGACAACAGGAACGCGATCACGATCGCGAGTAGCAGGTAGGGAAACGCGAACAACGCGTCCATGATCAGCACCAGCACGCGGTCCACCGGGCCGCCGAAATAGCCCGAGAGCAGCCCCAGCGGCAGGCCCACCAGCAGCGACACGACCACGGCGAACAGCACCACCTTCAACTCCGTCCGAGCTCCCCAGATCACCCTCGACATGACGTCGGTGGACTGGACGTTGGTGCCGAACCAGTGTGCCGAGGATGGCGCCTGCTGCTTCACGAAGCGTTGCCCCGAGGCGTCCTTGTACTGGTCGAACTCGTAGGGCGCGATCCAGGGAGCAGCCAGGGCCATCACCACGAACAGCAGCGTCAGCACGATCCCCGCCCACACGATCCAGCGCGGCACGCCGCGCGCCTCGCGCACGGGGCCGAACGCGCGACCGGCTCTGGCAATCAGCTGCGACGCCATCAGTACCGCACCCTCGGGTCGATCCAGGCGTTCACGAAGTCGATCAGCACACTGATGAAGATCACGATCAGGGCGAAGAACGTGATGATCCCCTGCACCGCGATGTAGTCGCGGTTGTTCAGGTAGCGCACCAGCTCGAAGCCGATGCCGGGCCAGTTGAACGTCGTCTCGGTGAGGACGGCGCCCGACATCAAGAGCGCCACCTGCAGGCCCAGCACCGTCACCACCGGCACCAGGGCGTTCTTGAACGCATGGCGGTAGACGACCGACTTCTCGTCGATGCCGCGCGCGCGGGCGGCTTCGATGTAGTCGCCCTTCATCGTCTGCAGCACGTTCACGCGCACCAGCCGGATCAGGACACCGGCGATGATCAGGCCCAGCGTGGCCGCGGGCAGGATCAGGTGCAGCACGACGTCTTTGAAGGTGGCCCAGTCGCCGTAGATGATCGCATCGATCAGGTAGAGGTGCGTGTGCGTGGGCAGCAGAAACTGCACCTCTGGGCTGGCCCGGCCGGAGGTCGGCAGCCAGCCCAGCCGCTCTCCGAACAGCAGCTGTGCGAGGAAGCCCAGGAAGAATGCAGGCATCGCGTAGACGACGATGCCGAACATGCGGATGCTGACGTCGGCGCCGGAGTCGCGCAGCCGGCCCGCCAGCAGGCCCAGCCCGATGCCGACCGACAGGGCGACCACCATCGCCCAGAAGGTCAGCTCGAGCGTTGCGCTGCCGTTCTCGACGATCACATCGGTGACCGGCCGATCGTCGGTGATGGTGGTGCCGAAGTTGAGCCGCGCCACATCACCCAGGTAGTCGACGTACTGCACGACCAGCGGCTTGTCGTATCCGGCCGCGTGGCGTCGCTCCTGCAGCTCCTTCTCGGGAAGCCGGCCACCCAGCGCGGCCGTGACCGGATCGCCCGGTGCGACCCGCATCATGAAGAACACCAGGGTCAAGAGGATCCACAACATCGGCAGCACCAGCGCCAGCCGGGTGAGCGCATAGGTGCGAAGTGAGGTGGTCGGTTTGGCCATGGTCGGGCCGGGGAGCCCGCCGCTGCGGACTCCCCGGCCTGCGCGTGTCGTCTAGGTCTTGCTGATCAGCCAGAACCGGAAGATATACGCGGGATCGAACGTCTCCTGGACGCCGGACACCCCGTCGCGCACCACCGCGATCTGCTTACCCTGCCAGATCGGGATGGTGGGAGCGTCCTTGGCGGCCAGCTCCTGGATCTTCGCGAAGGCGGCCTCACGCACCGAGGAGTCGGTCGATGCCTTCTCCTGGTCGATCGCCTTGTCGATCTGCGGGTTGTCGTAGTGACCGTTCCAGAACCCGCCGTCGGGATAGAAGTAGGCCGAGTAGTCGTCGGCGTCCGGGTAGTCGGGGAACCATCCCAGCTGGAAGGCCGGGAAGATGTCCTTACCGCGGTCGACGGCGTACTGGTCCCACTCCTCCGACTTGAGCGTCACCTTGAACAGGCCGCTGCCCTCCAGCTCGCGCTTGATCTCGGTGTACTCGTCGGCCGAACCGCCGCCGTAGTGGGTGGGCGTCCACCAGATCGTGATCGGCACCGGCGTGGCGATGCCGGCATCGGTCAGCTCCTTCTTGGCCAGATCGGGGTTTGGCGTGGCACCGTACTCGGTCTTGTACGAGTCGATGTGGCCGAACAGGCCGGCCGGGACCATCGAGTAGAGCGGCTGCACCGTGTCGTTGTAGACGTTGTGCGCGATCGACTGCCGGTCGATCAGGTAGGCGATCGACCGCCTCACGGCCAGCTGGTCGGAGGGCGGCAGCTTCACGTTGAACACCAGGTAGCGGATCTCGATGCCCTGGCCCTCGACCACCTGCAAACCACTCTGCCCCCGCAGCGACGAGATGTCGGTGGGCGTCAGGTTGCGGAACGCGATGTCGACGTCGCCACCCTGGATGGCCAGCTTCAGCGACGGCGTGTCCTTGTAGTACTGGATCAGAACGCGAGCGTTCTTGGCGGGCGTTCCCCAGTAAGCGTCGTTGCGCTCGAGCACAGTCTGAACGCCGGGCTGATACTTGACCAGCTTGTATGGGCCGCTGCCGATCGGCTGGTCGTCCGGCTGAAGCTTCGTCGCCGGGTACACGCCCGAGGGCACGATCGCCGCCGCGCCGGTGGCCAGGATGAACGGCCAGGTCGCATCCGGCTGCGTCAGATGGAAGGTGACCGTCTGCGGGTCGGGAGTGGAGATCTCGTTCCCCTTCCACTTGCCGCATGTTGCCAGTGATGAGAACAGGTAGCACGCGCCCTGATCGCCGTTGATGACGATGCTGCGCTGGAATGAGAACTCGACGTCCTTGGAGGTCAGCGGATCGCCGTTCTGGAACTTGACACCCGACCGCAGGTGACAGGTGTAGGTCTTCGGGTCGTCCCACCCGCAGGACGTGGCCAGCGACGGCACCGGCTTGTTCCCTCCCGGCGGAATCGTCATCAACTCGTCGTACACGTTGTAGATGATGTTCCACGAGTGCAGGTCATAGGCGTTGGCCGGATCGAAGTGGATCGCGGTGTCGGTGGTGCCCATGATGATGGTGGCGTCGCTGTTTCCACCGCCGCCTCCGCTGCCGCCGCTCGACGAGCCGCTCGAGCTGCCGCAACCGGCCGCCAGCGCGACCACCGCAGCCGCCAACACGAACAGGCGCAGGCCACGTGAAGTGCGTGTGCGCACGATTTGTCCTCCTCTCGGTCCCGCCAGCGCGGGACGACGTCCCCAGGTGTCCGGCCGTGACGCCGGACCGTCTCGAAGATTTGACGCCGCCACCCCATCAGATGTTGGCGGCAAGGTCAATCGCGAGTGGGCGGAAGTGTCTGTATCGTCACCCGCCGTGGCCCTCGATCTGCCCTGGCTCCGCGCGCTGATCTGCCTGCCGGGCGCAGCGCTGGTGCGGGCATGAGGCCGGCGCTGCCCGACCGCGAGTTCGCGATCCGAGCGGCTCTGCTGGTGGCGGCGCTGGTGGCCGCCGTCCTGGTGCTTCGCGGCGCCGCACAGGTGTTGCCGCCGGGGCTGCCGCTGGCGGCCGCCCTGCTGGGTGTGCTGCTGGTTCCCGGCCTGGCCTGCGCGCGCATCCTGGGCGTGGACGAGCAGCTGGAGGCTCCGGTGCTGCTGGCGGCGGCGATCCCGCTGGGCTGCGCCGTCTGGTCTCTGGGGCTGATGGCAGCGCTGATCGTGGGCCTGCCGCTGACCGCGCTGGCGCTGATCGTGGGGGTCGCCTGCGCCGTCGCGCTGGCCGCGTCCACCCCGCGCATCCATACGTCCGGCAGCGGCGCGCAGCTGGCCGGCGTGGCCGCGGCCGGTGCGCTGATGGCGGTGCTGGCATCGCGCTACGAGACCGTCCTGCAGGGCGACGCGCTGTTCCATGCCGGGCGCGTGCGCAAGCTGCTCGACCTGCCGCACCTGACGCTCAGCGGCCTGTCCTCGGTATGGCACGGCTCGCCCCACGCCGGCTACGTGGTGCCGGTGCTGCACGCGATCGAGGCGGTCGCGATCCGGATCACCGGCTCGGAGCCATCAGCCGCCTACTCCAGTCTGGCGCCGGGCTGCGCGCTGCTGCTGCCGTTGGCCGCCTACGCCCTGGGCTCGGCCGCAGCGGGCCGCCCGGTCGGCGCCGCAGCCGCCTTGCTGGCCTGCTGGGATGCGCTTGCGCGGGGGTCGCTGGCGGTATTGCAGCAGCCACCCGAGTTCACGTTCTACGTCCTCATTCCCGCCCTGCTGGCCCTGCTCGCCGCCTGCGCCCGCGGCGGATTCGACCGGCGGCTGAGCCGGGCGGTGCTGCTCGGCGTGCTCGCCGTCACGCTGATCCACGCGAGCTACACGGTGCTGGTGCTGGCCTGCATCGCGGGGGTCGTGATCGTGATGCTGCGTGGCTGGCTGCTGCTGGCCGCGTCGGTGGCGCTGACCGGCGTCATCTACGGCGTCATCTGGGCGGTCGCACTGCGGGGCGGGACGAGGCTGCCGCGACCACCGGTGCTGGACACCGTCTACGTGGTGGTACACGGGAACCCGGTCATCGCACGAGCCGGCTGGATGCTCGACAGCCGGCCCGAGATCGCGGTCGGGGTGCTGTCCGTCGTGCCCCTGATGCTGCTGTTCCGGCGGCGCCACGCGGTGCCGGCCGCGATCATGGGCGCCGCGCTGGTGCTGTGCTCGTTCCCCTGGGTGCCGGCGCTGCTCACGTCGGTGCTCGGCTATGGCCAGGTCAAGCGGTTTCCGCGCAGCGGTCTGCCGTGGGCGCTGACCGCCGCCATCGTGGTTGTGGAGGTGGCGGCGGTGGCGGGCGGCAGGATGGCCGTTCCGGTTGCGCTGGCCGTGGCGGTGGCCTCACTGGGCTACCAGGCGTACGTGCCCGAGGGCGATCCGCTCACCTTCGCGATCGCCGCGCTGACCGTGGCCGGGGTCGCGGTATCGGCCTGGCCGGCGCTGCGCGGGCGCAACGCCCGGGTGAACGCCGCCGCACCGGCCGCACTGGGCGCGGTCGTCCTGCTCGCGGCCGCCCTGATCGCGGGCTGTGTGCGGGCGCAGCGGACGGAGGTGGTCTCCGACCTGCGGCACGGGCCGGGCGTCAGCGCGGTGCAGCCGCGGCTGCCCGAGCCGGTGATCGGGTTCTTCCGCCAGCACGACGGCGCGCCCTTCCCCGTGGTGCTGGCCGAGGCGTACATCGGCTACCAGCTGGCGGGCGAGGCCACCGTCTACCCGATGGCGCTGCCGCTGGAGCGGGCGCGGGGCGAGCCGCGAAACATGCCGGTGGCGCGCAAACGGGCGGTCAACATCGCGCTCGAACCGGGCACGTCGCCGGCCGCGCGTGCTGCCATCCTCGACCGATTCCACGTCCGTTACCTGCTGGTGAACACGAAGACGACGCCCAGGGCGGTTGCGGCGCTGTCCGCGGATCCCGGCCTGCGCGAGGTGTTCCGGTACGGCGACTGGGCGGCGTTCGCGCGGCCCTAGGATCCGGACGGCTCGTCGATGCGGCCGTCGAAGTGGGCAGCGGCGCCGGGGCGCACCAGCTCGTACACCGCGATCCGCTGTCCGCCCGCGGCCGTGAAGCTGGCGCAGGGACCGTGCGGGATCTCGAGCCGGTGCAGCGCGCCGACGCCGCGCCGCTCGAGCTCGCGCACCGCCTCGTCGTAGCTCTCGACCCGGTAGACGAGGATCGGCGCCGATCCCTCCAGATGGCCGCTGAGCAGGATCGCCGGGCCTGACTCCGAGACGCGCAGGCACGCGACGACGGTGCCCATGCCGCGCACCTTCCAGACCAGCTCAGCACCGAGCTGGTCGACGTAGCGGTTGGCGGCGTCGTCCACGTCGGCCGTGGGGACGTACAGGAAGTCGAGCGACAGGAAGTGTGGTGGCACGCCGACCTCCTACACACGGGCGGGACTGGGATCGCGGCCGGGCGCCAGCGCCGCCCGGTCGGCGCGGAACCGCTCCAGGTCGGGCGAGGGAGTGCGGCCCAGGGCGATCTCGGCCAGCATCCTGCCCAGCAGCGAGGCGAACTTGAAGCCGTGGCCGTCGGCCACCGCCGCCACGATACCCGGGTGCCCGGGCAGCGCCGAGATCACGAAGTCGCGGTCGGGGGTCATCGTGTACAGGCAGGTCTTGGTCAGCACCGGCGCTCCCAGCTCCGGAATCAGGTCCGAGACGAACCGGTGCAGGCGCTCGGTCGCCTCCGGGTCGGGTTCGAAGCTGCGCGTGCGCGCCGTCACCTCGGCGCCGCCCTGGTCCTCCGCCGCCTTGACCGCCCGCTCACCGAAGGCCGGGAAGCCGTAGTAGGTGCGGGCGCCGTGCCAGATCCAGACCGGGAACCGGTCGGGACTGAAGCGATCGAGGTCGTCGGCCGCCAGGTACGAGATCTGCTCCTGGCTGACCGTGAGCGGCAGGCTCGCACCCAGCGGCTCCAGGAGCTCGTTCAGCCACGCTCCCGCCGCGAGGATCACCGACCGGCAGCGGATCGTGCGCCCGTCAGCCTCCACAAGCAGGTCGCGGCCGCAGGGACGCACCGCCGTGACGGCACATCCGTCCACCAGCTCCGCGCCCGCCTCCCGTGCCAGCCGCTGGTGGGCGGCGGTGGCGCGCTCGCTGGCGACGAACCCAGCCCGCGCGTGGGCCAGCGCGGGCACGTCGCCGGGCGGCGTCAGCTGCTCCCAGCGGGCCGACACGTCCGTACCGGTCAGCAGCTCCACCTCAGCGCCGCCCTCGATCATCCCGGCCGCGTACACGTCGCGGCCGAGCGGCGCATCCGGACCGAACATGTCGATGCCGCCCGTCAGGTGCACCAGCTGCTCGCCGGCAGCGCGCTCGACCTGATCCCATACGTCGTAGGCGGTGGCTGCCAGCCGCACGTAGTCCGGGTGGTGGTAGGCCAGCCGGATCAACCGCGAGTGGTCGTGCGACCCGCCGCGATCGTGACCGAGCGGGAACTGCTCCAGGCCGACCACGCGGGCGCCCATCCGCGCCGCCCAGCAGGCCGCGGCGCTGCCCAGGCCGCCCAATCCGACAACGGCCACGTCGGCGGCCGGCTCTTCGTTCATCGCTGCTCCTCCTCGTGAACTCGGTGCGACCGTATTATGGGGGCGCAATGGCGCAGATCGGCTTCGACGAGGTGACCAAGGTCTACGAGGACGGCACCGAGGCCGTGCGCGCGGTCGACCTTACGATCGAGGACGGCACGCTGATGGTGCTGGTTGGCCCCTCCGGCTGCGGCAAGACCACGCTGCTGCGGATGGTGGCCGGGCTGGAGGAGATCACCGGCGGCAGCATCCGTCTCGGAGACGCCGTCATCAACGATGTGGAGGCCAAGAACCGGGACCTGGCGATGGTGTTCCAGAACTACGCCCTCTACCCGCACATGACCTGCTACGACAACATGGCCTTCGGACTGAAGCTGCGCAAGGTGCCGCGCAAGGAGATCGACCGCCGCGTGCGCGAGACGGCGAGGACGCTGGGGCTCGAGGATCAGCTCAAGAAGAAGCCGCGGGCGCTGTCCGGCGGCCAGCGGCAGCGGGTGGCGATGGGCCGCGCGATCGTGCGCGAGCCGCAGGCGTTCCTGATGGACGAGCCGCTGTCGAACCTGGACGCCAAGCTGCGGGTGCAGATGCGCACCGAGATCTCGCGGATCCAGCGCGATCTGGGCACGACCATGATCTACGTCACCCATGACCAGACGGAGGCGATGACCATGGGCGACAGGGTGGCCGTGATGAACCGCGGCGTCCTGCAGCAGGTGGACGCCCCGCAGGACATGTACGACCGCCCCGCCAACCTGTTCGTGGCCGGGTTCATCGGCTCGCCGGCCATGAACATGGTCGACGCTGTGGTGCGCCGCTCTGAGGGTGGCGGCGCGGTCGAGTTCGCCGGCATCAGCCTGCGCGTTCCCGAAGAGACGTTCCAGCAGCGGCCGGCGCTGGCCGCCCGGGACGGCGGCAAGGTGGTGCTGGGCATCCGGCCGGAGGACATCGAGGATCCGCAGTTCATCAACGACCGCCTGGAAGGGGCCGACATCCGGGTGGTCGTCGACATTCGTGAGGCGATGGGCTCGGAGGTCTACGTGCACTTCGGCGTGGACGCCCCGCCGGTGATCACCGACGACACGATCGACCTTGCTGCGGACGCCGAGCTGCTGCCCGAGGCCGAGGGCGGCGCGCAAGCCTCGTTCGTGGCGCGGCTGAACCCGCGCACGTCAGCTCAGCGGGGACAGCCGATCACCCTGCAGGTGGACACCCGCCGGATGCACTTCTTCGACCGGGACAGCGGCGAGGCTATCTAGCAACGACCGGGACGCGCTGGACGGCGTTGTTCTCGTAGCCGCCCAGGTTCCACTCCGGGTGCAGCGGCTGGGTGGCGCCGGTCGCGTCGGTCGCGCGGCAGCACAGTTCGTAGCGACCCGCCCCCTCCGGCTGCCAGCTGACCGTCCAGCCCCGCCACACATGCGGGCTGCCCTGGTCGCCCAGCTCCGCCGCCCGCCAGCTGTCGCCGCCGTCGGCCGAGAACTCGACCAGCTCGATCGGCCCCCAGCCTGACCAGGCCCGCCCCTGCACCGCTACCGGCTCTGTGGCCGCAACCGTGCGCTCGCGGCTCATGAACTCGGGAATGCCGGGGGGCGCCATCAGGGCCCGTGGCATCATGCGCGTGACCGGCCTTCCCGCCTCGTGGTCCTCCCGGCGCCAGCGGTAGGACTGGGCCTGCTGGTAGCCCGCGAACGGCTCGCTGACGGCCGTGATCGATGACAGCCACTTGACGTTCGTCATGCCGTACCAGCCCGGCACCACCAACCGCAGCGGGTAGCCGTGCTGCGACGGCAACGGCGCGCCGTTCAGCTCGTAGGCCAGCATCGCGCCGTCGTTGACCGCCTGCTCGATGGTGAGGCTGCGCCCGTAGATCTGCTCATCGCCGCCCTCGAGGCCCCGGTCGAGGCCCTCGAACACGATCTCGACAGCGTCGTCCAGCGGGCCGGCCTGCTCCAGCAGCGGCGCCAGCGGCGTGCCCGTCCACTCACCGGTGCCGACCGCCTCCAGGATCCAGGGCTGGCTGGTCACGTGCGGCTCGATCGCCGCGCGGCCGTTGCCGGCACACTCCATCGTGACCGGCTGGGTCACGGACGGGAGGGCGCGGATGGTGTCCAGATCCAGCTCCAGCGGACGATGCACGCGGCCGTCGACCCGCAGGCGCCACTCCTCGCCCACCGCAGGGATGTCGTAGTGCACCAGCAGGTAGTGCAGTCCCACCGGGGTGATCTCGTGGCGCAGCGCCTCCAGCGGCATGCCGTGGTTGCGGGCGGCGAGCTGCAGTTCCTCGCGGCTGATGCCGGCTGGCTGGGGACCCATGGTCGCAGCGTACCGCCGAGTGGCCGCGGGCCGGAGGGTGCCTGACGCACCCCCCGGCCACGGCCTGCCTCAGCTTGCGGGCTTGATGTTCTGGTTAACCCGGAAGACGTTGTCCGGGTCGTACTGCGCCTTGGCCCGGGCCAGCCGGTCGTAGTTGTCCCGGTACGTGGCCTTCACCCGCTCCTGGCCTTCGTCCATCATGAAGTTGACGTAGGCGCCGCCTGCCGAGTAGGGGTGCGTGGCATCCCAGTAGTCGATCGTCCACTGCTTGATCGCCTCGGCGTTGGCCGGGTCGGGGTCGACGCCCACGATCACCTGCGCCCAGGTCACGTCGCGGTAGCTGAACGCGGTATCACCCGAGCCGACGTCGTGCACGGCGCCGTCGATCGGGTACATGTGCATGGTCGACTGGCCAGGACGCATCTCGTTCGCGAACTTGACGTGCTGCTCGATGGCGGCATCAGGCAGCTCGCGCACGAAGTCGGCCCGCCAGTACCACTGGTCGCCCTTCGGGTAGAGCGCGTCGAAGAACCCGTTCAGCACCGGGAACGGCATCGGGCCGGCCGCGTGCAGCACCGGCTCGACCGCCTCCAGCATCGGCGCCATCGCCGCAGCGGCCTCCTCCTCGCTGCCCGTGTGGCACCACACGATGGCAGCCATCTTGCGGCCGTGCAGCTCCTCGGGGAACACCGGCACGGGCGGCACGGTCACGAACGCGAACCAGCCGTTCAGCTCGCGCGGAGCCGCCGGCAGGAACTCCCGGTAGGCCCGCATCACCTCGGCCGAGTCTTCCAGCGACCAGAAGGTGGGACCGGCCACGACCATGCTCACCGGCTGCATCTTGAACGTGAACGCCGTGACCACGCCGAAGTTGCCGCCGCCGCCGCGGAGCGCCCAGAACAGCTCCGGGTTCTCGTCGGCCGATGCGCGCACGATCGAGCCGTCGGCCAGCACGACCTCGGCCTCGAGCAGGTTGTCGATCGTGAGGCCGCCGGAGCGGGCGATATGCCCGATCCCGCCGCCCAGGGTCAGCCCGCCCACGCCGGTGGTGCCGATGATGCCGCAGGGAACGGTGCCGCCGACCTCGTGCGTGGCGGCGTCGACGTCCTTCCAGACGCAGCCGCCGCCGACCCGCACCGTGCGGGCCGAGGCATCGACGTCGATGCTGTTGATCCCGGCCAGGTCGATGACGACGCCGTCATCGACGACGCCCAGGCCGCCGCCGTTGTGGCCGCCGCCGCGGACTGCGATCAGCGCGTTCTGCGAGCGGGCGAAGCCGATCACCGCCGCCACGTCGGCGGCCGAGGTGCAGCGGGCCACGAGGGCCGGCCGCCGGTCGATCATCGCGTTGTAGACCGAGCGCGCCTCGTCGTATCCGGCGTCGTCCGGTCCCGTCAGGGTGCCGCTGAAGCTGCCGGCAAGTGCCGAGCGAGCCTCCGCGGCCAGTGTTGCGATCGTGCTCATGTGACCTCCGATGGTCTGTATCGCTTGTGCCGATGGAGGCCGACGGTATCGAAGGTGGTGGGGGATCGCATGACCGGGATTGATCCACTTCGTGCGCCTGAGATCGCCGGGTGCGATGATCAATCCTGACTATGAGCACCGATGTGTCCGCCCACTCCGCGCTGCCCGGGCCGCTGCGCCTGCAGCCGTCCTTCCCGTTCGTCGACCGTCCCCGCGAGATGGCCACGCTGCGGTCGCTGCTGCCGCGCGCGCAGAGCGAGGGCCGCCGCATCGCCCTGGTCGGCGGCGAGCCCGGGTCGGGCAAGAGCCGGCTGGTGCGCGAGATCGCCCACCAGGCTGCGAAGGACGGCGCGCTGGTGCTCTACGGCGCCTGCGACGCCGTCGTCCGCACCCCCTACCGGCCGTTCGTGGAGGCGCTCGACCAGCTGGTGCGAGCGAGCGACCCGGCCGAGCTGCGCGACGACCTGGGGCCGGCCGGCGGCGAGCTGACCCGGTTGCTGCCGGACCTGCGCAGCCACGTCGGCGACCTGCCCGAGCCGGTGGTGGCCGACCAGGACACCGAGCGGCATCGCCTGAACGCCGCCGTCAGCGACCTGCTGGTGGCGGCCGGCCGGCGGCGACCGCTGCTGCTCGTGTTCGAGGACGGCCACTGGGCGGACACCCCGACGCTGCTGCTGCTCCGGCATCTCGCGGCGGGAGCCGCCGATGCGCGCATGTTGCTGGTCGCCACGTTCCGCGACACCGAGGCGGACGTGCCGGCCGAGCTGTCCGAGGCGCTGATCGACATGCGCCGGTCGGACGGGGTGGTACGGGTGCGGGTCGGCGCGCTCACCGGCGAACAGGTGTCGGAGTTCGTCGAGCGCGCGGCCGGGGCGCCGCTGGGACCGGCGCTACCGGAGCTGGCGGGCGCCATCACCAGCCTCACCCAGGGCAACGTGTTCCTGGTCACGGAGCTGTGGCGGGAGCTGGTGGAGACGGGAGCGCTCGAGATCGTGGACGGGGTCGCCGTCCTGACCCGGCCGCTGAGCGCGCTGGGCACGCCCGAGAGCGTACGCGAGGTGGTCAACCAGCGGCTGGCACGGCTGCAGCCCGAGACGGCACTGGTGCTGGAGCTGGCCGCGGTGACCGGGCCCGAGTTCGACCTGTCCGTGCTGCGCGGCGGCGGGTTCACCGACGCCACGCTTTCGGCCGCGCTGGAGCAGTCGGTGCGCAGCGGCATGATCGAGGAGATCCCGGCCAGGCAGCTGCGCTACCGCTTTTCCCACGAGCTCGTGCGCCGCGCCCTGTACGACCGGCTGGCGGGCCTGCGGCGGGCGCAGCTGCACCTGCAGGTGGCGGAGTCGATGGAGGCGTCCGGCGCATCAGACACGGCGCGCGGCCTGGCCGACCTCGCGCACCACTTCGCCGCCGCCGCGCCCATCGACGGCCCACAGCGGGCGGTCGAGTACAACCTGCGGGCCGCTGACGCCGCCAACGCCGCGCTGGCATTCGGCGAGGCGGTCGGCCCGCTGAAGACGGCGCTCGAGCTGGGCGTGGACAACGAGACCGCGCATGCCGAGATCGAGCTGGAGCTGGGGGCCGCGCACTACCGGGCCGGCCAGTCCGGTGACTCCCTGGAGGCGTTCCAGGCGGCCGCGGAGACGGCGCGGCGGCTTCACAACCCGGATCTGCTGGCGCGCGCCGCGATCGGAGTGGAGACCGCCTGCTGGCGGGTGGCGATGCTCGACGAGGGCGCGATCGAGCTGCTGGAGGAGGCACTGGCGGCGCTCGATCCCGGCGACTCGACGATGCGCGTGCTGCTGCTGTCGGGGCTGGCGCGGGCGCGCGCGCTGGTGGGGGAGTCGGAGCGCAGCGCCGAGCTGAGGGACGAGGCGATCGCGATCGCGCGGCGCATCGACTACCGCCCCGGTCTGTCCGTGGTGCTGATGCGCAGCTACTGGGCCCGCGGCTCGAACACGCACGACGAGGTGCTGGAGATGCTGGCCGAGGCTCGCACCATCGCCGAGGAGCTGGGCGACATCGAGTCGCAGGCGGAGGCCGCCGAGTGGCGGATCACGGCGCTGATCGGCAAGGGCGACCTGCGCACCGCCGGCCGCGAGCTGGCCGAGGTGCTGGAGATCTCGCGGCGCATGCACCAGCCGTTCATCATCCACGTGGCCGAGCACTACCGCTCGGCGATCGCGCTCTGCGAGGGACGTCTGGCCGAGGCGGAGGAGGCGGCCGAGCGCTCACGCGAGTGGAGCCGGCTGCTGACGGGGCGCGACGCATCCGGGGTCTACGGCGTGCAGATGTTCAGCATCCGCCGCGAGCAGGGACGGCTGGCCGAACTGGCGCCGGTAGTACGGGTGCTCGCCGGCGGCGACCGGCGCGGCGGGTCGTGGCGGCCCGGGCTGGCGGCGCTCACGGCCGAGCTGGGGATGCTGGACGAGGCGCGCGCCCAGCTGGCGCTGATCCGGAGCGGCGGCCTCGACGTCTACCGGCACGCGCTGTGGGTGGGGTCGCTGACCTACATCGCCGACGCCTGCGTCGCCGTGGGCGACGCCGATCTGTCGCAGCAGGTCTACCGGGAGCTGCTGTCGGTCGCGGAGCGGAACGTGATGATCGGCCACGGCGTGGCCTGCTACGGATCGTCCGAGCGATACCTGGGCACCCTGGCTGCCGCCTACGGTGAGCTGGAGCTGGCGGAGCTGCACCTGCAGCGGGCGATCGACTACAACCGCGAGATGGGCGCGATCACCTGGCTGGCGCACTCGGACTACGAGTACGCGCGCACGCTGGGCGCGCAGGGCCGGGCCGGCGAACCGGCCGCACAGGCGGCACTGGCGGAGGCGTCCGACCTGGCCGAGCGGATCGGTATGCCGGCCCTGCTGGGCCGCATCCGCGGGCTGCTGCCGGCCGGACCGGCGGTGTCGCGGCTGCCCGACGGCCTGTCCGCGCGCGAGGCGGAGATCCTGCGCCTGGTCGCACAGGGCCGGTCGAACCGGGAGATCGGCCGCACGCTGCACATCAGCGAGCACACGGCTGCAAACCACATCCGCAGCATTCTGCGTAAGACCGGTTGCGCGAACCGCACCGAAGCGGCAAGCTATGCGCACACGCGCGGCCTGACGGAGCGCGGGTGAGTCCAACCAGAAGCGGGGGCGGATGGCACTCTTCTTGATCGAACGGAGCTTCGCGGAGCAGCTCGACCTGACCGGCGAGGACGTGCGCGTGATCGAGGACATCAACGCCGACGAGGGTGTCAACTGGCTGTTCTCTTTCCTGAGCGCCGACCGCCGCAGGTCGTACTGCCTGTATGAGGCGCCGTCGCCGGATCAGATCATCACCGCAGCCAAGCGCGCCAACGTGCCGGTCGACAAGATCGTCGAGGTCAGCAAGTTCCAGCCGGAGCTGGTGCGTCAGACCTAGGGGCGGACGGTGATCTGGCCGGACGCCAGCATCTGGCGGCTGATGCTCGTGCCCAGCGCGGCCAGCGCGGCCGTGTCGACCGATCCATCGGCGTGCAGCAGCCCGTGCGACCAGGCCTGCCGGCAGATCCGCGTCAGGAGCTTGCGCGTGTCGGCCTTGCTGTAGGGCAGCGACTGGTTGTGCGGCGACGCCAGCGACCCGGCCACGCATACCGGCACCAGCACCCCGCGCCCGCGGGCGCGGAACAGCGCGCGCTGGTCGAGGCCGTCGTCGGTCAGGAAGGGGCCGAGGTTCTGGCAGGCCTTCGCGGTGAGGGCGTGCACCCCGCCCGGCGGCAGGTAGCGCGCGGCCGTGGCGGTGTCGGCGCCCAGGCTCGCCTGCAGACTCAGCTGGCAGAGCGGGGACAGCGCATCGGGGTGGGTCTTCAACAGCGTGCGCAGCTGATCGGCCGTCGTCCCGCCGTGGTCGTCCAGCAGCCCGGCCTGCTCGGCCTGCGTGCACAGCGCCGACACCGCGCGGCGGGCGGCCGCGGTATCGGTCAAACCAGCCCGATACCGTTGCTGGCAGGCGGCCACGCGGTCGCTCGCCGACGAGCCACCGCCGCACGCGCTCAAGAAGGCCAGCAGCACCACGGCCACGACCGCCGAACCGGCTCTCATGCAGCGACGCTAGCAGGGCACGGGGACGATCAGCCGGGAAACGTCCCAGGCCGCTCGACCGCGCGCCGCCACAGGTCGTCGTCGATGTTGCGCCCGGTCACGATCAGGACGACGACGCCCTCCAGCCGGCCCTCCAGCCGGCGCGCGCCCGCCAGCGCGGCCGCCGCTGAGCCCTCGACCCGCATGCCGGCCTCCGCGAACGCTCCCACCGCCTCGGCGATCTCGCGATCGGTGACCTCGGCCATCTCGTCGGCAGCCGTCGCCAGCGCCTCCACGGCGACGGGGATCGCCACCCGCACGGCCATGCCATCTGCGAAGGTGTCGCTCGCGGAGGACTCAACGACGTGGCCAGCCTCGAAGCTGCGCGCCATCACCGGCGCGCCGGCGGCAACCACGCCGATCCGCCGCGTGGCCGGCGACCGCGCGCCCAGACGCAGGCCGATGCCGGCCAGCAGCGCCCCGTTACCGACCGGCACCAGCACCGCATCAGGCGTCACCTCGGCCAGGATTTCGTCGGCGATGCCACCGTAGCCTTCGTACTGGGCGGCCTCCGCGCCGTCCTGGAAGAACGGCAGCCCCTGCCCCCGCGCGTACTCGATCCCGGCCGCCTTGGCCTCGTCCAGGTCGGCGCCGCCCACCACCAGCTCGGCGCCCAGGCCGCGCAGCAGCTCCAGCTTCGCAGCACTCGCCCGCTCCGGGACGAACACCACGGCGGTCATGCCGTGCCGGGCGGCAGCCCAGGCCGTGGCGGCGCCGTGGTTGCCGGTCGAGGCGGTGACCACGGACACGTGGCCCTGGCCGCGGTACTGCGCGACTACCGGCAGCGCACCGCGCCACTTGAACGCGCCCAGCTCGTGGCCATCCTCGCGCTTGAGCAACAGCGTGCGGCCACCTAACCAGTCGCCCGGTGCCGCCTGCAGCGTCACAGCGCCGCCCGCATCTCCTCGGCGAACGCCAGCACGTGCGCCGCTGCGATCTCGCGCGCCCGCTCTGGATCGCCCCGCCGGATCGCATCCAGCAGCTCGCCATGCTCCCGCATCCGCTGCTCCAGCGGCGGCAGCCGGTCCCAGGTCAGGTGCCAGATCCGCAGCGACATGTTCAGGTAGCGATCGAGGTCCTGCTCCAGGTACGGATTGCGGGAGCAGCGGTAGATGAACCTGTGCACCTCCGCGTCCAGCTCGATCAGCCGCCGCTGGCCGGACTCGGCTGCGTCCAGCTTCGCGATCAGGTCGCCCGCCTCGCGGCGGTCATCCGCGTCGGCCAGCGTCGCCGCACGCTCGGCCGCGCGCGCCTCGAGCTGCACCCGCACGTCGGTGATATCGGTCAGGCTGGTGATGTTGATGGTCGCGGCGAAGGTGCCGCGGCGTGGGTAGACGACCACCAGCCGCTCCAGCGCCAAGCGCCGGATGGCCTCACGCACGGGCGTGCGACCGACGCCCAGCTGACCGGTCAGCGCCTCTTCGTCGATCGGCGCGCCGGGCGGGATCTCGAGCGACACCAGCCGGTCGCGGAGGGCCGCATAGGCGCGGTCGGAGAGCAGCTCGGTGGGAAGTTGCAGGGTCCGCATGGGTCTGATATATGAGTTGTCTACCAGACCGGAGCCTTCCCGGCAACCCCCACGCGCACCGGCGCGGGAGAGAACACATGAGCGATCTGCCCACATCTGCCCGCGCCGTCGTGATCGGCGCCGGCATCGTCGGAAACAGCATCTCCTACCACCTGTCCGAGCTGGGCTGGCGCGACCTGGTGCTGCTCGACAAGGGCCCCTTCCCCAACCCCGGCGGCTCCACCGGACACGCATCCAACTTCATCTTCCCGGTCGACCACTCCAAGGAGATGACGGCGCTGACGCTCGACAGCATGCGCCAGTACCAGGACCTGGACGTGTTCACGGAGAGCGGCGGCATCGAGGTTGCCCGTACCGAGGAGCGCATGCAGGAGCTGCACCGGCGCATGTCGTCGGCGCACGCATGGGGGATCGACCGCGTCTCGATGGTGACGCCGGCCGAGATCAAGGAGATGGTGCCGTTCATCGACGAGACGATCCTGCTGGGCGGGTTCTCCTCGCCGGGCGTGGGCGTGGTCGACTCGCTGCGGGCGGGCACGATCATGCGCGAGCGGGCCGTCGCCGCCGGCGCGCTCACGATCTCGGCCAACACCGAGGTGCTGGGGATCGACGTCGAGCGCGGCCGCGTCCGCCGCGTCCGCACCACCCGCGGCGACATCGAGACCGCGGTCGTGGTCGTGGCCTGCGGCGTCTGGAGCCCCGCGATCGCGCAGATGGCCGGCGCCCTGATTCCGCTGACGCCGGCCGTTCACCAGATGATCGACATCGGGCCGGTGCCGCGCTTCGCCAGCTCCACGCGCCACATCGAGTACCCGATCGTGCGCGACATGGACACCTTCATGTACGAGCGCCAGGACGGCATCGGACTCGAGATCGGCTCCTACGCACACCGGCCGATCCTGCACGATCCGGAGGAGATCCCCTCGATCGAGCAGGCCGCCCTGTCGCCCACCGAGCTGCCCTTCACGCAGGCCGACTTCGACAAGCAGATGGAGGACGCGCTGGAGCTGATGCCCGAGATCGTGGGCGACGAGAGCGTGGGCGTGAAGTATGCGATCAACGGGCTGCTGTCCCTGACGCCGGACGGGATGCCGCTGCTGGGCGAGACGCACGAGGTGCGCGGCCTCTGGTCGTGCGCGGCCGTGTGGGTAAAGGAGGGGCCGGGAATCGCCAAGGCGGTGGCCGAGTGGATGACGCACGGCGAGTCGGAAATCGACCTGCACTCGTCCGACATCGCCCGCTTCTGGGACCACCAGAAGACCCGCGCCCACGTCCGCGCCCGCACGTCGGAGGGCTTCAACAAGACCTACGGCATCATCCACCCGTCGGAGCAGTGGGCCTCCAACCGCGACGTGCGCCTGCCGCCGTTCCATGCCCGCCAGAAGCAGCTGGACGCCGTGTTCTTCGAGGCCGCCGGCTGGGAGCGGCCGCACTGGTACGAGTCGAACGCGCCGCTGCTGGAGGAGTACGCCGACCGCATCAACCCGCGCGAGGCCGAGTGGGACGCACGCTGGTGGTCACCGATCATCAACGCCGAGCACCTGGCCATGCGCGATCGCGCCGGCATGGTCGATCTGTCCGCATTCACCATCTTCGACGTCGCCGGCCCCGGCGCACTCGAGGCGGTGCAGGGGGTGGCGCTGCGGCAGATGGACGTGCCGGTCGGCCGCGTCGTCTACACGCCGGTGCTGACGCCGGGCGGCGGCTTCAAGGCCGACCTCACGATCATGCGGCTGGACGACGAGCTGTTCCGGGTCGTCACCGGCGGTGCCCACGGGCCTGCCGATCGCAAGTGGTTCGCCGACCGCTTGCCGAAGCAGGGCACCGCCCAGATCGCCGACCTGACCTCGGCCTGGACGACGCTCGGCCTCTGGGGGCCGCGCGCGCGTGACATCCTGAGCTCGGTGACCCGCGACGACGTCTCCCACGAGGGCTTCCGCTTCGGCAGCTGCCGGACGATCGAGATCGACACGCTGCGGGTGCTGGCCTCGCGCATCTCCTACGTGGGCGACCTCGGCTGGGAGCTGTACGTGCCGATCGAGCAGGGCCAGAAGCTATGGGACGTGATCGCGGAGGCCGGTCGGCCGCACGGTATCGCGCCGGTCGGGATCGGCGTTTACGGCACCACCGGCCGGCTCGAGAAGTGCTACCGCGCGTACGGCTTCGAGCTGGAGAGCGAGTACAACGTGTGCGAGGCGGGCATGGCCGGGCCGAAGGTGAAGGAGGAGGACTTCGTCGGCAAGCAGGCCCACCTGCGACACCGCGATCAGGAGCCGGCCGCGATCATGTGCACGCTGACCGTCGACGACCACACATCGGCCTCCGGGGTGAAGCGGTACATGCTCGGCCGCGAGCCGATCCAGACTCGCGACGGGCAGCCGCTCACCGACAGCAGGGGCCGGCGGTCGTACGTGACCAGCGCCGGCGCCGGGCCGTCGGTCGGCAAGCACCTGCTGATGGCCTACCTGCCGCCGGAGCAGGCGCAGGTCGGAACCGAGCTGGTCGTGGAGTACCTGAACGAGCGCTACCCGGTGACGGTGGCGGTGGCCGGCTCAACACCGATCTTCGACCCCGAGAACGAACGGATCCGCTCGTGAACATCCTCGTCTGCGCCAAGCGGGTGCCGATGACGGGCGGCACGATCGTGCTGACCGAGGACGAGCAGTCGATCCAGACGCGCCACCTCGGCTTCACCATCAGCCCGCATGAGGAGTGCGGCGTCGAGGAGGCGGTGCGGCTGATCGAAGCGAACGGCGGCGAGTCGGTGGTGTTGGCGCTGGGCCCGTCCGAGGCCGAGGAGCAGCTGCGCGACGCGATGGCGCTGGGCATCGACCGCGCGATCCTGCTCGAGACGGCCGGCGAGTTCGACGGCCAGGCCACGGCCGCGGCGATCGTCGCTGCGATCGAGGCCGAGCGGGCGTCCGGCGTCGAGTTCGACCTGATCTTCTTCGGCAACGAGTCGGCCGACTCCGGCAACTACCAGGTCGGCATCCGCGTCGCCCACGCGCTGGGCCGCCCCTGCGTGACCGGCGTCAAGGGCATCACGGTGCAGGACGGCCGCGCCCGCTGCGAGCAGGAGACGGCCTCCGGCCGCGACGTGTACGACGTGCCGCTACCGGCGGTGGTGACCGTCAAGGAGGGCCTCAACCTGCCCCGCTACCCATCGGTGCCGGGCCGGCTGCGGGCCAAGCGCAAGCCCCTGGCCACGAGCACTCCGGCGAACCGCGCCGCGGGCGTCGAGAAGCTGCGGCTGCGGCTGCCGCCCGGGCAGGGCAAGCAGGCGGAGATCCTGGGCCACGGGCCCGAGGCTGCGCCGGCCGTCGTCGAGGTACTGCGCCGAGCGGGGCTGGTGGCATGACGCTCATCTACGTCGAGCACCAGGACGGCCGGCCCGACGACGCCTCGCTGCAGGCGATCGCGCTGGCCCGCGAGATCGCCGGCGGCGCATCGCTGCACGCGCTGCTGGCCGGCCCGGGCGCCGAGGACGCCGCCGCCGGGCTGGGCGCCCACGGGGTGGCGACCGCGCACATCGCCGACCACGAGGCGCTCGCCACCCATGCGCCCGTCGCCCTGGCACGCTGCATCGGCGAGCTGATCGAGCGGCTGTCCCCGTCCGCGGTGGCGGCCGCCGGCAGCGAGCGCGGCAACGAGGTCATGGCGCACGCGGCGGCGCTCGGCGACCTGCCGCTGGCCGCGAACTGCATCGCCGCCGAGGCGGGCGACCCGATGGGAGTCACCCG
>Ga0207687_10000139_pt1 | contig 48406 bp, 50 predicted proteins | sample KBSM54metaG_FD_184399 | JGI IMG/M metagenome (GOLD analysis project Ga0207687, IMG submission 184399) | Miscanthus rhizosphere microbial communities from Kellogg Biological Station, Michigan, USA - KBS M5-4 metaG (SPAdes) (version 2) | ecosystem: Host-associated > Plants > Roots > Rhizosphere >...
CAGAAGAGCCCGGTCGACGAAGACGGCAACCCGGAGCTCGACGCCCAGGGCCTGCCGGTCGGTCCGGACGAAGACGATCCCGCCGGCAAGTTCGACGACGAGGACGACGTGATCCTGTTGCGCCTCGTCCAGCTCAAGCGCGGTGGCCTGATGCCGAGCGGCGGCGACGAGATCACGTACGAGCACGTCGCGATCGACGAGGCGCAAGACCGCGCCGCGCTCGAGGTCAAGGTGCTCGTCGAAGCCGTCCATGCACCCGATGGCGATCCGACGAAGCGCTCGATCACGATCGCGGGCGACACCGCCCAGCGCCTGGTGTTCGACAACAACTTCACGACCTGGGAAGAGCTGCTCGGCTACATCAGCTCCAAGGGCCAAGCGGCGATCGTTCGCCCGCTCAAGCTGTCGTATCGCTCGACCGCAGAGGTCATGTTGCTCGCGCGCGAGATCCTCGGACCGGAGCTCGCACCCGACGAACCGCTCGCCGCGCGCCCCGGCGAACCGGTCGAGCTCCACGAGTTCGGCGATCTCGGCGAAGCCGTCGCGTTTCTCGGCGATGCGCTGCGCACGCTGATGACCCGCGAGCCGACCGCATCGTGCGCGGTGATCGCGCGCCACTCCGAGCAGGCCGACGCGTACTTCGAAGGCCTCCGCCGCTCCGACGTCCCTGCCCTCCGCCGGATCCGCCGCGACGAGTTCAACTTCCAGCCCGGCGTCGACGTCACCGACGTCACGCACGTGAAGGGCCTCGAGTTCGATTACGTCGTGATGGTCGACGTCAACGAGACGAGCTATCCGAAGGTCAACTGGGCGCGCCACCTGCTCCACATCGGCGTGACGCGCGCGGCCCACCAGCTCTGGCTCGTCTCGACCGGCGAGCCGAGCCCGCTCGTGCCGCAAGCGCTGCGCGACGGCGGCCGCATGGGCGTCGAGTCGCCGTGACGTTCCGGCTCCGGATCGCGACCGAGGCCGATATCCCGGCGCTGTTGCCGCGGTCGAGCGAGCTGCAGCGCCACGAGAACATCGTGATCAGCGATGCCGAGCTCGCACGTGCGCTGCGCGAGTTCCTCGCCGATCCGACGCTCGGCGTCGTGTTCATGATCGAGGAAGACAGCGCCGTCGTCGGCTACACGTTCCTGTCGTACTCGTACGACCTGGAGTTCGCCGGTCGCGAAGCGTGGCTGACCGAGATCTTCATCGACGAAACCGCGCGCGGCCGCGGCGGTGGCACGCACGTGCTCCAGCTGCTCGAGCCCGAGCTCCGCGCGCGCGGCGTCCGCGCCTATCACCTCCAGGTTCGCGCCGACAATCCGGCGAAGCGGCTGTACGAGCGCGCTGGCTTCCACGTGGTGCCTCGCCTGATCATGTCGAAGCCGCTGTGAGCACCTGTCATGCGACCGCATCCGGTCGTATGGCTCGCTCCGGCATGAAGCTCTCCGTCGCCGCCTGCACTTTGCTCTTCGCGTGCATCCCGACTGCTCCGCAGCCGGCCCCATATCCCGCCGCCGCGAACAACGGCGGGTACCAGATGACGAACGATCAAACCTGGGGCGCGTGCCAGCAGCAAGCGAACGAGCAACTCGCGACGTGCAACGCGATGCTCTCCACGGGCAAGAACACCAACTCCGGCTGGGAGCTCCGCGGCAGCTACGATCGGATCTCGCAGACCTGCCCGAGCCACGCCCACGACGGCCTCCTCGGGCAGCTCGAGCAGTGTGTCGGCAAGCTCGAGGCGTTCGAGCTGAAGGACGATCCGCAAGCGCCCACGCGCCGCGCCGATGCGAAGCCGCGCGTCGCGACGACGAAGCAAGACCCGACGTTCAAGAAGCTGATCGACGACTGGATGCAGGCGCTCGACGGCAAGAACATCACGTGCCGCCACCGCGACGTCAGCGACTCCGACGCGCGCGAGTGCGAGCGCTGGCACGGCGAGATGACCAAGGTGGAAGACCGGATCGCCGCGTTCCTGGTTGCCCAGGGCTACGACAAGCGCGACCTCCGCCCGCTCGGCCTGTGGCCACAGGATCCCGACTGGCGAACCAGCCCGAACTGATTCGCGTGAGCGAGCGGCCCACTGTTGCGAGCGCACGACAGCGCGTCGCTCGCGTTCGCCCCGCTTAGCGCGTGCTCGTCGCGGCACATGGTTTGAAGTGGACCGGCGCATGCGTGGCGTCCTCCTCCTCATTCTCCTCGCCGCCTGCGATGGCCAAGACACGTCCAACGAGGCGCTCGGCGATCACCTGATCGTCCACGTCGCGAATGCGGTGCCGTTCGATCGCGTCGACTATCACTTCGAGTCGCCGGGCACGACGCCGCTCACGATCAGCGATTTCCACGTCCTGCCTCTGCGCTCGACGGCGCAGTGGGATGAGTGGAAGAGCGTCGGTCAGGGTTGGACCGACGTGACCGTCGACGCGTTCGCCGACCACGCGCTGATCGGGAGCGCGACGAAACATATCGCCAACTACAGAGATCAAGGTGACGGCGTGTTCCTCGCCGACCTCACCATGCAACTCGCGCCTACGCGCTGAAGCGCCGGTTCCAGATCCGTAAGTCCGAACGCCAAATAGCTGGCGGTTGCGTGGCTCCGGCCATATCGGCTCATCGCGACCTCTCTCTGGTTCCGGATCCGGAAGGCCGAAGGCCGAAAGGCTAGCGGTCGCGCTGTGAGTCGTGTGGGCGGGCGCGCCAGCTGTGATCGGAGTGGAGTCCTCGCGGCCGTCCAAGTCGTTGTGGGGAACCGCCGCCCGAAGGCTCGCGGCCGCGCGAACGCCGAGCGGTTCTCCACAGCGACGTCACGAGTCACAGCCACGTGCGCTTGTCGACGCGAAGCACGGTGTTGTTGCTCGGGAGCCAGCAGGGCGGGCGGGACTCGGTCTACTCGACGCCGCCGCCGGGCACTTCGTATGCGCTAATGAGTCCCCAGCGCTTCCAGCCTTCGCGCAACAGCCACAGCGATGGCTGCCACACGACGAAGCCGACATACCCAGGCGGCGCGCGATACGTGTAGCCCTTGTCGTCGCGCTCCTTCCAGCCGGTGAAGAAGCAGCCACTCGCGAACGGATCGATCACCCAATTCTTTGCAAAGTCGTGCTTGTCCTCGCCGTGGTGACGCCAGTTGTTGAGCACGTATGCGATCGTGTTCCGGACTTGGCGCGGCGTCTTCAAGATCCGCGCGTGATACCGGTCGGCGAACACGCGCCCACTCTGCTTCTTGCCCGTGCGCTCGCCGATCACACGGTTGATGTTGCGCGCCGCGGAGATCCCGAACGCCTGCATTCCCGTCGCGAGCGCGACGCGGTTCTCGGCCTCGACGACCAGATGGATATGCGTGCGTTGCAGGCTGAGGTGCACGATCCGGAACCGCGCCTCGTGACGCGTCACGATAATCGTCGCCTCGTGCACCGCGCGCATGATGCTGCGCTTGCGCAGCGACCCTACCGCCGGCGTCGCACGTAGGATCACGTGAATCGGTTCGCCGCGCTTGAATACGGCGCGGGTCTTGTGACGCTCGCTGGGGCGCGGCCCTTTGGCTGGGCGACCCGCGTTGCGACGCTTCCCACCACGGCGTTGGCCGTTCTTGTCGAGCTTGGGCAACTCGATTTGAACGTGACGCTTTCGCGGCCGTGGCATGAGCTCATCGTGGATCCCGACGAAGATATGTCAATATTTGATTTCGTCGATTTCTAGACATACATGCGAACAAGCAGCACCGCGCCTCGCGTCGACAAGCGCGTGGCTGTGACTCGTGACGTCGCTGTGGAGAACCGCTCGGGCCCCCGCGACGACCGCACACCTTCGGGCGGCGGTTCACCACAGCTGACTTGGACGGCCGCGAGGGGTTCCACTCCGATCACAGGCTGGCGCGCCCGCCCACGACTCACAACGCTACCGCCGGCTTTTGGGCCTTCGGCCTTTTCCGGAGCGGAACCGGAGAGTGCCTACCCTGGTCGTAACCGAACCCGTGTGGGGGCTGGCGTAGCGTCGTGTGCGGAGGGTGGAATGAGGGCTCTGCTATTGGCGTTCGCGATGGTCGTGGCGATGGGGTCGGGAGCGTGGGCGGGACATCGCGGCGGTGGTGGCGGCGGCAGTCATCATTCGGCGGGCGGGAGATCGCATAACGCGGCGACCGGCACCGGCTCGTCGCATTCGAGTCACGCGGTGAAGGGCTACACGACGAAGCGCGGGACCTACGTGGAGCCGCATCGCCAGAGCAGCAGCGACGGCACGCAGCGCAACAACTGGTCTACCAAGGGCAACACGAATCCGTCGACGGGACGCGCCGGGACCAAGACCGCGCGCCACTAAGGTTGGTAGCGCGTGGTCGACGACACGGTCATCGTGGTCAGGACGCCGAGGTTGCCGTTCGCGAGCGTGCACATCGCGTAGTGCGGCAGCGGCGTGTTGGCCGGGCCACGCACGACGAGCCCCGTGAACGAGAATGCGGCGCCGTGGCGCGTGCAGTACAGATCGGTGCCCGTGCTGATGCACGATGTGGTGGTGCCGATGCACACGAGCTGCCCCTGGTGGGTGCACGCCGCCGACATCGCGTAGAACCCGCTCGCGTCCTGCACTACGACCAGCCGCTTGGTCAGCACCGGCACACCCATCGTGTATGTCGAGGGTGCGCCGACATCGACGCCCGTGACGCTGCACGCGCCGCTGCCCGACGGCGCGTCTATCGAAGCCTGGGCCGCATCGACGTCCGACGATGAACCCGAGCCGCACGCGACGACGAGGCCGAGACCACCGGCGCCCGTCAGCGCGACGAACGTGCGGCGGGAGATCACGACGAGCTCGTCACTACGCTTCATGCCTTCACACCACCACGACGAGCGCGCTCGCGTCCACGTGAGGTTCTGCTCGTAACAGAAAGATCACGCGGATCATGAGACGTTCGTAATGTGTGCGTGCGTGAATTTGTGTGCCGACGGCACTGAGCTCCGAGCGGGGCATTTATGCTCGTTGCAAATGCCTGACGCGCAGTTGGAAGTGCATTACGTCCCGAGCGAGAAGCCGCAGAAGCTGCAGATTCGGTTCAAGCTCGAAGCCAAGCGCATTCCGCACACGACGCCGTTCTATCAGCCACGGCTCTACGCGAAGCCGTGGGCGGACCTGATCAACGCGGGGCTCGCAGCCGGCGCTCGGTTCGACCCGGCGAAGTCATCTGCGAAGGTGATCACCGACTTCGTACCGATGACGGAGCTCGGCGTGCACGACCAGGTGCTCGAGCTCGAGGTCGCGGGCGTAGCGGCGGAGTTCCTGAAGCCGATCGCGCGCGCGCTCCTGCAAGCGAGGTTCGGCAGCTCGGTGCTGTTCACGAGCGCGCCGAATGCGGATTTTCGGGTCGTGGCGTTGGCGATCCGCGGCTCGCTCGCGGGGACCTCGGCAGTCGATGCGGCGACGTTGCGGAAATGGATCGACGACGACGCGGTTCAGCTCCCTGGATCGCCGAACCGGTTCCGTTCGAGCTGGAGACGAAGACCGCCGCAAAGCAGTGGCTGTTCATCGAGCCGACAGACAAGCTCACGAAGCAAGGGTTCGAGCGGCTCGAGCTGGCCGTGAATTCGTGGCTCCAGATGTCGCTCGTATGGCCGGATGGTGGCACCGACCCCCGCGGCATCGAGCTCATCCCGCGCAAACGCGACATGTTCGGCGGCTTCGCGAGTGTCGGCGCGACGCTGGAGTACGAGCTCAAGACCGTGACGAGAGCGCCGCTGCCGTATGCACCGAAAGCGGTCGAGGCGGCGCTGCGCAATGCGATGCGAGCGCTCCATGCGACGGTGCCGTTGAAGAAGGTCGTGTTGACGCTGCCGGGCGCGGCGACCAAGCCGAAGAAGGCAGCGTTTCCGTTCCCGTACTTCGGTCACTACGAAGTCTCGGACTCGGGGTCCGATGGCTTCTATTGGGTCGTGCGATTCGCGAAGGTACCATCGGTCAAAGATCGGGTCGAGATCGCATCCATGCTGCGGCCTACCCTCAGCAACAAGGTCTACGTCCAGCGCGACGATTGGCCGTGGCGCTGGGATGCGGAGCGCCTCGTGATCTGCGCCGACGAACATGCGAAGGCGCCAGCTGTCGCGAGCACGGCGCGGGTGCGCGCGAAGCAGGCGCTCGACAACGCGCTCGTCGAGGTTCACGCGAAGTGGCCGATCGCCGAGGTGTTCGCGCTTGCCGGCGAGTCGCCGACCGGCAGCGAGTGGGACACGTGGTCGCGCGCCGACGGCCGTAAGCCCTCGTTGAAGGGAACCGGCGTGTTTCGCAAGGGCAAGAGCGACCCCGCGGTCGAAGCGATCCGGATCGGCTAGAACATCTTCTGCCAGAAGCCGACGTCCCACCACCGATCGAACTTCTTGCCGGCGTGCTTCACGACGCCGGTCGACGTGAACCCGAGTGATTCGTGCAGGCGCACGCTCGCGTCGTTCGGCAGCGTGATGCCGGCGACCGCGGAGTGAAAACCGAGGCGCACACATTCGGCGAGAAGCGACGTGTACAGCGTGCGACCGAGGCCCTGCCCGCGCGCGGAGGTCGCGAGGTAGATCGTGGTCTCGCACGTCCACTGGTAGGCGGCGCGCTCGCGCCACGAGCCGGCTTTCGCGTAGCCGAGCACGGTCCCTGCCTCGTCGGTCAGGGTCAGCCACGGGAATTTCGCGCGGTGGGCGCGCCAGTACGAGGCCAGATCGTCGTCGGCGAGCGGCTCGTAGCCAAAGTGAGTGGCGGAAGTCCGGATCACCTCGTTCGTGATAGCGGTGAACGTCGGGAAGTCGGCTTCCACGGTCGGGCGGATCAGCACGCCCGAGAGAGTAGCCCGTGGTAAACCGCCGGTCATGAACGACGCGATCGTGCATGTACCGGATCCGGTCAACGAACACGTGCTCGGCTACGCGCCGGGCAGCCCGGAGAAGGCGCGGCTGAAGGCTGCGCTCGCCCAGGTCGAGCGCGAGGTGGTCGAGATTCCGTGCGTCGTCGGCGGCGAGCACGTGCGCACCGGCAAGATCCGCGAGGTCCGGATGCCGCATCGCCACAAGCACGTGATCGCGCGGTTTCACGCGGCCGACGAGGACACGGTCGAGCGCGCGATTCGCGCGGCACTCGAGGCGCGGCGCGAGTGGGCGGCGATGCGGTGGGAAGCGCGCGCGGCGTGTCTGTTGAAGGCGGCCGAGCTGCTCGCCGGGCCGTGGCGCATGACGATGAACGCCGCGACGATGGCGGGCCAGTCGAAGACCTGCCACCAGGCGGAGATCGATTCGGCATGCGAGCTGATCGACTTCTGGCGGTTCAACGCGGCGTTCGCGCAGCAGTGCTATCAGATGCAGCCGAAGTCGAGCGCCGGGATCTGGAACCAGAGCGAGCTGCGGCCGCTCGAGGGCTTCGTGTTCGCGCTGACGCCGTTCAACTTCACCGCGATCGGCGGCAACCTGCCGACGGCGCCCGCGCTCATGGGCAACACGGTCGTGTGGAAGCCGGCCGAGACCCAGGTGCTCGCGGCGTGGCGGACGATGCAGATCCTCGAGGAGGCGGGCTTCCCGCCGGGCGTGATCAACTTCGTTCCGGGGTTGCCGCACGACCGCACGAACATCCTGCTCGATCATCCCGAGCTCGCGGGCGTCCACTTCACCGGCTCGACGGACGTGTTCCATTCGTTCTGGCGCCGGATCGCCGACAACATCCATCGCTATCGCTCGTTCCCGCGCTTGGTCGGCGAGACCGGCGGCAAGGACTTCGTGCTCGCGCATCCGTCGGCGGATCCGAAGGCGGTCGCGACCGCTCTCGTCCGCGGCGGCTACGAGTACCAGGGCCAGAAGTGCTCGGCGGCGTCGCGCGCGTACATCGCCGAGAGCGTGTGGAAGGCGATGAAGGACGAGCTATGCGACACGATCAACTCGCTGCGCGTCGGCGACGTCTCGGACTTCACGAACTTCTGCGGCGCGGTGATCAAGAAGGGCGCGTTCGACAAGCACGCGGCCGCGATCGCCGAGGCGCGCGAGACGCGCGGCATGAAGGTCGTCGCCGGCGGCGGCACCGATGATCGCGAGGGCTACTTCGTGAAGCCGACGCTGATCACCACGGAAGATCCGATGGTGCGTCACATGCAAGAAGAGCTGTTCGGCCCGATCGTGACACTCCATGTCTATCCGGATCACGCGTGGGACGACACGCTGCGCCTCGTCGACATGACGTCGCCGTATGCGCTGACCGGCGCGGTGTTCTCGCGCGATCGCTCGGCGATCGTCCACGCGTCGAACGCGCTGCGCGACGCCGCCGGCAACTTCTACATCAACGACAAGCCGACCGGCGCGGTCGTCGGCCAGCAGCCGTTCGGCGGCGCCCGCGCTTCGGGTACGGATGACAAGGCCGGTTCACTGCTGAACCTGATCCGGTGGACCGCGGCACGCACGATCAAGGAAACGTTCGTGCCGCCGACCGACTACCGCTACCCGTTCCTCAACGAGGCGTAGCTGTCGCAGCCATAGGGAAAACGACGTCGCAGCCGGTGTCGCGGCGCTGTCGCATCTTTCCAGCCCGATCGGCCGGCCTTAGCGTTGCGGGCGAATGAACAGCAAACGACTCGGTGGGGTGCTCGCACTCGTCGCGGTGGCAGTCGGAGCTTGGTTGTTCTTCCGCCACCGCGATCACGCGGCCAGCAAAGGCACGGCAGATCGCGCGAGCAACAAGGTCCCGTCGCTCGCGACCCAGCACGTCGCGCGCAGCGAAGCGCCGACCGCGCGCTCGTCGGCGTGGGATCTCGATATCGATCCCGAAGGGCCGCTCCAGCTCGAGGGTCAGGTCGTCGACGCGGATGGCCACGGCGTCGCCGGCGCAGAGGTCTGGCTCGGCTCGGTCCCGGCGCGCACCGCGAAGACCGAAGGCGACGGTACGTTCTCGTTCGACAAGCTCGTCGGTCGCACGTACCGGTTGACCGCGCGCAGCGGCAACGACGTCGGCGGGCCGATCTCGTACAAGCTGACCGACAAGAGCGATCCGGCGATCCTCCAGCTCGGCGGCGGCGCGAAGGTCATCGTCAGCGTCCACGACGATCAGAAGAAGCCGATCGCGAACGCCGAGGTCAAGATCGATGAAGAAGACGGCGTCACCGCGAAGACGGGCGCCGATGGCAACGCGACGATCGGCCCGGTGCATCCCGGCTGGATCGGCGTTCACGCGAAGGCCGACGGCTATGCACCGAACGGCGGATTCACGAGCGTCGGCTCCGCGAACGCGACCGGCCACATCGACGTCGTGCTTCACGCCGGCATCGCGGTGACCGGTCACGTCGTCGATGAAGCCGGCAAGCCGATCGCGAAGGCGCGCGTGTCGACCTCGGGCCTGTGGAACCTCGGCAGCTCGGTCGATCCGGTCACGACCGGCAACGATGGTGCATTCGCGCTCGTGCTCGCGGCGGGTACGCATACGCTCGTCGCGGTCGATGCCGAGCACGCGCCGTCGCGCTCGACGCCGGTCGTCGTCACGACGAAGCCGGTCGACGGCGTCACGATCACGATGAAGGCCGGCGGCCACCTGATGGGCCGCGTCGTCGATGCGAAGCATCAGCCGGTCGCGTTCGCGACGGTGCGCACCGCCGGCAAGGGCTCGGATATGTGGCTCGTGCCGCGCCGCCAGACCACGTCGAACAAGGACGGCACGTTCGAGCTGCGCGGCCTCACGCGGACGAAGCTCGATCTCCGCGCCGAATCCGATACGAGCGCGTCGAAGATCGTGTCTGTCGATCTCACGGCGACCGCCGACAAGAAGGATGTCGAGCTCGTGCTCGATGTCGTCGGCACGATCGCGGGCGTCGTCATCGACGACAAGGGCCAGCCGGTTGCCGAGGTTCAGGTCAGCTCGACGCCCGACGTGTGGGGCGGCGGCGATGCCGACTCGATGTCGCTCGCGGGGTTTTCGACCGCGACCACCGACGGCGCTGGCGCGTTCACGATCCACGGTTTGCCCGACGGTCCGTACAAGCTCCACGCGTCGCGCCACGGTGGTCAAGGCCGCGGCGACTTCACCGACGGCACCAGCGCGAAGACCGGTGACACCAACGTCAAGATCACGCTGGCATCGCCCGGTTCGATCAAAGGCGTGATCGCGAAGAGCGATGGCACGCCACCGACGATCGCATCGGTCCGCGCGGGGTTCCGCGCCGGCACGCCTGCGGGCCCGAACGGCGCGTTCGAGATGGACGACCTCGAGCCAGGCTCGTACGACCTCACGATCCACGGTCCCGAGTTCGCCGACGTGATCAAGCGCGACGTCAAGGTCGAGGCCGGCAAGGCCACCGATCTCGGCACGCTCACCGTCGCGCGCGGCCGGGTGCTGACCGGGCGCGTGACCGATCGCAACGGCGCGCCCGTCGCGAGTGCGCGCGTCAAGGTCGGCCAGATGCTGATGCAGTTCCAGGGCGCCGAGGATCAGATGTCGTCGATCGAGGACGCCTCCGGCACGCGTAGCGGCTACACCGATCAGGACGGCAACTTCACGGTCATCGGCATCCCGAAGAAGCAGACGAACGCGCTGGCCGAAGCCGACGCCGGCCGGTCCGACGCGATCGAGATTCCGGCCGGCGACGACGATCCGCCCGCGATCGCACTCCAGCTCCGCGGCTTCGGCACGATCGTCGGCAAGGTCACGGTCAAAGGCCAGCCCGCGACCGGCGTCGCGATCACCGACACGCCGAAGTCCGGCGGCGCGCAGATCCAGATCATCCAGTGCGATGACACCGGCGGGTTCACGGTGCAGAAGGCCGCCGAGGGCACGCACGTGCTGTCCGCGATGCAGCAAGGCGGCATCGGCGCGTTCAAGTCGACGAGCCAGAACGCGACCGTGACCGCGAACGCGGTCACGAACGTCGCGATCGACATCCCCGTCGGCACGATCACGCTGACCGTCACGATCAAGCCGCAGGCCGGCGCGGAGGTCGATGCCGCGCAGGTCTTCTTGTTCAAGGGCGCCGTCGCGATGACGAGCGCGAAGGACGTCCAGAACGGCTTCCTCGGCGGTGGGGTCGCCGGGATGAAGTTCTGGAACGCCGCGATGCCCGCGCAATTCACCGAGCTCGTGCCCGGCAACTACAGCGCGTGCAGCATTCCGATCACCGGCAGCATGTCGGACCCGAAGTTCTTGCAGCGCCTGCAAGAGAACGCCGACATCCTGAAGGTCTACTGCAAGTCGGTGAACGTCGCGGCGACGCCCGACGCGCAGACCGTGGTGCAGGAGCTCCCCGCGATGGTCCCGCTGCCCGCGCCGAAAACGTAAAACGCCGCCCGGTTTCCCGAGCGGCGCGAGCTGCTTTGCAGGCGGCTCGACTCAGTACACTTCGACGAACGCCGGGTCCGGCTCGTAGTGGCCCGGCATCCAGATCCACTCGTAGCCGTTCCACTGCCAGTCACCGCGGACGAAGATGTAGCCGTCGCGGTAGCCGTAGTCCTCGACGAGGAGCGACGGGCGATAGCCGTAGTTGTAGTAGTGCGAGCGGATCACCGGGCGCGGCATCCAGACGTTCGCGCGCGCGTGACCGTAGTTGTGGTAGTAGCGCGGCTCGCCACGCCAACCGCGGTTCTCGTAGACGCGACCGCCGCCGTTCCAACCGCGGTTCTCGTAGACGCGACCGCCACCGTTCCAACCGCGGTTCTCGTAGACGCGACCGCGCGCTTCACCACCGTGGTAGCCGCCGTTGTTGTGAACCACCACGCCGCCCGACGCGTGACCGCCGCCCCAAGAGCGGCCGCCACCGTGTCCGCGGTCCGCCATGGCGGCGCCGCCGGTCAGCGCGAGGACGAGGGCAGAGAGGATGAGTTTCTTCATGCCTAGGGATAGAGCATCGCCCGTGCCACTCCCGTCCCTAGCAGTCCCGCGGACTTACAGAAACCGCGTGAACCGGTGGCTTCGTTCGCCCCATGGCAAACCGCACGATCACCACCACCACCACCAATCTCCTTGGACATAGCCCGGCAACACCTGCTCGTTCACCTTTCCGAGATCCGCTGTGCGGTGAACGGTGATGGCTTTATCGCTGATCGCGTAGACGTAGTCGCCCATGAAGACCGAGCGACGGATATCGGTGTAGTTCCAGTAGCCGGGCGAGTCGTTGTAGTAGGCGCTGTGGTCGATCTCGCCGTGAAGCGAGAGCGTGCCGTTCGTCGGATCGACGGAGATCAGCTCGAGCTTCGACAGATAGTTGTAGCTGTTGTTCGCGTAGCTGTAGTTCGACGACGGAATCGCGAGCAGCCCTGCAGGCGCCCAGTACTGGAACGCCTTGTGCTGCCACACCGCTTCGGACCACGTCCAACCGTTCGGCTGCGTGATCGGCAGTGTTTGCGCCAGCGCCGGCGCCGTGAAGTTGGAGACATCGAACAGCGAAATGTTCGTCGTGCCCCAACCGTTTTCATCGATCCCGATCGACAAGAGATCGTGGTCGCCCATCGCCTGGAGGTACGTCGACATGCCGGGCACCTGGAGCTGACCGGCGACGTGCGGGTTCGTGCGATCGCTGAGATCGACGGTGATCAGCGGGTCGGTGTACTTGTACGTAGACAGATACGCCTGGCTGCCGACGAACCGAGTCGCGGTGAGCCGCTCGCCGACGGTGATGCCGCCGAGATGACCGACCGTCGTGTAGTGCGTGCCGTTTTGCGCGAGCACGAACATGTGGTTCTCGATCGGAGTCTCCGACTGGGTGTTGTAGTGCCACCAGCCGCCGCTCGTCGCCGCGATCCGGATCAACCCGTCCTGCTCGTCGATCGCGAACGGATCCCACACGGATGCGTCGATCCGGCCCGAGCCGAGGTAGTGCGACTGACCCGCCTGCGACGTGTCGAACACGTGGACGTTCGTCTGCTCCGGGTCGTCGCGGAACCAGTAGTACCACCACGAGTCGTGGGCGCTCTCGGTGATCACGAACCGGTTCTGCGATTCGTAGAACGTCGGCCAGTTCGAGATCACGTGGTCGGCGTCCCAGAAGAAGTTGTTGCCGAGCAGATCGAACGAGATCACGCTCGCGATGCCGCGCGCGTGGCTGTCGCTCGGCCGGTAGAACGACTGGCACGAGCTGGTCGACAGCGAGTTCGTGACGAAGTGACCGTCGGGCGTGCGCACGTACATCTGCGGGATCAGATCGTCGAGCTTGAGCGCCTGGATCCGCTTCGCCATCTCGGTCTTCGTCGCGTCCTTGTCGCGTCCGTTGTTGTCGTAGACCTGCCACCAGTTGTAGACGAACGGCAGCGACAGCCACGAGTAGGCGGCCATGCGCACCGTCGAGTCGACCTTGCGCGCGGTGTCGTACCAGCCTTCGAAATAGACCTCGCGAACGAGGCGCGGCGCGGTGCGATCGGTGATGTCGAGCACCGTGATCTTCGTCAGCTCGCTGATCCGCCAGTACCAGGTATCCGCCTGCCAGCCGACGAGCTGCTTGAGCGGGTGGCCATCCGGCAACGAGCTGACATCGATGATCGAGAACACGACCGCGCGATTTGCATTCGCGTCGAGCAGCATCTCGGTCGGATGACCTTCGAGCTGGGTCACGCTCTCCGGCACGAGGTCGCCGAAGTTCGGCGTGCCGAAGATGTGGAGCCGGTGGCCGTTCAACGCGTAGAGGTGATAGCCGTCGGTCTTCACGAGGTCGGCTTCGTCGACGCCCTGGACCTGGTTGTTCGTACCCGAGTAGTCGACGCCTTCCTGGCGACCACCACCGGTGCTGCTGTCACCACCGGCGCCACCCGCCGCACCATCCGTCTCGCCCGCACCGTACGCCCAGTTTTCATCGGCCCAATCGATGTCGGCCCACACCTCGTGGGTGAGCAGACCCTTCAGATCGGATTCGAGGTCGCTACAGGTGTTGTACTGGTGCAGCTCCGTCGAGTGCGCGAGGACGTGGTCCGTCGGCGTGTCGGAGTCGGTGCACGCGGCCAACAGCGCGAGGGCGAAAGCGAAGACGAGGCGGCGCATGCCGGCCATGTCAGCAAGATCACTGCCACGGCTAACCCCGCGGCATCCCATGCGGCGTTTTCAGATGTGAGGAACGGGGCGCGTCGCGAGTCTCAGGAATCTGAGACACTGGTCTCGTGAGACGCGCGCTGTTGCTCGGAGCTCTGGTCGGCTGTTCGCCAGGAGCCCCCACCGGCGGCGGCCTCGGCGATCCGTGCAGCTTGAAGGCACCGTGCGGCGACGGCACCGTCTGCGACTACTCGTCCGCGCAGCCGACCTGTCTCGACGAGAACGCCGATCCCGACGGCGACGGCATTCCGAACAAGATGGATCACTGCCCGACCGTGAAGGGCGGCCTCTACGACGAGGATGGCGACGGCATCGGCGACGAGTGCGATCGCTGCCCGATCGCGAAACCTCCCGCGGTGCCCGATCCGGATGGCGACGACGTCGATAGCCCGTGCGATCCGGATCCGAAGACACCCGGCGACAAGATCCTCCTGTTCGACGGCTTCAACGGTGGGACGCTGGATCCGCGGTGGACCGCGACGACGCCGAGCAACTGGAGTGTCGAAGGTGGCGAGCTCGTCGTTCGCCTCCCCTCGCAGGAGACCCAAGACTTCATCTCGACGTCGGTGGTCCCGGAGCCGAACCTCGCAGTCCAGAGCTCGTATCGCGTCGACAAGGTCGAAGCGTCGTCGACGACGCACATCGTCTCGGCACTCGCGATCGATCAGCGCCCGGCCGGCGTGTCGAGCTTCGAGTGCGGCGTCGTGAAGTCCGATGTCGGCACCGGCGGCGAGGTCGTCGACCTCGAGACCGATCAGAGCGCGGTCTCGCACGCGGCGATGATCGGCGCGTTCGACTCGGCGCGGCTCTATCGCAACGCCATGGTGATGACCGGCAACGATGCCGAGTGCGTCGTGATCGGCGACAACATGTCGCTCGCCGCCGTGCAGAGCACGCTCACGCCGGATCAGCTCGGCACGATCAAGCTGACCGCACGCGCGGTGACGGCGCGGTTCCAGTGGGTCCTCGTCGTCGGCCGGAGCAACACCGGCACCGGCGGCACCTAGCGGTACTGGAGCAGTTGCAGGATCGGGTGCACCGCGTGCTGCTCGACGAGCGGCCCGAGCGAGTAGACCTCTTCGTAGTGATCGCCGGCCGCTTCGTTGATGTACGGGTGATCGGGATCGAGCACGTAGTTGTACGCCGGCACGATGTAACCGATGTAGTCCTCGGCGAGACCGGCGAGCACCGGGTACTTCACGCCGGCGTGCGCGAGCACGAGGTCGCGCATGTACGGCGGCTTCGGCGCGCTCGCGAAGTCCGGCTGGTTTGGATTGGTCACGCACTGAACGCCCGGGTTACACGCGACCTGATCGTTGCAGTCGGCGTTGGTGTCCATGCACTTGCCCAGGTGATCGACCAGCGGCCAACCCCAGCTCCACGTGCCGTCGTAGCCGCCGACCCAGAGCTCGGGATGGAGCTCGCCCGGTGCCGTCACGATGCCGAGCGGACCGATCTGCACGTACGTCGTGCGGAGCGGTAGCCACGGCAGGTTGTCCTCGTCGATCGGCTCGTCCTTGTTGTAGCCGACGAGGTCATGCGGCCCGAGGATGTTGACCAGGAACGCGACGTGGAACAGCGTGTTGTCGATCCGCGCGTTGTACTTCGCGCTCTTGAACGACAGCGGAATGCTCGTGACTTCTTCGGCGTCGGGACCGTCGAGGATCGTCAGCGCCTTCGCGGCGACGTTCGTGCCGATCGCGATGTCCTTCGCGTTCGTCTCGTCGACGACGGGCGTGCCGCCTGGACCCGGAACCGGGGCGCCGCGGATCGAGCCGATCTGGCCGCCGAGCGCGCCCTGCACGAACACCGTGATGCCGCCGATGCCCGGCAGATCGGTCGTCGCGAAGATCGATTGCGCGTGGGTGACGCCGTTCTCGATGCCCTCGCGGACCCAGTGCGGATAGTGCGCGTTGATCTTCGCCTCGACGCTGTCATCGAAGTGCGCGACCTCGGGATGATCGGCCCAGTTGATCAGCGTGCCGATGATCGTGCCGTCGGAGACTTTCGTGAACTTCGCGACGGTCATCGTCGGATCGAAGATCACCGGATCGCGGATGTCCTTGTTCCAGTGATCGGTCTGCGACATCCGGTTCGCCGGATCGTTGAGCAACAGCGTCGACGCGATCGTCATCTTCGCGGGCACCGCGGTCTGGACCGCTTCGGTGATCGCGGCGACGTCGGCTTCCTTGAGCGCCGCCACCACGAAGTCCTCGCGACCGGTCGCGGCGACATCCGGTCCCCACAAGCCGACGATATCGGGCGCGTCGTGCGCGTGGGTCGAGCCGATCAGGATGTGGTCGATGTTCAGCGGTGCGAGGCGCGGGTCCGAGCGGATCGCGTCCATGTCGCCGGCGAGCATGCCGATGCAGTCGTTGTAGACGATGACGAACGTCTCGTCGCCTTCGACGAACGCCATCGCGCGCGCCTCGACATCGGTCGCGACGCCGAGCGCCGCGCGACCACCGCCGAACAGCCAGACGCCGTCGAACTTGTGGTTGCCGTTGAGATCGGTATACGGCTCGTTCGATTCCCACTGACGATCCATATTCTCGTCGGTGTAGGTCTCGAAGTTCGTCGGCGTCCACGTCCGCTTCGCGACGCCGACCTTGAGCACGCCATCGCCTTGCGTCGCGCAGCTCGGATCGCCCGGGCAATTGAGGTCCGGTTTCGAGAACCCCTCGAGCGGTGCGTCGGGCATCGCGTCGACGACTTTTGCTTTGTTGTCCCCACACGCCCATAGAGCAACCAGGGCGCTGGCCACCAGCGCGAGCCTCATCATGCGTGGGTCGTATCGCGGTGGCCGGGGGAAGTAAACCGGGTTCGCACACGGCCAATCGTGCACGACCTTTCACAACATCAAGCGAGACCGATCGGACAGCTGACGCCGGTGCCGCCGATACCGCAATAGCCGTTCGGGTTCTTGCCGAGGTACTGCTGGTGATAATCCTCGGCGTAATAGAACGCCGGCGCCTCGCGGATCTCCGTCGTGATCTCGCCGTGGCCCGCCTGGTGGAGCTGCGCCTGATAGACCTCGCGCGACGCTGCGGCTGCGGCCGCTTGCTGCGCGTCGAACGTGTAGATCGCGGAGCGATACTGCGTGCCCGCGTCGTTGCCCTGGCGCATGCCCTGGGTCGGATCGTGGTTCTCCCAGAACACTGCGAGAAGCTTCTCGTAGCTGATCTCGCGCGGGTCGTAGATCACGAGCACGACCTCGGTGTGACCGGTGCGGCCCGAGCAGACCTCTTCATACGTCGCATTCTCGGTGTAGCCGCCGGCGTAGCCGACCGCCGTCGCGTAGACGCCGGGCGTCTGCCAGAACTTGCGCTCGGCGCCCCAGAAGCAGCCCATGCCGAACACGGCGAGCTTCATGCCTTCGGGGAACGGTGCGACGATCCGGTGACCGTTGATGAAGTGCTTCTCCCCGACGATGATCGGTTGCTTGTGGCCCGGCAATGCCTGGTCGGGGGTCGGCATCGCGAGCTTCTTGGAGGAAGAGAAGAACATGGTGCTCAGTATACGACGCACTGCGAAAACGGTTACCGTTGCCGCATGAGCGGAGTCGCTCTCCTCGGCATCTGCGGGAGCATGCGCAAAGCGTCGATGAATCGCGCGCTGTTGCTCGCGATCTCGGACCTCATGCCGCCAGACGCGACGTTCCGCTTCCACGACGGGCTCGACGAGCTCCCGATCTTCAACAGCGACCTCGAGGACCCGGCGCCGGTCGTCGCGCTCAAGGCCGCGATCGCACAGGCCGACGGCGTGATCTTCGGCGTGCCCGAGTACAACTACTCGATTCCTGGCGGGCTCAAGAACGCGCTCGATTGGGTATCCCGTCCGCCCGCGACCTCCCCGATGAGGGGCAAGCCGATCGGGCTGGTCGGCGCCGCGACCGGGATGAGCGGGACGATCCGCGCGCAGACCCACATGCGCCAGATGCTCGTCTACAGCGACTCGCCGTGCCTGCTCCAGCCCGAGGTGCTGATCCCGCGCGCGCACGAGCGGTTCGACAAGCAAGGCAACCTCACCGACGAATCGACGAAGCAACTGCTCGAGCGCTTCGCGGTCGCGATGGTCGCGTTCGTCCGCCGGATGAAGCCGGTCGGGGCGGATACCTAGTTACTTGAGACCGTTGCGCCAGAGCAGGCGGTAGAGGTGCGCGCGATCGACGCCGGCGGCGCGCGCGGCGGCGGTGACGTTGCCGTCGTGCTTGGCGAGGAGGTCCGTGAGATACGCGTGCTCGAACACCTTCACCCAACGCTCGCGCGCCTGTTCGAGCGGCTCGTTCGCGACGTGTGGATCGACCGGCGTTGCGTGCGCGGCGGGCGGCAGCGGTGCGCGGAGCGCGAGGCAACGCTCGAGGTAGTTGCGCAGCTCGCGCACGTTGCCGGGCCACGCGTGCGCGGCTAGCGCCTCGTAGAATGAAGGCGTGCGCAGCGTCGCGACGAGCGGATGATCGGTCGCGTGCAGCTGTTCGAGGATCGTGTCGACGAGGAGCGCGAGGTCTTCGCGGCGCTCGCGCAGCGCGGGCAACCGGATCTCGACGACCGCGAGCCGATAGTAAAGGTCGGCGCGAAACTGCGCCTCGTTGACCGCGCCGCGCAGATCGCGATGCGTCGCGGCGACGACGCGGACGTTGACTGGCCGGTACGCCGTCTCGCCGATCCGGCGAACCTCGCGCGCCTCGAGCACGCGCAACAGCTTCGGTTGCAGTCCGAGCGGGAGCTCGCCGATCTCGTCGAGCAGTACCGTGCCGCCGGCCGCGGCTTCGAAGATGCCCGCGCGATCCTGTTCCGCGCCGGTGAACGCGCCGCGCGCGTGGCCGAACAGCTCGGCATCGAGCAGCTCCGGCGGCAGCGCACCGCAATCGACGACGAGCAACGGCGCACCGGCACGCGGCGAGGCGGCGTGGAGCGACTCCGCGGCGAGCTCCTTGCCGGTGCCGGTCTCGCCGGCGAGCAACACCGTCGTCTCGCTCGGCGCGACGCGGGCGAGCTCAGCCATCACCGCGCGGATCGCCGCCGAGCCGCCCACGAACCGACCGAACTTCTCTGCCGGGGCGAGCGGGATGTCGGCGTGGCCCGCCTCGTGCTGGAAGCGGAGGTGCGAGGTGCCGATCACGATCAGCGCGTGATCGCGCAGCGGTGCCTCGAGCACCGGCACGCTATCGACCGTCGTGCCGTTGCGGCTCCGCAGGTCGCGGACGATCACCGCATGCTCGCCGAGCTCGAGCTCGCAGTGGAACCGCGACACCGCGCGGTCGGTCAGCCGGAGATTCGCGATCTCGTGCGTGCCGATCGTCAACCGGTCGCGCGTCGACAGCAGGCTCGTGCCGCGATCCGGCCCGTCCTCGACGGTGATCCGGAACTGACGGACGCGAACCCGATCGCGCTGGGTTTCGCGCAGCGGCTCGGTCGTGATCGCCCATGGATCCGCCACGTCGCGAGTAGACCACAGGTGCTACGCTCTCTGCCGGTGGCAACGCCCTTGGCCCGCGTCGGGCGCTACGAGCTCGAGCACCCGCTAGCGCGCGGCGGTATGGCAGAGGTATTCGTCGCGCGGCTCGTCGACGACGAAGGCTTCGCGCGCCGGGTCGCGCTCAAGCGCGCGCTACCGGAGCTGAACCGCGATCGCGCGTTCGCCGACATGTTCCGGGCCGAGGCCCGGCTCGCGGCGTCGCTCGCGCATCACAACATCGTCGCGGTCCACGATCTCGGCGAGGACAACCACGGCTTGTTCCTCGTGATGGAGCTGCTCCACGGCGCTGATGTCGGCGCTTTGCTCCGCGCCGCACCCGAGCCGATTCCGTTCCCGATCGCGCTCGCGATCGTCGGCGACGCGTGCGCCGGCCTTCATCACGCACACGAGCGGCGCGACGCGGAGGGCACGCCGCTCGGCATCGTCCATCGCGATATCTCGCCGCAGAACCTGTTCGTCACGTTCGACGGCTGCACGAAGCTGCTCGACTTCGGGATCGCGAAGGCGATCGATCAGCTCGGCGATCGCGCGACGCGGACGGGCACGCTGCGCGGCAAGGTCCCCTACATGTCGCCCGAGCAGTGCCGCGGCGAGGTGCTCGACCGCCGCACCGACGTGTTCTCGCTCGGCATCGTGCTGTGGGAGCTCGTCACCGGCGAGCGCCTCTACGGCGCGCGCGGCGAGAGCGACTTCGAGGTGTTCAAGCAGATCTCCGATCGCGATGCTCCAGATCCGAGCGAGCGTCGCGCCGATACGCCTCCAGCGCTCGCCCGCGTGATCGCGAAGGCACTCGCCCGCGCTCGCGACGCGCGCTATCCGACGATCGCCGCGTTCCACGATGACCTCGAAGCGCTGACCTCGGGCCCTGCCCCGTTGCTCTCGGTCGCGACGCCGCGCGAGGTCGGTCGCTACGTCGCCGCGCGGTTCCCCGATCGCGCCGAAGCGTGGAAGCGCGGCACGCTCGTCGATGCACCGCAGCCGCGCGTGACCGCACCGCTCGCCGCGGCGACGCGACCGGTCGAAGACTTCGATGTCCCGGCGACGCGGCAATCTCCGAACGCCGCGACGGTCACCCGCGTCCCCACGATCCCACCGGCACCCGCCAAGTCGTGGCGCTGGATCGCGCCGCTCGCGGTCGCCGCGGTCGCGGTCGCCGTCGCAGGCGGCTATCTCGCCGGCCACCGTGGCTCGCCCGTCGCGACGAGCACCGCCGCGCCTGCATCCGCGCCGCTCGCCACGTCCCCGCCGCCGCTCGGCAGCGCCGTCGCACCGGTGCCCGACGATGCGATGTGGTTCCAGGCCGACGACTACCTCGTCTCGGACTATCCGTACACGAATGCGCGGCGCGACTCGCTGCACGTCGCGAAGCTCATCGGTCCAGCGCCTCCGAAGGGTGGACGCGCGCACTTCATCGATGCAACGGGGCGCGAGTCCGATACCGAGGCGTACTGGCAGACGCGTGCCGCGACCCTCGCCGACCTCACGATCGGTGCCCTCGCGTTTTGCCACGTCCAGCTCAGCTTGCGCACCGGCACCGTGCCGACGTCGCGCGACGATGCGCGCATGAACGAGTGGGCGGTCGCGCGCGTCACCGACATCACGCAGCTCGCAAGCGGCAGCGCCCGCGTCGGCGATGCCGACTGCCCGATCGGCGCGATCCGCGTCGCTCGCTAGCTCCGGTCACGGCGTCGCGACACCGAGCGCCTTCTCCGTGCACATGCGCACGTTTTTCATGATCTCCCGATATCGCACGAGCTCGTCATTCGAGAACTCCGGGTCCTTGGGATGGACCAAGTTCTGTTCTTGCCCGTAGTTCCTCATGTCGTCGGAGACACGGCGAGCGCAGGCCTGATCGGTACACGCGCACATCTGATCTCGGAATTGCGCGGCGGCATTCAGGATCTCGTCCAAGAACTTCTGTTCGGCGAACAGCGACGGACGTCCGAGATCGAACTTCTTTTCGCACGAAGCCAGGTCATTCGTCGTGCGAGCGGCAGCAATGCACTTCCGTGCCGGCATTGTCCATCCACTCACCTCGCACTGACCGATCGCGAGCTTGACGTCACGGTCCTCGAGCTTTGCAGCTTCGCCTTGTTCGATCGCGTCTCTGCAAGTGAGCTCGGGCGTCGCCTCCGCCGCGGGCCTCACGATCGGCGGAGCTGTCGGTGCGTAGCCACCACAGGCGCCAACGACCAGGATCAGCGCTAAGCGCGAGCTCACGGCGTAGCGCCGCTCATCGCCTTTTGCATGCAGCGGCCCATGTCCTCGCCGGTCTGGGTGAGCTGCTTGGTCTCCTCTTCGGTCAGCTTCGGCGGGTCCGGATTGTCTCGCGCTTCTTGCTGTCCAAACTTCGTTAGCTCTTCGGAGACGTGCTGCGCGCACGCCATGTCCTTGCACGCGCACATCTGATCGCGAATCCGAGCCATCTCTGCCATCACTCGCTTGGACCGGTTCGGATCGCCGAAGATGCCGCGCTCGCCGAGTTTGAACGTGCCGCCGCACTTCGTTACATCGGCGCTCGCGTGTACAGCCGCAATGCACTTGCGCGCGTCGAGTGACCAGCCCTGCTGTTCGCACTCGCCGATCGCCATCGTGACGTCGTGTGCGCGCAGATCCGTCGCCGAGCCGGCTTTCTCGACCGCATCCTTGCAACTCGGCCCCGGCTGCGACGCCGTACATGCACCCGCCATCGAAACAACCAACACCAACACCACTCGTTTCATCGCGCTAGGCTAACAGACCCCGGTGTTGCGCGCGACGCGACAACCCGGCTCGCAACTGCTCGCAACTGCTGCGCGTTCCGCTGGTCTCGCGGTTGCTCTATCCGCAGCCATGCGAGCAATCCTGGCACTGATGATCCTCTCGGCGTGTACGGGCGGTGGCGACGACGGCATGGACGGCGGCATGACCGGCAGCGGCAGCGATGCACCTGCGTGGAGCGGCGGGCCGAGCGGCCACGTCTACACCTACTCGGGTCCGCTCTACGATCTCGACGCGCGCGACGGTCACGTCCTGCGCCAGATCGCGGTGCACTCGGCGAGCAACATGGTCGCGAGCCCCGACACCGCGTACTTCGATTCGTTCGACACGATGGGCACTGGTCGCGCGTTCGCGCTGCCACCGGCAGCGACCACGGCGACCCAGATCTCCGATACGAACCTCTCGGCGATCTACGGCGTGACCGGCGGCGAGCTGATCGGCGAGATCAACGAGGAGAAGATCGCGCGGGTCGACGTCGCGACCGGTGCGGTAACGACGTTCCCGTTTCCGAGCACGCCCCAGCACGTGTTCATCTGCGAGAACGGTTCGCTGTCGGGAACGACCGTCTATCTCGTGTGCAACTCGCAGACGGTGTCGTCGACCGGCATCACGAACGACGCCGGGATGCTGACGTTCGACCTCGCGACGAACACCTACGGCCCGTACGTCGTCGTCACCGCGACGCCCGGCGATCTGACGATGGCGAGCAACGTCACGAACACGCCGAGCGGCGCGATCTTCACGCTGTACACCGGCACCGCACCGAACGGCGCCACGATGGGCACCCGCGCGGTCTACAAGATCACCGGCACGACCGTGTCGGCGCCGGTCGCGATCACCGGTAACAGTAACGACCTCGACGAGCAGGGCGGCATCGGCAACACCGTGTTCATCGCGCTGACCACCGACGACACGGTGATTCCGTTCGACGCCGCGACGATGACGCCCGGGCTGCCGATCAACGTGTTTCGCCCGGCCCACCTGCGCACCGGCGGTGGCCAGGTCTGGATCGGCACCGCGCAGCACGACGGCCGACTCGCGAAGCTCGATCCGGCGACCCGCGACGTCGTCTACAAGTCGTTCCCGCTGCTCGTGTCGACGGAGATCAGCTGGCTCGCCTACGGCGGCGAGTGATCACTTCGGCAGCTTCGCCTTCGCGAAGCTCGCCCACGCCGCGTCGTAGTCGCGCTGCAAGGCCGGCGATTCGAGCGCGGCCTTCGTCGGTGCGACCACCCAGCGGGTCTCGAACATGAACGCGAGCGTGTCGGTCAGCTTGTGCGGCGCGAGGTCGGCGGCGACCGCCTTGTCGTAGCTCGCGCGATCCGGACCGTGAGCGTTCATGCAGTTGTGGAGCGACGCACCGCCGGGCACGAACCCTTCGGCCTTCGCGTCGTACTGGCCGCGAACGAGGCCCATCAGCTCGCTCATGATGTTGCGATGAAACCACGGCGGCCGGAACGTGTTCTCGGCGACCATCCAGCGCGGCGGGAAGATCACGAAATCGCAGTTCGCGACGCCGGGTGTATCGCTCGGCGAGGTCAGCACCGTGAAGATCGAGGGATCGGGGTGGTCGAAGCTGACGGTGTTGATCGTGTTGAACCGCGCGAGGTCGTACTTGTACGGCGCGTAGTTGCCGTGCCACGCGACGATATCGAACGGCGAGTGATCGATCGTCGTCGCCCACAGGCCGCCCTGGAACTTCTGGATCAGCTTCGTCGGCCGATCGAGGTCCTCGAACGCGGCGACCGGCGCGAGGAAGTCACGCGGGTTCGCGAGCCCGTTCGAGCCGATCGGGCCGAGCTCGGGAAGCCGGAACGGCGCACCGTAGTTCTCGCCGACGTAGCCGCGCGCTTCACCGGTGAGCTCGACGCGGAACCGCACGCCGCGCGGGATGATCGAGATCTCGCCGGGCGCGACGTCGAGGATGCCGAGCTCGGTCACGAGCTTCAGCGCGCCCTGCTGCGGCACGATCACGAGCTCGCCGTCGGAATTCGAGAACGCGGTGTCGACCATCGACCGGTTCGCCGCGTAGACGTGGACCACGGCACCCGCGCCGATCGCGGGCGAGCCGTTGCCTGCGAGCGTGACGAGCCCTTCGACGAACGTCGTCGGCGCGCTTGGCATCGCGAGCGGTGACCAGCGCAATCGGTTCGGCGTCGGTGGCACTTCGTCGAACGGACCCGAGCACAGCTGGCCCCGTGCGATCGGCTCGAACGGTGCGTGCGCCGCGCTCGGCCGGATCCGATAGACCCACGTGCGCTTGTTCTGGCCGCGCGGTGCGGTGAACGCGGAGCCCGAGAGCTGCTCGGCGTAGAGGCCGAACGGCACCTGCTGCGGTGAGTTCTGGCCGACGGGCAGAGCACCCGCGACGGCTTCGGTCGCTTGCTCGTTCCCGAAGCCGCTGAGGTACTTCACACCAGACCGCGCTGGCGCTGATCGCGCTCGATGCTCTCGAACAGCGCGCGGAAGTTACCGGCGCCGAAGCTCTTGCCGCCCTTGCGCTGGATGATCTCGTAGAAGAACGGCCCGGCCTTCGGGTCGTTGTAGAGCCCGGCCGACTCCTTCAAGAAGATCTGGAGCATGTACTCGTAGAAGTGATCGCCGTCGAGCAGGACCTCGAGCTCGCGCAGCACCTCGATGTCCTCGTCGATCTTGCCGACGCCACTCTGCGTGATCCGCTCCGGCAGCATGTCGTAGTACGTGCCCGGCGTCGGCATGAAGGTGACGCCGTTGCCGCGCAACTCGCGCACCGCCGTGAGGATATCGCGCACCGTCATCGCGACGTGCTGGACGCCGTCGCCGCGGAGCTCTTCATTGAAGATGTTGATCTGCGAGCTCTTGAAGAACGGCCGTTGCGGCTCGTTGTTCGCGAACTTCACGCCCGAATTCGGATCCCACACGACGATCGACTTCAGGCCCGAGCCGGTCTTGCGGCTCGGATCGACGTCCTGGGTGTGGAACTTGACCTCCCACATCTGCTCGAACGCCATCACGTGCTGCATCCACAGCAGCATCGGCTTCATGGTCTGGAAGTTCGCCGTGACGTGATCGATGTCCTCGAACCCGAACCGGTTCTTGCCGCCACCTTGATGCGGCACGGCGCCGGGGAACAGCGGCGGCGAGCCGACGCTCTGGCGGAACCGGAACGTGCAATCGCCGAACGGCGTCGCGATCGAGAACATCTTGAGCGTGCCGGTCGGGTGCTCGCTCGTGTGGATGTCGTCGATCGGCGTGCCGCCGCGCTCCTCGAGCAGGCGGAACGTCTTCTCGATGTCCTCGACCTCGAAGATCAACGTGCCGACGCCGTCGGGATGCTTCGCGAGGAAGCGCGCCGCGCGACCGCCCTCGCCTACCGGCTGGCTGCACACGACCTTGATGTTGCCGGCCTCGAACGCGGCCGACTTCTGGCGGCCTTTCTGCTCGAGCTCTGGCGAGCTGCGCCAGGTCTCCGCGAAGTCGAGCTTGTCGACGTAGAACTTCCGCGACCGCTCGAGGTCGTGCACGTAGTAGTGGATGCCGTCGAGCCGCTTGATGCCGAGTGATTCGAGCTTGGTCATGGTTACTTCACCGCGTCGGGTTGCTGGTCGGGGGCCGCGTTCTTGAATCCTGGGAGCGCGAGACAGCGCTCTTCGATCCGGAGCAATTGCTCGTGCCGTGCAACGTCTGCGCCGAACCGACGCGCAGAAGCGAGCTGCGGAACGAGGCAGCAATCGGCGATCGAGACTTCATCACCGACGCAAAATTTGCCGGCGGTCTCGGCGGCGGCCGCAGCGAATGCGCCGAGGCCGGTCTCGATGAAGCCCTTCGTCCACACGGTGACGTCGGCGCCGAGCGTCTTGATCTGATTCGTGACGGTCAGGTTCTGGAGCGGCTGGATGCCGCTGTTGATCGTCTCTGCCAATGCACGCGCGGCGGCGCGCTTGTACGGATCCTTCGGCATCAGCGGGATCGCCGGAAACCGCTCGTCGAGGAACTCCATGATCGGCAGCGACTGGCGCAGCGTGTGAACCGCACCGTCCTCTTCCGTGATCTGCAGCGTCGGGACCTGCTGCATCGGATTCTTCTCGCGATACGCGTCCGCGAACTGATCGCGCTTGAGGATGTTGATCACGACGTACTCGAACGCCAGCTGCTTGTGGTGCAGCGCGATCCGGACGCGATGGCTCGCCGAGCTCCGCCAGTAGTTGTGGAGGACGATCTTCACGGCGCCACCACCTTCTCGTCGATCGCGCCGAACAGGTTCGGCGTCGCCTCGATCCGGATCGTGTCGCCGACCTTCATGAACGGCGTCGTCGGCTTGCCGCCTTCGATCGTCTCGATCATCCGGCGCTCCGCGAGGCACGAGATGCCGCGCGCGCGCTCCGCGTTCGACACCGTGCCACTGCCGAGGATCGTGCCCGCGGCGAACCGGCGGGTCTTCGCGATGTGCTGGATCAGCTCGTAGAACGAGAAGTGCATCTCGGGACCGGCGTCGCAGGTGCCGACGACGTTGCCGTTGTACGTCGAGGTCACGCGAACGTGCGCGCGGCCGTCCTGCCAGGCGCTACCGAGCTCGTCGGGCGTCACCGCGAACGGCGAGAACGCGGTCGCCGGCTTGCTGTTAAAGAACCCGAAGCTCTTCGCGAGCTCGTCGGGCACCAGCGAGCGCAGCGTCCAGTCGTTCGCGAGCATCACGAGCTTCACGCACGACGCCGCTTCGCTCGCCTTCGTTCCGATCGGCGTGTCGCCGAGGACGACGACGACCTCTGACTCGAAGTCGAGGCCCCATGCCGGATCGCGAAGCACGAACGGATCGCGACAGCCGAGCAAATCGCCCGAGCCGCCTTGATAGATCAGCGGATCGGTCTCGAGCGTTTTCGGCGGCTCCGCGTTGCGCGCCTTGCGCACGAGGATCACGTGATTGAGAAACGCCGAGCCATCGATCCATTCGTACGCGCGCGGCAGCGGCGCTGCGAGCCGGGTGGGATCGACCGGAATGCCATCGAGCTCGCCGCGGTCGAGGCGCTGCGCGATCTTGCGCAGCTCGGGCTCGGCTTCGTCCCAGGTATCGAGCGCCGCCTGCAGCGTCGGCACGGCGGCGGGCGCGGCGGCTTCACCGTCGGAGCGCACGACGACCAGCCGGCCGTCTCGGGAGCCATCACGGAGCGTCGCGAGCTTCACGCCGGGACCTTATGGCGGCCCGGCAGGCCCGTCAATCGGGGTATCGTCCAGCTCCCACATGGCCAAGAAGCCCGCGCCCAAGCCCGCGAAGAAGAAGCCTGCACCCACCAAGAAGAAGCCGGTCAAGGCGCCGTCGCCGAAGCGCGACCATCGCCCGCAGATCGCCGACGAGCTCGACCTCGACGACGACACCCGCCCGGTCGTCGTCAATCCACTGACGAACCTGGACGATCCGATCAACAACCCCGACGACATCGAGGTCGACGAGGCCGCGATCGCGCAGGGTCCGACGCACGGCGGCACGCTCGAGACCCGCTCGCAGGAGCTGCGGATCCGCGGCCGCGGTGGGCGCAAGCGCTCGGGCCCGCGGACGAAGGGTCCGGGGCGCGATCGGACCAAGAAGCGCTAGTAGTCGTACTCGCGAACGAGGTTCGCAGGCCCGACCTCGCCGCGGTACTCGCGGACGTTGTTGTGGCAGCGGCCATCAGCGAGCGGTTCGGGCAACGTCACGATCGTGCGCTCGCCGATGAACTCGACATTGCCGATCGCGGTGCACGGCGCCGCGTGCACGTCGACCTGACGGATCACCTGCATCTGCGGCGAGCCCGGTCGCGCGAGCAGCGTGACGAGGATCCCCGCGAGCGCGAGGTCGCACAGGAGGCCAATCTTCGGCAGCTCGACAAACCGCATGATCTAAGAGTGACCTGCCCCGCCGCGAAGCACACTACTTTTTGATGTTCGTGGCCAACCAGGTCACGAGCGGCGCGACCTTGGTCGCGTGCCCCGCGAGCCAGTCGACGAGCTTCTTGTCGTGCAGGATGCCCTTCGGCATCGCCGGAAATCCGGCGGTTAGACCGCGCATCTTGAGGAATTCGCCGCGCGCGTGGTCGGCGGCGAACGGCTTCGGCACCTTCTTGTAGTCGTCGTGGCCACCGACGGTGTAGCCGGCCTTGCGCAGTTTGGTCACGAGCGCTGCGAGCGGCTTTCCCGACTTGTCGGCGGCGACGAGCCTCCGCCACGCGGCGAGCCGGTTGTCCTCGAAGAAGTACGTGCCGGAGCCGACGTACTCGTCCTCGAGACCGACGTGGATGTAGAGCGGCATCCCGCTCAGGTCCTTCGCGAACGGCAACACGCCCGCGATGTGGGTCTTGTACGGCGCTTTGTCCTTCGCGAACCGCGTGTCGCGATAGATCCGGAACAGCTTCGGCTTTCCGAGCGCGAGCTTGCCGTACGGCTTTTTCAGCTTCGCGCCGACCTCTTCGAGCAGCTCGGTCAGCGGCGTGACCCACTGCTCGACGTAGCGCTGCTTGTTGCGTTCGAACCAGTCCTTGTTCATCTCCACCGCGAGCTCGGCGAAGAACGCCGGCGCGGTGCGATCGAAGCCTCGAAACATCCGCGCAGTCTACACGCCGACGAGCTTGCCCTTCGACCAGCCGCCGATCCTTCGCAGCGCCATCGGTGCGAGCCGCTGCATCGTCGCGATCACCCGCGCATCCTTGCCGACCGTGCGGACGGCCGGGTTCGTATGAACCGCGGCGAGGATCGCGTCGGCGACCTTCTCCGGCGCGAGGCCACGCTTGAAGGTCTTCACCATCTTGTCCTTCTGCTTGTTCAGCTTCGCCCCCGAGAGCCGACCGTCCTCGATGATCGCCGTGTTGATCAGGCCCGGGCAGATCGCGGTGACGCCGATGTGGTGCGGCGCGAGCTCCGCGCGCAGCGACTCCGAGAAACCGCGCACCGCGAACTTCGTCGCCGCATAGGCGGTCACGCTCGGCGGACCGTAGATGCCGAGGATGCTCGAGATGTTGACGATGTGGCCGCCGCGCTTCGCCTCGACCATGTTCGGCGCGAAGAAGTGGCAGCCATGAATGACGCCCTTCAGGTTGATGCCGATGATCCAGTCGAAGTCATCGAGCGTGGTATCGAGGAAGTTGCCGCCGAGGCCGACGCCCGCGTTGTTGATGACGACATCCGCCGCCGGTGCGGTCGCGTGGACCGCTCCGGCGAACGCCGACATCTGCGCGCGATCCGCGACATCGACGCGGCGGACGACGAGCTTGCGATCGCCGAGCTCGGTCGCGAGCGTATCGAGCCGCGCCTGATCGACATCGCAGGCGGCGATCCGCGCACCATGTTTCGCGAACAGGAGAGCGGTCGCACGACCGATCCCACTGCCCGCACCCGTGATGACGACGACGCGATCTTGGAGATTCATGCTGCCTCGGTGAATGCCATGCCATGAGCGGCGAACCACGCGCGAGCGAGATGCTCGTTGTGGTTGTCGCTCGGGTGAAAGTCGCGGCGAATGTACTGCCGGATCCCGCGCAGGAACACGCGCGTGATCACGGGGCCGTCGCCGCGCGCGCGCTCGCCTTGGCGGAGGCCCTTCATCTGGCGGCGCAAACCGCGCCAGCCGAGCTTCTCCTGGCGGAGCAGCATGATCGCGCCCCAGAACCAGAACGCGGAGAGCAGCACGGTCGCGTGGGCGAGGCCCGCGATGCGAAGCGCGTACGACGGATCGACCTGCTGGAGCACGTCGAACGCGACGGCCTTGTGCTCGATCTCCTCGGCGGCGTGCCACGCGAGCAGCTTCTGCATCGTCGGATGGAGCTGGTCGAGGATGCCCTTGTCGAACGAGCCCTCGGCGAGGATCGCGGTGAAGTGCTCCGCCGCGGCGGTCCCCGCGAGGTTCAGCTTCGGCGGCATCCGCTTCTCGATCCACGACGTGATCGTTTTGTAGCGGTCGAGGAACCGATCGATCTCGAAGCCCTGCGCGCGAAGCACCGCATTGAGCTCGTCGTGCGCATGCGCGTGGTGGCCCTCCTGCTTGGAGAACGCCTTGACCTGCGCGAGCAGCGTCGGGTCCTGGATCTCGTCGAGGAAGTGATAGACCGAGCGGACGAAGAACCGCTCGCCGTGCGGGAACAGCATGTTGATGCCGTTCGAGATCGCGGTCGCGAGGGCGCTGCCACCGGCCCAATGGCGGGGGACGTCGGTGACGTCGATGCCAGGGTCGCGCGGAATCGGGATCGCCATATCCTCATCGTAGCTCGTATTGACCCATAGTCAATAGCGGTGATGTATAGTCACCGCCGTGCCACCGGTCCGTCGAGCCATCCGCCGCATCGCGAAGGTCGCGACTCGCGGTCAGCGCCGCCCGCGCGTGCGCCTGGACAATGATGCCAGGCGAGCCCAGCTGTTGTTGCTCGCGCGCAAGGCGTTCAGCGATCGCTCGTACGACGAGGTCTCGATCGATGACCTCGCCCGCGAGGCGAAGATCTCGAAGGGCCTGCTCTATCACTACTTCCCGACGAAGCGCGACCTCTACGTCGCCGGCCTCCGCGAGATCGCGGACGAGCTGGTCGAGCGGGTCAATGCGGTGCCCACGAACCTGCCGCCGGCGGAGCGCGTCCGCGCCGGGCTCGACGCATACCTCGAGCACATCAGCCATCACGCGCGCGCGTACGTGTCGCTCATGCGCGGTGGCATCGGCTCGGATCCCGAGGTCGCCGCGGTGATCGAAGGCGTGCGCCGCCGGCTCTCGGATCGCTTCCTCGATGGCTCGCCGTTCAAGCCGATGCTCGCGGGCAACCCGAAGTTCGAGTCGACGCTCGCCGGTTGGATCGGCTTCGTCGAGCACGCGACGATCGACTGGTGCGCGAACCCGAAGCTCACGCGCGAAGAGCTCCGCGATCTGCTCTCGCAGATCCTGCTCGCGATCATGACGGCGATCACGCCGCAGTTGCTGCGGAACTAGGCCAAGTCGAACACGAGCACTTCGGCGTCGCTCGCTGCAGTGATCTGGAGATTTCCCGCGCCGCTGATCGCCGCACCATCGCCGGCGACGAGCTCCTTGTCGTTGAGGCGGACCGCGCCCTTCGCGACCTGGACCCACGCATAGCGGCCGGTGGTCACTGCATGCTCGACCTTCTCGCCTGGCTTCAACACGGCCGCGGCGAGCGTCATGTCCTGGTGCACGGTCACCGAGCCATCGCGACCATCCGGCGAAGCGACGACGCGCAACTTGCCCGCGCGATCGGGGAACGCCTTCTGCTCGTAGCTCGGCGCGAGCCCCTGCTTCGCGGGCAGGATCCAGATCTGATAGAAGTGCACCGCGTCGCGCTTGTTCGGATTCATCTCCGAGTGCGTGACACCGGTGCCCGCGGTCATTCGCTGGACGTCGCCGGGGCGGATCACCGAGCCGTTGCCCATCGAGTCCTGATGGCCGAGCTCGCCTTCGAGCACGTACGTCAGGATCTCCATGTTCGCGTGCGGGTGCTTGCCGAACCCGCGGTCCGCAGACACGCGGTCTTCATTGATCACCCGGAGCGCGCGAAACCCCATGTGGTTGGGGTCGTAGTAGTCGGCGAACGAAAACGTGTGCTTGGTGTCGAGCCAGCCGTGGTTCGCACCACCACGCTCGCCGGCCCGCCTGATTTGCATATCCATAGCCGCTCTAGCTAGCCACGTTCGAACACCAGCGGAAGGGTCACGCGGCTCGCGCCACGTTGTTTCGCGAACTTCCAGCTCGCAATAGTCTTTCTCAATTTCGCGACGAGACGGACGCGATCCGCCTCGTCGACGGCGGCGACCCGGGTCGTGTCGGAGAGGACCTTCACGCCTTCGACGGCGCCGGAGCGGCCGACCGCGAACGCCAGGGCGAGCATGCCGGCGAGCGGCGGCGCATCCGCGAGCACCGCATTCAGATCTTCGGTGCGGACCTCGAGGTCGCGCGTGCGCAGGGGGCCGATCACGAACGGGCGCGGCTGGACGAACCAACCGTGGATCACGAGCCGGCCTTCGCGCGGATCGCGCGTGCCGGTGACCTCGCGAACGCCATGCGGGATCCGTGGATCGAATGCGGTCAGCCTGCCGAACTTCGGCTCGATCGCGCGGATGAGGTCCGGCTCTTCGATCGAGCGCTCGCTCTGGAAGTCGGCCCAGTAATCGAGGACGTCGTCGCGCAGCAATAACGTCTCGCCACCGCGGAACACCCGGCCGCGCCAGTTCGTCAGCGAAAACACGAATGCCCACGGACCGTGCGGCAGATCGCCGTGGAGGTCCTGGCGACAACCATCGACGTAGCAGCTCAGCCACGGCGGCGAGATGTCGTGACAGCCAAGCGTCGCGCGCCCCCACTCGACGAGGCGACGATGGAACGCCTCGTAGATGCCGCGCGGAAAGTAGGTCCACGCGGGCGTACGTAGCGCCGTGTACTGCCCCGGCACGTGCCACCAGTCCCACACGAAGCGATCGCCGCGCGTGCTCCGCGGTTCGCGAAACCGCTCGTCGAACACGGCGCGCAGCTGCTTCGCCTCCGGTGCGAAGTTATCCACGATCAAGGCGCTGCGCATCGAGCGCCGTGAATACACCGAAAACGCAAACGCCGCCGAGACCGGCGGCGCTCACGCATGAACAACGAGTGCTTACTTCGCGGCCGGCTTCTTCGCGTCCTTCGCGTCGGTCTTCGCGTCGGTCTTCGCCGGCGCCTTGGTGTCCTTCGCCTTCGCGTCGGTCTTCGCGGGCGCCTTGGCGTCCTTCGCGTCGGTCTTCGCATCCGACTTCGCGGCCGGCGCGTCCTTCTTCGGGGCATCGGCGAACGAGACGGCGGGGACGAGGAACGAGAGAACGAGAGCGGCCTTGATGATGTTGCGCATTAGAGATCTCCTAGATCTGGATGTTGAAAACTTCGCTCGTGAACGGGCAACCCCATGTGCACCGGCTGTGCCGTGAGACGCGCGCGATTTCACCGGGTTGCGATGCGTTTTTCGGAGGCCGAAAGCCTCGGGGGGCATTACACCCGAGGCAGCAATAAATCGTCCGTGTCGATCGTCTACACGCGCACCCACAGGTACGCCTGCTCGACGACAGCAAATCCACCGACGGTGGAATGCTTGGTAGGGCCGACGGCGCCGCCCATCGCTTCGTAGAAGCGACGCGCGTGAGGATTGTTCGCGAGCACCCACACGATCATCGAGTGCATCCCCCGCGACGGCATCCACTCGCGCACGCGCTCGAACATCTCGCGGCCGAGCCCGTATCGCTTCGCGTGGTACGCGAAGTAGATCGCGTAGACCTCGCCGGCGTATTGCGGGGTACCGCGGCTCGCACCGGCATCGCAGAACCCGACGATATCGCCGCTGCTCACATCGTACGCGACGAGGTGAAGACCGCTGCGTGTGCGCAGGATCCGCTCGCGCGAGACGAGGCGCTGGCCGACATCGATCCGGCCGAGCACGTGATCCGGAAGGATCCCGCGATAACTCTCCTGCCAGCTCTCGGCGTGGACGCGGGCGATGCCGCGCGCATCTTCGAGAGTCGCCTCGCGGACCGCGAACCGCATCCCGAGAGGCTAATACGTGCTCTTGCCGGCGCGTACTGACCAACCGGCTAGCCGCCCGCTCTAGCCATCGTTCACGCCCCACCGCAACAGCTTGCGGTAGAGCGTCTTGCGGTCGAGGCCGAGGATCTTCGCGGCATCGGTGCGGTTGCTGTGACACGCCTCGAGGACGCGCAGCACGTGGCGGCGCTCGACCTCTTCGAGCGTGAGGAGCTCGGGCAGCTCGTTCGCCGTGATGCTCGTCGAGCGCGGGGCCTGGCGATTGCGGATCTTGTCGGGCAAGTCTTCCACCTGGATCTCCTCGAAGTGCGCGAGCGCGACCGCGCGTTCGAGGCAGTTGCCGAGCTCGCGCACGTTGCCGGGCCAGTCGTAGCCGACGAGCCGCTCGGCGGCCGCTGGTGACAGGCCCATGACCTTCTTGTCGAAGATCGCCGCGTACTGGCGCAGCATGTGCTGCGCGAGCAAGAGGACGTCGCCGCCACGCGCGCGCAGCGGCGGCAGCGGGATGTGGATCACGTTGATCCGGTAGTAGAGGTCCTCGCGAAACGCCTTCGCCTCGACCATCTCTTCGAGGTCGCGGTTCGTCGCCGTGATCAGGCGAACGTCGACGGAGATTTCGCTCTCCGCGCCGACCGGCCGGATCTTGCGCTCCTGGATCGCGCGCAGCACCTTTGGCTGCATCGAGATCGCCATCTCGCCGATCTCGTCGAGGAACAGCGTGCCGCCGTTCGCCTGCGCGAACAGACCCTGGCGCGACTGCTTCGCATCGGTGAACGCGCCCTTCGCGTGACCGAACAGCTCGCTCTCGAGCAGCGCCTCGGGCACGGCCGCGCAGTTGATCGCGACGAACGGCGCTTCCTTGCGGCGCGAGCGCTCGTGGATCTCGCGCGCGACAACTTCCTTACCGGTGCCGCTCTCGCCGGTGATCAACACCGTCGCGTCGGTCGCCGAGACCTGATCGATCAGCGTGTACGTCTGCTGCATCGCCGGCGATGCGCCGACGAGGCTGCCCTTCCCGCGGGTCGAAGCGACGACCTCGCGGAGGCGCTTGACCTCGCCCGACAGCCGGCGGCGCTCGGCCGCGCGGCGGATCGCGATCGCGAGCGCCTCGATCTCGACGGGCTTGGTGACGAAGTCGTACGCACCCGCGCGGATCGCACCGACCGCGGTCTCGAACGAGCCGAACGCGGTCAGCACGATCACCGGGAGGTCCGGGCGATCCGCGACGAGCGTCTGACACAGCTCGAGGCCGGTCATCCCCTTCATGTTGAGATCGGTGACGACGACGTCGACATCGTGCTCCGTCAACCCGGCGAGCGCGTCTGCACCGTTCGAGAACGGCACCACGACGAAGCCTCGCTTCTTCAAGCCGAGCTGGACGAGCTCGACCATCTCTTTCTCGTCGTCGATGACGAACACTTTCGTCTGCGCGGTCATGCTGCAACTTCCTTCACGGCGGCCGCTCCGGCCGGCAAGTACACGGTGAACGTCGCGCCCTTCTTCGGCGCCGACTCGACATCGATCCAACCACCGTGCTCGCGCACGATGCCCCACGTCACGCTGAGGCCGAGGCCGGTGCCGTCTCCGACCGGCTTGGTCGTGAAGAACGGCTCGAAGATCCGCCGGCTGGTCTCGTCATCCATTCCAATACCCGTATCCGCGATCTTGATCGCGAGCCACTCTCTGCTGGCACTCTCGACATACGGTGGGGCGGTCTGGTCGACGCGCTCGGCGCTGATCGTCACCGAGCCACCGCTCGGCGTCGCCTGGATCGCGTTGACGACCAGGTTGATCAACACCTGGTTGAGCTGGCCGTCATCGGCCTCGACCCGAAGCGAGTCGTCGTGCGGCGGCACGTGGATCTCGACCTGCGCCTTCTTCGAGATCGTCGCGACGAGCTCGGCGACGCGCGCCGCCATGACGGTGACGTTGACCGGCGCCTTCTGGAGCGCACGTGGCCGCGCGAAATCGAGCAGCTGGCGGATCATCGCGGTCATGCGATCCGATTGCTCGGCGATGATCCGCGCCGAGTCGACCGCATCCGCGCCGTCGACCTCGCCATCGCGGATCAACCGCGCGCGACCCGAGACGACGTTGAGCGGCGTGCCGAGCTCGTGCGCGATGCCCGACGCGAGCTTGCCGACGGTCGTCAGCCGATCGGCGTGGCGCAGCTGATCGGTCGCGGCTTCGCGCGCGCTGCGCTCCTCCGACAGCCGATCGCACATCAGGTTGATCTCGGTCGCGAGCTCGCCGAGCTCGTCGCGCTGGCGCAGCGTGAGCGGGCCTTCGAGATCGCCGGCGCCGACCCGCCGCGCTTTCGCCGCGAGCCGCGACACCGGCCGACCGATAAACAACATGCCGAGGACGAGCGCGAGCGTCGCCGCGATCACGACCTCGCTGATCGAGCCGAGGATCTGGTTGCGCAGCGAGTCCGCGGTGTATTTGTCGAGGTCGGCGAGGTTCTGCGCGATCTCGATGCCGCCCTCGCGGCGCTCGATCGGCGGTGGCTCGTGCGACGTCACGGTCGGCGGAGGATCGGGCGCGACGACCGGGATGTACGTGAGCAGCGCGTTCGAAGCTTCGTCCTTGATCGTGACGGTCTGGCCCTCGTGCATCGGCGCGAGCGCTTCTTTCGACGCGTGCGGTGGATCGGTGCGCGCGTCGAGCCAGACCCAGCGCGCCTTGATGAACTGGCTCTTGCTCGACGCCATCAGGAGGAATTCACGCGCCGTCGCTTCACCGTCGCGGGCCCACACTTCGGCCATGCCGCGCGCTAGCGCTCGCCCGAGCGCGGTCGCCTCAGCGCGCATCTGCTTGTCGAAGACCTCGCGCTCGCGGCGATAGTCGAAGAAAGCTTGGATCAACGCGACGATGGCAACCCCGACCACCAGCGCGGCGATGAACTTTCGGGTGAGCTTCATCCCTCCAAAGAGTTCTACCGCATCCATCTCAGCAAGACTCCTGGAAGATCCCACCACTACGCGCCCGCCTAAACCGTGAAGAAACCATGAATGCAGGTGGCCCGGAACATGAACTTACCGAGGCTGTGACGCCCAAAACCATCCTCGTTCCTACCGACCTCGGCGAGGGCGCCGATGCGGCGTTGGACTACGCGTGCGACCTCGCCAAATCGTTCGGCGCACGCATTCACCTGGTCTCGGCGATCGCGATTCCCGCGCTCGGGGTCCCCGAGCTCGGCGTCGCGATGAGCGGCTCCGTCGTCGACGGCATGATGGCCGACACGCTGCACGGGCTCGAGGCGCTCGTCGCGCGCTACAGCCATTGCGGCGCGATGGCGAAGCCGATCCTGAAGAGCGGCGATCCGGTCGACATCATCAACGAAACCGCGGCCGAGGTCGGCGCGGACCTGATCGTGATGACGACCCACGGCCGGACCGGCGTCGCGCGCTGGCTGCTCGGCAGCGTCGCGGAACAGGTCGTTCGCACGTCCACCGTCCCCGTCCTGACGATCCACGTCGCGCCGCACAAAGCAGCCGCGTAAGCTGGTTCCATGCTGAGCGAGCAGCTCGAGCACCGCGGGATTCGCGACGAGCGCGTGCTCGCCGCGTTCGCTGCCGTGCCGCGCGAGCTGTTCGTGACCGCCGAGCACCGCGACGACGCTTACGCCGATTCGCCGCTGCCGATCGGTTACGGTCAGACCATCTCGCAGCCGTACGTCGTCGCGCTCACCGCGCAGGCGCTCGGCCTCCGGGGCAACGAGCGCGTGCTCGAGATCGGCGCCGGCTCGGGCTACGCGGCCGCGATCCTCGGCCAGCTCGCGCGCGAGGTGATCACGATCGAACGAATCGCGGAGCTCGCGGCGGCCGCTGCGGCGAATCTGCGCAAGGCGAACATCGCGAACGTCTCCGTCCACGTCGGCGATGGCACGCTCGGCTGGCCGCAGGGTGCGCCGTACGACGCGATCGCGGTCGCGGCGAATGCGCCGGCGCCGCCGCGCTCGCTGCTCGATCAACTCGCGGTCGGTGGTCGCCTCGTGCTGCCGTACGGCTACGACGATCACCAGCGGCTCGTCCGGATCATGCGCGAGCCGACGAAGTTCGTCGAGACCGACCTCGGCGCGGTGCGGTTCGTCCCGCTGGTCGGCGCCGAAGGTTGGTAGCGCGTCGCAGGCGTCGCATGCGTCATGCGCCTGTCGCACGTTTTTTCCGACGACAAGATGGTCTAGCGTGCTCCCCATGCGAAGCCTCCTTTATGCGGCGCTGCTCGCCGCGTGTTCGTCCTCGCCGAAGCCCGCACCGGTCGCCGCACCGACGCCGCCGGCGGATCAACCTGCTGCACCGGGTGCGCCCGCGCCGCCTGCTGCAGCACCGACGGTCAAGGTCGTCTCCGGCGACACGCCGTGGGCCGATACCGATGGCAACACGTTCATCGTGCCCGACGGCTGGAAGGTCGCGACGCTCGACACGATGACGGTCGTGACCGCGCCCGAGGGCGACTCGCACATCGCGTTCGTCGATGTCTCCGCGCCGTCGCAAGAAGCCGCGCTCGCCGCGGGCTGGAAGGCGTACAAGCCCGACGCGAAGTGGCCACTGATCGCGCAGACCGATTCTCCGGATCGCGATGGCTGGTCGAAGGGCAAGAGCTTCGAATATCAGACCTCGCCGAACGAGAAGCGCAGCGTGTCGGCCTCGACGATCTTCGCGAACGGCCGCTGGCTGGTGGTCGTCATCGATTTCGCGAACGCGACCGGTGAGAAGCGAGGCGGCCAGGCCGGCAAGATCTTCAGCCACCTCTATCCGAAGGGGTTCTCGCGCGAGTCGTTCGCGGGCAAGCCCGCCGCGAAGCTCGATGCCGCGAAGATCGAGTCGCTGAAGAAGTTCGTGACCGACGCCGAGACCGCGACCGGCGTTCCAGGTGTGTCGTTCGGTGTGATCCAGGACGGCAAGGTCGTCTACGCCGGTGGCATCGGCGTGCGCGAGCTCGGCAAGAAGGAGCCGGTCGACGACAAGACGCTCTACATGATCGCGTCGAACACCAAGACGCTGACGACGCTGATGCTCGCGAAGCTCGTCGACGCGAAGAAGCTCGCCTGGGACGCGCCCGTCGTGTCGATCCTGCCGACGTTCAAGCTCGGCAGCGACGAGGTGACGAAGCACGTGCTCGTGAAGCACCTGATCTGCGCGTGCACCGGCATGCCGCGCCAGGATCTCGAGTGGCTGCTCGAGTGGAAGGGATCGACGCCCGAAACCGTGATGACGATGCTCGGCACGATGATGCCGACCTCGAAGTTCGGCGAGCTGTTCCAGTACTCGAATCTCATGGCGGCCGCCGGCGGCTACACCGGCGCGCACGCCGCGTTCCCGAAGCTCGAGCTCGGCGCCGCGTATGACAAGGCGATGCAGACGCTCGTGTTCGATCCGCTCGGCATGAAGGCGACGACGTTCGACTACGCGAAGGCGCAGCGCGCGAACCACGCGTCGCCGCACGGCATCGATATCGATGGCCATCCCGCGCGAGACATCATGGAGGAGAACTACTCGATCATCTCCGCGCGTCCCGCCGGCGCCGCGTGGAGCAACGTCGATGACCTCCTCAAGTACATCGCGATGGAGCTCGCCGAGGGCAAGACGCCCGACGGCAAGCAGTACGTCTCGAAGGAAGCGCTCGACGCGCGCCGGATCCCGAACGTCGCGATCGGCGCCGATGCCGCGTACGGCATGGGCGAGTTCATCCATCACAAGTACGACATCACCGTGTTCGATCACGGCGGCGACCTCATCGGGTACCACAGCGACATGATGTGGATCCCCGAGGCGAACGTCGGCGCGGTGATCCTGACGAACGGCGATCTCGGCCCGTCGATCCGCAACCAGTTCCAGCGCAAGCTGCTCGAGGTGCTGTACGACGGCAAGCCCGAGGCCGACGAGAACGTCGCGCAGGCCGCGAAGAACTTCTACACGTCGCTCGCGGCGGGTCGCAAGCTGTTGACCGTGCCGGCCGATCCGGCCGAAGCGGGCAAGCTCGCGAAGAAGTACAAGAACGACAAGCTCGGCGAGATCGCGGTCTCGCACGTCGGCGCAAAGACCGTCTTCGACTTCGGCGAGTTCAAGAGCGAGGTCGCGACGACGAAGAACCCCGACGGCACCGTGACGTTCTCGACGATCGTCAACGGCCTACAGGGGCTCGACTTCACCGCCGGCGAGAGCGGCGGCAAGCCGACGCTCGTCACCCGCGACAGTCAGCACGAGTACGTGTTCACCGCGCTCTAGGGAATGATTCCGGATCCGGAGCCATCGCCGCTTCCGGATCCCGAGCCGTCACCGCTTCCGGATCCACTGCCGCCACCCGGGCACGTGCACGTACCGAGGAAGTCGCCGTGATCGAGGTGCGCGGGCACCGCGTCGTTGCCGACGCAGATCGTGTGCGCGTTCGCGGGATTTCCCGGCGGGATGTGACACACGGTCGTCTTCTTCGTATCCGCAGGATCGCAGGCGCGCGGATCGGGTGCATTCACCGTGCAGCCCTGATTGTTGAGCGCCTCCTCGGCCTGCGTAGCGTTTTCACCGGTGCCCTGGTTCGTACACGCTGCGAAGATGATGAGAGCGAACGCGAGTCGCATGGTTGCCTCCTTGGTCCCTAGGTGGGGGGCATGGAGGACGAGGTCGCAGAATCGCGCTGACAAGAGCACCAGTGGGAACTCAGCTAGTTCGCGAAACTCCTGACATCGAGACCGTGTAGTCGTCGAGAGCGCGGTTACGAAAATGCGGATCGGTGGGGCGGACCGCGTCTCATCAAGCCTGGATGAGAGCGTGCGATGACATGAACGCGTGCATCTCCGGCCACGCCGCACCGAGATATTCGATGTCGCGCGTCGAAGTTCCGCGCAGCGCAGCGAGCATTGCGTCGACGAGCGCAGCCTCGCGCGGTCCGCTGGTCTGCGCGAGCGCGAATGCGCGGAGCACGCGAATCGGCCGCAGGATCGGACCCGCAACCGAGTTCTCGAGCTGCGTCCACTCGTTCTCGAGCCTGCGGCGCACGAGCTCGACCTCGCCGGCGCGAAGCTGAACCGCGACCTCGGTCAGGATGTACGCGAACCCCGGCACGCGGATGCCGGAGGACCTGTACTGGGCATAGCGACGCTGGGTCTCGAGCAGCCATTCGCTCGCGAGCTCGACGTTGCCAGCGAGGCCGTGCGCGAGTGCGAGTGCGCCCGCGACCGCGCCATCGAGGTTGAGCACGCCGCCGCGACGATCGAGATCGGAGAGGAGCTCGATCGCGGTCGCGAACTCGCCTTGCCGGATCAACGCGAACGCGCGGTTGTAGTCGCCGAGCCGGCGCAGAAAGCCGGGCCAGCGGACGCTCTCGCGCGCTTCGGCGAACTCGCGATGTGCGGTGTTCGCATCGCCGGAGGTGAGCGCGAGGTGGCCCGGAGCGGCGATCCGGTTGTAGCGGCGCGCCTGGGCCTGGACGAACATCGTGTGGCCGACGGGCACGGCGATCACGAACGCCCACGCGGCTGCGCCGATGCCGAGCGCGGAGAACGCGATGCTCGCGCCGATGCCCCAGCCGGCCCAGATCAGCATCGACAACATGCGCTCGCCGCCCTTCGTGCGAAGCGCCCGCCCCGGTCGATAGTCCGTCACGCCGCCGAGCTTACGTGAGGCCGTCCCAATGCGCTCCCGCGAACTGCATTTCGTGCGGGGCGGCACGCTGGCGACCGAAACACGCGTCGGGCATGCTGCGCACATGAAGACAACATCGTGTGTAGGGGTCGTGTTGTTGTTGTTGTTTGCAGGATGCGCGAACGAGTCGCCCGACGTCGCGGAGCACGTCGACGAGCTTCGTACGATGACGCCGGTGCCGTTCGATCACGGCTCGCACGCACTGCGAGAAGCTGTCTGCCACGGTGCGCAACGGCTCGTCGATGTCCAAGCCGACATCACGGGGGACAATGCGCACAACGGTCTCGTCGACGCGGATCCCGATGACGGTGGCTGGGACTGGATGGTCGCGGCCGGCGCGACGACGCACACCGCTGCGGCGAGCCCCGAGAACCTCTACGGTGGAACCGGGTTCGGGTTGTGGGCCGCGCGGACGAGCGGCTGCGCGAGCCTTCGCCTGCTCGAGGGCGCACTCGACACCGGTCTCGGCATGCAGCAGCGCGCGGATGTCGATTCGCCGCCCGACTTCGCGTTCGGGCTCCGGCTCGCCGAGCTCGCGGACAATCCAGGTTTCGCCGAGCTCGCGCGGGCGCGCTACGACGCGAAGGTCGCCGCGAGCGGCGGAGCGGCCGCACTCGGTGCACAGATCCGCGACGGTCGTCACGCCGGCAACGCCGACGCGCTGGTGCCCTACGATCTCGGTTGGCTCGTGATCAGCGCGGTCGCGCTCGATGGTGCGTTCCCGAATGCGGGCTACCACGCGGACGCCGACGCCTACGCGAGCATCGCCGACGCGGCGCTCGCGGCGCCGTACTTCGATCTCGACGACGCGAGCCAGCCGTTCTACATCACGGGCGTCGCGTGGGCGCAGGTGGTCGCGGCGCGCGCCGGCGATCACACAGCGTTCGCGCACGCACGCGCGCGTCTGCTCGCGACCCAGCTCGCTGATGGCTCGTGGTTCTCCGACAGCACGACTTCCGGCGGCGATCTCCAGGCGACCGCGCATGCGCTCCAGACGATCGCGCTGACCGACCTCCACCACGCGCGAGTTGCGGTGCGGCGCGGCGCAGGCTGGCTCGTGCAAGCGCAGGCGAGCTCGGGCGCTTGGAACGATCCGGGTAACACCGAGACGCCGCTCGTCGAGGGCGACATCCTGCTCGGACTCGTCCTCTCGCAGAACGAGCTCGACGACGACGTACTCGGTTCCACGCTTCGCGTCGCCGCGCGGCCCCACGCGGTCCGCGCGTCGGTCGCGCCGCTGCCCTAAGGACAGGCGCCGTCGCTGTCGACCCACGCCTTGAACGCAGCGACGAAAGCGTCGTGCGAGATCGGCGGGAGCGTTCGGCCTTTGCCCGGCGCCCAGCCCCAGAGCACGATCGGATCGCTCGTCGCGTGCTCGAGGAGTGCGGCCATGCTCTTGCCGTTGTTCTGCTTCGGATCCTTCATCTGTTCGCAGATCTGCGTCGCGGTCTTGCCCTGAAACACCATCGGCGTTGCTTCGGGCGGCAGGTTCCAACCGGGCGCGCCGGGAGGACCGTGGTCGATGCCGATCGCGTCGGCGTTACGCGTCTGATGGCAGGTCGAGCAAGGCACGCCCGCGGCGATCGTCTTGCGCGAGATGTTCTGCGCGTGGAGATGATTGTCATCGCCTTGGAGCGGACGATCGCCGCTCGGGTGGCAGTTCATGCAGCGCGGCGACTGCAACACCTTCACGACCTCGACGAACCCCTTCTTGCCGGCGGCGACCTTGTCCTCCGGTTGCGCGACGACGACGAGCGCGGTCGCGGTGAGGATCAACGCAACGAGCGCGTACTTCACGACGCACCTCGCTCTTTCCACGCGCGTTGTAGAGGCATGCGGCGCAACCTCGTGCCGGTGAGCTGGAACACCGCGTTCGCGACAGCGGGCGCGATCGGCGGAAGGCCCGGTTCGCCCACGCCGGTCGGCTTGTTCTCGCTCTGGATGATCTCGACGACGATCTCTGGAGACTCGTGCATGCGGACGAGCGGGAACGTGTCGAAGTTGCGCTGCTGGACGACGCCGTCGACCAGCGTGATCTCCTGGTCGAGCGCAGCCGACAGCCCGAAGATGATGCCGCCTTCCATCTGCGCGCGGATCACGTCGGGGTTGACCGCGATGCCGCAGTCGACGACGCAGTAGACCTTCTTCACCCGGATCCGGTTGTTGACGAGCTCGACCTCGGCGACCTGGGCGACCTCGGTGTCGAACGCCTGGTGGCGCGCGACGCCGCGACCGATGCCCTGCGCTGGTGGGGTGGACCAGCCGGAGAGCTTCTCGAGCGCGTCGAGCACGCGGATCTGGCGCGCGCTCAGCACCGTGCGGCGCAGCGCGAACGGATCCTGCTTCGCCGCGACCGCGAGCTCGTCGACGAAGCTCTCCATGATGAACGCCGTGACCGAGTTGCCGACCGAGCGCCACGACGCGACGGGCAGCTTCGTCTGCACGGGCTCGGCGGCGAGCTGGAAGTTGGCGAACTTGTACTGCGTGTTCTGCAGCCCTTCGGTCGAGAACGGATCGCCGAACGAGCCCGACGAGAAGATCGCGAGTGCGGCGCCGCTGAGCATGTCGATCACCGATCGCGGTAGCGATGACAGGACCGCGCCGAACCAATCGCCGGCCGAGAGCGCGATCGATTGCGACAGCACGCGCATGCGCACGCCGGAGATCTTGCCGTCGCGGACACCGCCGACGACCTTTGCAGCGTAGACCGGCCGGTACCAGGCCTGCGTCATGTCGCTCTCGCGCGTCCACACCAGCTTCACCGGTCGCTTCACGCGCTGCGAGATCTGCGCCGCGTGGCCGATCACGTCGGCCACCGCGCGCCGACCGAAGCCACCGCCGCACAGCGTGACGTGGACGGTGACGTCCTTGAAGTCGATGCCGATCGCATTCGCGACGAACGCCTGGGCGAGCGTCGGGCTCTGGGTCGGTGCCCAGACCTCCGCCTTGTCGCCTCTGACGTGGACCGTCGCGTTCTGCGGCTCCATCGTCGCGTGCGCGACATACGGCGCTTCGTAGGTCGCCTCGACCTTGTGCTCCGCGCGGTCGATCGCGTGCGTCGCGTCGCCGTCGTCGCGCGAGATCAGGCCCGCCTTGTCGTGCGTGCGCATCGCGGTCTGGAGCTTCGCGGTGTCGAGGCCCGCGAGCGTGCCCTTGTCCCACGTGACCGCGACATCGGCGGCCGCAGCGCGCGCCTGCCAGAACTTCTCGGCCACGATCGCGACACCCCAATCGAACGCGAGCACGTCGATCACGCCGGGGTGGCGCTTCGCCCGCTCCGCGTCGACCTTGATCGGCTTCGCGCCGAAGGTCGGGCCGTGGATCGCGAACGCGTTGACCATGTTCGGGACGCTGACGTCGATGCCGAACGTCGCGGTGCCGTCGACCTTGCCGCGAACATCGACGCGGCGATCGACCTTGCCGACGAGCGTGAAGTCCTTCGGCGCCTTGAGGCGCGGCTTCTCGGGGACATCGAGGTGCGCGGCGTACTTGGTGAGCTCGCCGTAGCCGAGCTTCTGATCGCCGTGCTCGACGTGACCGTTCGCGGCGACGCAGTCCTTCGCGGGCACCTTCCACTGCTGCGCTGCCGCGGCGATCAACATCTCGCGCGCGGAGGCTGCCGCGTGGCGGAGCGGCACGAACGCTTCCGCTGTGCTGGTCGAGCCGCCGGTGATCTGCATCGTCGAGCTCGTTCGCATGTCCTGGTTGGAATCCGCGTAGTGGACGTCGATATGATCGAGCGGGACCGCGAGCTCCTCGGCGACGAGCGTCGCGTAGCCCGTCGACACGCCCTGCCCGATCTCCGCCTTGTTCACGATCAGCGAGACCCGGCCGCTCGCGAGGATCGTGATGTAGAGGTTCGCGATCAGATCGCCGGTGTGCTCGGCGTGCTCGATGCGCATCGCCTGACCGCCGCCGCCGCACGCCGCGAGCGCGAGCACGCCGCCACCGACGAGCATGCCCTGGAGAAATCCACGTCGAGACCAGGCCGTCACTTGGCATCTCCCGTCGCGACCGGCTTCGCGAGCATCTCGGCCGCGCGATGTACGGCCTTCCTGATCCGCGGATACGTCCCGCACCGGCACAGGTTCGCGGCCAGCGCCGCGTCGATATCCTCGTCGGTCGGCTGCGGCTTTGCCTTCAGCAGCATGACCGTCGTCATGATCTGGCCGGCCTGGCAGTACCCGCATTGCGGCACGTTCTCCTCGATCCACGCGCGCTGGACCGGATGAAGCTCGGCCGCGGTCGCGAGGCCCTCGATCGTGATGATCGGCGCGTCGCCGACATCGCCGCACGGGGTCACGCACGAGCGCTTCGGCTTGCCGTCGACGTGCACGGTGCACGCGCCGCACTGGGCGATGCCGCAGCCGTACTTCGTTCCGGTCAGGCCGACCTCTTCGCGCAACGCCCACAGGAGTGGCGTTTCCGGTGGAACCGCGACCTCGACTTGCTTGCCGTTGACCACGAGCTTCATCACTGACCTCCCGTCCACAGCGGTAGCTTCAACACGAGACCAATCTGGACGACGTTGTCATCGGTCATGACATCCCAGAAATGGGCGTAGCGCGCGTAGACGCCGACCATGCCGAGCCCGAACGTCACGCGCCCGGTCGCGCCGACCTGCTTGTCGCCGTCGGCGAAGCGCAGCGCGACGCCGCCATCGAGGCCGACGAACTTGTGGCCGAGCTCGAGCCCACCGGTCACGTACGTGCCGTGCGCGCCCCAGTCGTAGTAGCCATCGGCGTAGAACCCGGCGAAGTTGCCGTCGCGCAAGCGCGCGAGCGACAGCTCGCCGCCGACGAGCGCACCTTTGTCGGCCAGCGCGATCGTGCCGCCCGTCGTCACGCCGCCGAGCAGCAACCACGCCGGTTTCGAGCCGATCGTGAAAGCCGGTTCGTCGTCGGCATACGCCGGTGCACCAACCATCGCCAGAGCTACACATCCCGCCAGCACATGTCTCGGAATGGTCACGAACCGAACGTTACAAAAGAGACGGTTTGTGTCAATCTGTAACCGGTGGCCTCATCCGCCGAACGCGATTCCGCTCGCCGTGCCGAGATCCTCGAGGCGGCAAAGTCGTGCTTTCTCCGGTACGGCTACGGCAAGACGTCGCTCGACGACATCGCGAAGGAAGCCGGCCTGTCGCGGCCGCTGCTCTATCGCAAGTACGCCAACAAAGAAGCGATCTTCTCGGCCGTCTACGACGCCGTGTTCCTCGCGCAGTTCGACAAGGCCGTGCCGATCGCCGAGGGGCGCGGGAGCAAGCGCGACCGGTTGCTCCGGATGATCGAGGTCGTCTGCGTGGAGCCGTACTCGCTGATCCTCCAGGCGCCGATGGCCGAAGAGTTCTGGACCGCGTGCGAGGCGGTGATTCCAGAGATCTTGGTCGGCCACCGCAAGAAGTGGCGCGCCCTGCTCGCGCAGGTGATGGACAAGAGCCTGATCGAGACGTTCGACCTCGCGCTCGATGGCCTCTACGCGGACACGCCCACGGCGGCCGTCTATCGCCAGCGCGTCCGCGTGCTCGTCGAACAGTTCACGTGAGTTAAATAGATATTATGCGATTCACGATCTTAGCGCGTCGTGCGCAATAGACCTTGACGAATCGCCGCGCTGCCCGTAGGTTGAGCATGTCCCATGATGATCACGGCACGAGCTCACGCTGACCTGCACGCCGCGGCGCGCATGGGACAGGTGCGCTCTGCCCGGAGTTATTGTTGTTCGATCTCGTCGAGCCCTCGAGGGGAATCTAGCGCGTAACTCCGGCTACATAGCCGCAACACGTTGGAGCCCGTCGAGATGAACCTCGGCGGGCTTCAAACGTTTTCGGGCGAGCAGACAGGCGTGGCACCTGGCGTGGCTGTAGACCACGCGGCCCTTAGGCCCATCCGAGTTCGATTCTCGGCTCGCCCACGCATTAGTGACAATTGAACACCACGACTCCACTCTTTCATAGGGTGTTAGTCAGTCACGCATTAGCACCGGTCGCCAAGTGGCAAGGCACGCGCCTGCAAAGCGCGAACACGCGGGTTCGAATCCCGCCCGGTGCTCGACTGGAAGGTGAGGTCTGCGAGGTGCAGACACCGGTCCCGAAAATCGGGTGGCGCGAAAGCGTCCGGGTTCGACTCCTACGCCTTCCGCCGACTGGAAGATGATCTCGCGGTGGCCGCGAGCGCCGTTTGCTAAACGGATGGACCCGCTACGGGTTGCGGTTCGACTCCGTCGTCTTCCGCTACGCTTCTTGCGAGATCAACACGCGGCGCAAGATCTTGCCCGAGGCCGACTTCGGGATTGTGGAGACGAACACGACCTCACGCACGCGCTTCTGCGGCGAGATCCGCGCAGCGACGAACTGCATCAGCTCCTCGGCGGTCGCGCTCGCACCCGCCTTCAACACGACCGCCGCCTTCGGAATCTCGCCGGCCTCGACGTCGGGCTTCGGATACACGGCGCAGTCGGCAACCGCGGGATGTTGCAGCAGCACCGCCTCGAGCTCGGCAGGCGCGACCTGGAGGCCCTTGTACTTGATCAGCTCCTTCACCCGGTCGACGATCCAGAAGTCGCCGTCGCCATCCATGTAGCCGACGTCGCCGGTGTGCAGCCAGCCGTCGCGATCGATCGTCTCGGCGGTCGCATCCGCGTTCTCGAAGTAGCCCTTCATCACGAACGGGCCGCGCACCCAGATCTCGCCGCGCTCGGCATCCTCGCCGGTGTCGGTCGACACGATCCGCGCCTCGGCGTTTCCGATCAGGCCGCCGATCGAACCGGGCTTGTTGCGGCCGGGCTCGAGCGAACCGAGGTGCGACGCACCGGAGACCTCGGTCATCCCGTAGACCTGGTAGACCATCACGCCGGTGCGCGCGGTGAACTCGGCCGCGAGCTCCGCCGACAGCGGCGCAGCCCCGGCGAGCGCCGCGCGTACACCGGGCAACGCGAGCTCGCCGGGCCGCTTCGCGAGGCCGAGCAGGATCGGCGGCACGACGTGGAGCACCGGCGGCTGATGGTCTTGTACGAGCTTGACGTACTGCTCGAG
>Ga0207687_10000141_pt1 | contig 48006 bp, 22 predicted proteins | sample KBSM54metaG_FD_184399 | JGI IMG/M metagenome (GOLD analysis project Ga0207687, IMG submission 184399) | Miscanthus rhizosphere microbial communities from Kellogg Biological Station, Michigan, USA - KBS M5-4 metaG (SPAdes) (version 2) | ecosystem: Host-associated > Plants > Roots > Rhizosphere >...
AGTGCCATTCGGCAAGCACTCGAACGCAGTCGCGACGCACTTAGTAGTGAAGCTGAGATGCAATCGCTGCGCAAGCGTTACGACTCACTTACACTTCGCGAACGTCAGGTCATGGTCCTGGTCGTCTCCGGCTTACTGAATAAACAGGTTGGAGGCGAACTCGGAATTAGTGAGATCACTGTAAAGGCCCACCGGGGCAAGGTGATGCAAAAGATGAAAGCGGACTCTCTTCCCGCGCTGGTGAAAATGGCCGCACGACTCCAAGTGAAATCCACACCTCCGGATTGATAGTCAAAATCGGTTTCAATTCGAACGCTTCAACACCAGAACCTTTCGGTTTCCGATCACGCCGGGAGCGGCATGTGTATTCCTTGGCAGCGCGGAGTTCCAGTCCGGTGCGCGGCTATATTACCCAGTGCTCAGCGGGTCACCACTTCTCTGTGGGATCGAGCGTTGGCGGCGATCCCCAGGAATCCCCGACTCGCAGCTTGTGACTGTAATAAGCGATATCCTCAAAGTGCAAAGAGCGCCTTCTTGCCGACATACCGGAGTTAAACAAGCTTTGCGGTCAGTGGCACTCAAATATCCAATGACTATACCCAATACCTTGGTCCAATTGTTTCAGCGTTCGCGCGTCTGGTGTAATCGCTTCGTTGCATCCGACTTGAGATTTCGCTCCCACGATCGGGCAAAACGGGTCCGACATCACCACCAAGGCGGTAATCAACGGCTCGGCGTTTGGTTTGTACGAGGCTCAAGAGGTCGAAGGCAACTTTCAAATTCGACTCCACTGTGGCGCTTGATCGGCACATAAGCCCTCGAAAAGAACGGATGGGCTATCCAGGCCAATCAGTCGCTGAGATCGAGAAATTTTTGCGCAAAAATGGAGGCCTATGCGAGACGACAATTCACAATCGAGCCCGACCGACCCGACCCGCCGCAACTTTCTTGTAAATACAGGCAGCGCAGCTGCAGCAACCGTTTTAAGTGCATACCTGCCAGTGCACGCTGCCGCAGAAATAGATCAGAGCGGTTCTGCCGAAGGACCGCACATCGAGGGTGCTGTCCCGATCACGTTCCGTATTAACGGCAAAGACCGGCAGCTCCGCATTGACCCCAGGACCACCCTGCTGGATTGCCTCCGCGAAACTGTTGCCCTTACCGGAACGAAGAAGGGATGTGACCATGGACAATGCGGCGCATGCACAGTGCACGTGAACGGCAGACGCGTGCTCTCATGCCTCACTCTTGCTTTGCTGCTTGATGGGCAGGAAATCACAACCATCGAAGGTCTGGGAACTCCTGATGCGCTCCATCCGATGCAAGCGGCTTTTCTCGCCACTGATGGATACCAGTGCGGATACTGCACCTCAGGCCAGATCATGTCGGCAGTTGCGTTACTCAAGGAACCGTGCGGACCGGATGATGCGTCAGTAAAGGAACTGATGAGCGGCAATATCTGCCGCTGCGGCGCCTATTCCAACATCGTTGCCGCCATCCAGCAAGTCCGCAAGAACACCTAGCCTCGTAAAGGAGCAACGTCGATGCGTGCATTCGAATTCAAGCGTCCACAAGATGCGACGGCGGCGGTTACGTCTGCTGCGCAGGCCAAGACTGCGCAACAAGGCGCGGACATAAAGTTTCTCGCCGGCGGTACCACGCTGATCGACCTGATGAAGCTGGAGGTCGAAACGCCCTCGCAGCTGGTCGATATCAACCGGCTTCCGTTCGACACGATAGAACTGCTGCACAACGACGGGTTAAAGATCGGCGCCACGGTTCGAAATTCCGATCTAGCGCACCATCCAAAGGTGCAAAAAGAATATGCAGTGCTTTCGCAGGCCATTCTGGCCGGGGCCTCGGGGCAGATTCGTAATATGGCCACCACTGCAGGCAACCTGCTCCAGCGCACACGCTGCATGTACTTCCGCGATACCGCGATGCCCTGCAACAAGCGCGAGCCCGGGACTGGCTGCGCGGCCATCACGGGCAGCAACCGCATGCTTGCTATTTTGGGGACAAGCGAACATTGCATCGCCACAAATCCGTCGGATATGTGTGTGGCCATGGCTGCGCTTGAAGCCACCATCCATGTCCAGGGGCCGAAGGGTTCACGCGAGATTGCCATCGGCGATTTTCATCTCTTGCCAGGCAACACGCCGGATCGTGAGACGGTACTCAAGCCCGGCGATCTCATCACACACGTTACTCTGCCTCCGCCCAAAGCAGGCAGCAAACAGGTTTATCTCAAGCTCCGCGACCGGGCATCGTATGAATTCGCACTAGCGTCGGCGGCTATTGTGATAACGCTCGCAGGCGGAAACGTGACGTATGCGCGCATTGCCATGGGCGGAGTAGGAACCAAACCATGGCGGTCTCGCGAAGCCGAAACCTTTCTGGTGGGAAAGCCTGCAAATGCCGCAAACTTTCGCAAGACGGCAGAAGCTGCGTTGCACGGCGCGAAAGCGCAGAGTGAGAATGGATTCAAAATTGAACTGGCAAAGCGTTGCGTGGCCCATGCTTTGCAAACCGCAGTGAAGGGTTGATCCAACGCAAGGAGCATATGATGGCAACGCTTGAAGCTTCTCCCACGGTTTCTCCCATCGGTCGCGACACGGTTCGTGTGGATGGGCCGCGCAAAGTCACCGGAGTGGCACAATATACCTCTGACTTTCACTTTCCGGGCATGCTGTATGCCGTTCCCGTGGGAGCGACCATCGCCAATGGGAAGATCACCAAACTCGATACCTCTGCTGCAGAGAAGATGCCTGGCGTGCGGGCGATCCTGCATCGTGGAAATATCGGCAAGATCTTCCGCTCCATCCCGGGCCCGGGATTCTCAGGGGTCTGCGAAGAGCGGCGCCCGCCCTTTGAAGACGATGCAATTCGTTATTACGGCCAATACATTGCACTTGCGGTAGCGGAGACGTTCGAAACGGCGAAAGCAGCCGCCGATGCGGTGCGCGCAACCTATACCCAAGAAAAACCGAATGTCGATCCGCACCTGGTCGCCGATGAAGACCCCGAAGAGCTCATTACAACCTTCGGTCCGCGTAAACGTTTGGACAGTCAGCGCGGTGATCCCGACGCCGCTTTTGCCGGCGCACCCGTCAAACTCGACTACACGTATATAACTCCATTTGAGACGCACAACCCGCTTGAGCCGCATTCAACCACAGCGATGTGGGAGGGCTCGGCGCTCACTTTGTATGAGTCCTCGCAAGGCGTAGTCAATCTGCGGAGCGTTCTCGCGCAGATGTTTGGGCTACCGCAGGAGAATGTACGCGTCATCACCAAGTTTGTCGGATCCGGTTTTGGGAGCAAACTGTGGCCCTGGACGGTGTGTCCGCTGGCCGCAGCCGCGGCACGGCAGGTGGGCAGGCCCGTACGAGTTGTCCTGGGCCGCAAAATGATGTTCCATGCTGTCGGTCATCGCCCGCGAACTCAGCAGCGCATCCGGCTTGGCGCAACCCGAGAGGGCAAGCTGGTTTCACTGCACCACGATTACATTTATACGCGCTCAATACTGGATGCTCATCACGAGGACTGCGGCGAGGCCACGCCGTTTCAGTACAGCGTGCCCAATCTGCGCGTAAGCTTCGGCCGCGCGAAGCGAAACATCGGGGGCGGCGCCGATATGCGCGGTCCGGGACGAGTTCCCGGACTCTACGCGACAGAGTCGGCGATGAACGAGCTTGCGCATCAACTCGCAATTGATCCCGTACAACTTCGCATTCTCAACGAACCGAAGATTGATGAGGGCCAGGGACTTCCTTTCTCATCAAGACATTTGCTTGAATGCTTCCAGCTCGGCGCGGACAAATTCGGCTGGTCCAAACGTAATCCCGCCGTCGGATCAATGAAACGTGATGGCCTCACGTTGGGCTGGGGAATGGCGGGGTGCTCATGGGTAGCAGCCCGTTTTGACGCAGCAGCAAACGTACAGCTTAGAGACGACGGCACCTGCCGTGTCGCCAGCGCTACGCAGGACATTGGCACCGGAACATACACGGTCCTTGCACAGTTGGCCTCGGCAAGAACAGGCGTTCCGCTGGACAAGATAGAAGTAGAGCTGGGCGATACTTCGCTTCCTGCAGGGCCGCTCTCGGGCGGATCCATCGCAACTGCATCGGTGGTGAACGCGGTGCTTTCCGCAGCCGATCAGGCGATTGGCTCGCTGAAGATGGTTGCCGTATCCACGCCCGGATCTCCTTTTGCGAGCCACAGCCCCGACGATCTGGCAGTCGAAAATGGCCGTATCTTTATTAAGGCGGAAGAACCTTCGAAAGGCACATCATTTGCCGGTATTCTGCGCCACGCCAACCTGCGTATGGTTTCAGGCAACGGCCAGTCCGCTGCGACGTTCGGTAACGCGAAACCAAAGTTCTCTACGCAATCGTTTGGCTGTCACTTCGCCGAGGTTACCTGGCAACCGGAGATCGCGCGACTACGCGTGAGCCGCGTAGTGACTGTCATCGATGCGGGGAAGATCATCAACACGCTGGCAGGCCGCAACCAGATACAGGGAGCGGTCGTGATGGGCGTTGGCATGGCGTTGCTTGAGCATACGGAATACGATCCTCAGAATGGCGCCCCGATTAATAGCAGCATGGCAGACTACATAGTTGCTGTGAATGCGGATGCTCCGGCAATCGACGTGCATTTCCTCGACTACCCGGACAAAGAACTCAACGAGGTCGGCGCGCGCGGAATAGGTGAGATTGGTTTGGCGGGAATTGCCGCCGCGATCACCGATGCTGTCCACCATGCCACCGGTGTTCGCGTACGGGAACTGCCGGTGAAAATTGAGAATCTTTTGGCTTAAGCCTTGGCGTTTTTTCACACCAAAGATTGGGTATGATTGAAACTTTGGAGCCGTGGATCGCGATCCACTGATGCGGTTTTTGCGTTTAAGAAAGAAGTGATTGATTTGATAGGCCGTGCAATTCACGGCTCTCTTTGCTGCGTTAGTTTGAATCCCTGATACTCGATTCAAATAACTCTCCTTTCGAGGGCTACATGAAGACGAGCGCCCAATCTGACACTCGATTCCTAAGTGAAGCGGGCAAGTATGCCGCCTATCTCGAGACTCCGGAAGGTCGGCTACGGCTGGATCTGGCGTTTGCGAACCTGAGGGACTTTTTGCCCGAGCCGCAAGACAACAATTCCATCTGCGCGCTCGATCTCGGGTGCGGTACCGGAGCCACTGCTGTTCGCATGGCAAAACTCGGTCTTCATGTGACGCTGCTCGATTACTCACCGGCGATGCTGGAGATCGCGCAGTGTGCGGCGCGTGACGCGGGTGTTCTTGACCAAGTTGTAGTCAAGCCTGGCGACGTTACGGGACTATCGAGCCTATTTAAGGCCAGGTCATTTGATGTAATTGTTTGCCACAACCTCTTGGAATATGTCGATGATCCGGTTGCTGTGTTGTGCGGCGCTGCCGGCCTTTTGCGAGATTCGTCGGCCGTGCTTTCCATTCTTGTGCGTAGCCACGCCGGCGAGGTCTTAAAAGCAGCCATTCAAACCGGTGATTTATCTGCCGCAAACAATGCACTTAGTTCCGAGTGGGGGAAAGAATCTCTGTATGGCGGCAAGGTACGATTGTTTGCCTTAGATAGAATTCGAGACCTGATGAAGGCTGCCTCGCTCGGGATCGTCGCCGAAAGAGGTGTGCGCATTGTTGCTGACTATCTGCCGCTAAAAGTATCTCGTAGCGAAGAGTATGATCGAATTTTCGAACTGGAACGCAAACTGGGTACTCGAGCGGAATTTGTAGCAGTCGCCCGCTATACCCAGGTTTTGGCACGTCTCGTGACGCATTGAGGAGTGGGGCATGGGCAATGTCAAAGCATCACCTTTGTCTGCCACAGTCCGTGCGCCAGGACGTGAGGCCGGGATCGCGCTGGGGCTTGGGCTCACCAACGAATGCAATCTCACGTGCGCCTTCTGTTACCGTGATCCGGATCGCACGGATCGCCTTTCGCTGGATCAAGTCAAGTCAGTCATGGAACGACTCCCTGTCCGATCGGTCAACCTGGGTACCGGAGAGAACGGCCTGCATCCGGACTTCAAGGCGATACTAGCTTACTTACAAACACGATCCGTCAAGCTCACCATAACTTCCAATGGCCACAGCATCGCTGTCTTGGCAGACCACGAAATTCGCGCCTTTCACGACATTGAGTTTTCCCTCGATTACCCTACGCAGGCGGAGCAGGATGCGCAACGCGGTGCCGGAAACTGGGAACTCATTCATCAACAAGCCGAACGTTGTGTGCGGCTGGGTGTGCCCGTGACAATGATCGCGGTCATGATGAAGTCGAACTATCTACGCCTGGCGGAGATCGCGCAAATCGCCAAACAGTTTGACGCACCTTTGAGAGTCAACGTCTACCAAGCGGTGCGCTCAGACCTGTTCGCGCTTACCTATGAGGAGTACTGGGAGGGGTTTCATCGACTTTTTGAGAAGACTGACGTGATTGCCATCGGTGAGCCATTGGTGCGAGCGATGGCAGGCCTCCCACCGCTTAGCGGAGGATGCGGTGTAAGCACCGTGCGGGTTACACCCCGAGCCACTACACAACCTTGCGTCTACTGGCCGGGATCTGGCGAGCCGCTTGCGGAACTGACATTGGCTGGCGCCGGGATTCTGCATTCTACGCCGTTCGAGTTGGCGCGCACGCTTCCTGAAACATGCCAGTCGTGTGAGTTCCGTGATACATGCCACGGCGGCTGTGCCGGACGCCGCAGGTTGCAAGGAGCGCTGGCACAGCCCGACTACTATTGTCCCATCATTCGCCAGCAACATCCGGCCCTGAAGATCCGCATGGCCGAAAATCGCGATTTGCCAAAGCTCGGCAGTTCGTGCACGACGGTAGTGATCGCGCGCGAGACAAGTTCCTGAAAGACGTGCCGGGTTATGAAACACGGGTAATTTCAGTTCGCATCCATCCAGTTGTCGGAGCCTGCTAGCTTAACGGCGATGTTCGTGAAGAAAATCTGCACTGGGTGGCCATCCGCTGTGCCGTGGTGGTCCGTTGAGATCAACAGAGGACCTGCCTTCTTATAGGCTTCCCACTTTACCTGGACGAGGCTTGGTTTTACGGTTCCACCATGATGGAAGACCATAAACTGGATTCGATTATCCGAACCAACGTAGAGTTCCCAGGTATCGCTGGGCGTGTACCCAACGTTGGAAGGATATTTGATCACGACTAGACGGGCTGAACCCTTTCCTCCCGGCACTTTTTGCATGCCCTTATCTTCTACCGTGGCCCCTGTATCCCACACCATGTGGAATGGCAAAACCAGCCAGTATTGATCGTTGATGAAACCCGGATCGACCTCCTTCTTGACGTTGTCCGGCTGGCTATCAAGTTGCGAACGGATGTAGGAGACATTGACCGGATTGCCTGACTTGTCCTTCCCTTCATAAGTCACTTTGCCGGTTTTGGGCTCCCAGGTCCACGTTCTGTTGATTTTGAATGCGGGAATGTTGAAGGTGTAGCGGATCGCGTCAATTTGTCCCCAAGAATCCAGTCCATAGGCCTTGGCGATCTGTTCGGCGACAGGCGCCTTCTGGGCGCGGGACGTTGCCGCGAGGAGTAGCGTCGAGATCGCCAAAAGGCCGGCCATTTTAATGGAACGTGTCATTTAGATTCCTCTCTTAGAAGTTGTGTTTTGCACCCCTCGGGATTAAACCAGAACCGCTGCCCCAAATCTATTGAACCATGGTATCGACCGATACCATAGTATCGCCGAATACTTGCCAACACCTCTGGCTCATTACCTCAGCATGCACATTTCTTGAGCGCGTAAATACTAGCCGGCGACTCGTGGTCGCAGGAGCCGGCGCAATCCAAGAACGGCCACAGCTGTTGCCACGGCCCCGTATTCCAGCAGTATGATCCATCCCGGAACAAGCCACGGCAGTCCAAGCGCACGCAGATGCCAAACGTAGTAAGTAGGGATGATGCTCACCGTCCAGATGACGATCGGCACGGTGGAGACAGACCGCAGGAAAGGGAGCATCCACAACAGGTACCAGGGATATACGACGGGCGCAAACAAGAGCGAGGTGGCCATCGGCCAGGCAAAAGCACCCGACGAAAAGTCGGCGGATCTTGTTCTCACCCAGATCGCGGTGAGCAAGCCAGCCAGCAATGCCAGCCCAGCTGCGACCTGGGGATTCGTCACTCGCTCCAGCATCGCAAACACCGGGCCATTAAAGCGAAAACTCTGCACGTAAGCGCCTAGTGAGCCGGTCGGAATCCGCCCCCTCTCCAGAAAAGGCAGATAGAGCAGCACGAAAGCGAAAACCGCCAGCAAGGCATCGCGGATACGCAGGCGTCGCCAGTAGAGCGGCAAAAGGACAATGGGAAGAAACTTCACCGCAACAGCCAGCGCAAATGCCACGGCGGCAATGGCGCGCCATTTGCGCCACAGCGCAGCAACGGAGACTACGAGCAGCAACGCGCCGACTACATCGACATGGCCACTGCCCGCCACCTCTGATGCCAGCAGCGGGTTCCACGCATAGGCCAGGACCCAGTGCGCTGCCTGCCCGCTGCGGCGTAAGAAGTCGAGCAACACGAGAACAATTCCCAGATCGCAAAGTACAAAAGCTGCTTTCAGGGCAAAAACTGATTCGTGAATCGCCGTTATGCCGCGAAAAAAAAGTTCAGCGCCCGGTGGATACGGGCTCGGCAGATCGGGGTGGTTCAGCGTACGTGTTTCCGACGTGTGCACTTGAGCGAGCGCTGGATCGCTGGGTACAAGAACGTACGGGTTATGGCCGAGCCGCTGTACGCGGCCATCCCAGAGATAGCGGTGAATGTCGTCATCCGCCCCTGGCGGCTTCAGGAGAAACAAAACCTGCCACACAGATGCCAGTATCAGCCCGATAACAATGATCCGTTTTGAGAATCTCGGCGAATAGAACAGCTCACGGATCGCAAGCAGGTATGCGATACCGGCCAGAGACAGCCAGCGAATGAAAGCCGGGTCTCCCGCATCGCTGAAGTTGCGCGAGCACATCGCCAGAGCCAGCAACAAAAGACCGCCCAGCGCTGACAGTCTCCGCTCCGGTGTGAGTATCACCGCTCTGCCTTGCCACTGGATTGCGTGATCGCCTTCCCCCACTCGGCAAGCCAGGCTGCCGTTCGCGGCGCTTTCGACGGAGCAAGCGCAAGCTCCGGAGCGAGCCGGATAAGATCCTCGACAACATCAATGTCGTAAAACGGCTCGGTAATAGCCTTGGAAAGTTGCAGTGCCTGGGCACGCGCGAGCAATCGTTCAAGCGCGCTGCTTGTTCCCAGCCCGTCGTTTTCGAAGAGCGTCGGATGAGCTACCTTTGCGCCGACAAGGTAGTAACCTCCATCATCTGTCGGCCCGATCACGAGGTCGTTGGCCGTAAGGGCCTGAAAAGCGCTGTCCAGAACCGAGGGTGAGAGGTGTGGGCTATCACTGTTGAAAGCGATGACGCGCCGGGTGCCGGTCTTGAGCCCAACTCCGTCGCCTTCCGGGGGCTGCGGTGCGGTGAAGTGAGCAAAAACGGAGGCCAGTCCTGCTGCAAGCCCTTGACCTTTCTGCGCTACCACGAGCACTGAATCACCCAGCAAGAGCTTCAATTCTTTTGTGTCCGATTCAGGGCATATCACGGCCACGTCTACGCCGGTCAAAGACTTTGCCAAGGCGACTGTGTCTTCAAGAAGGCAGCGATAAAGTGCCGTCACTGCAAATGTAGAAAGGCTCTGAGCCAGCCGCGTCTTCACCAGCCCTGGCCGGGGCGCTTTGGCCATAATAACCAGCGTACGAGTGTCATTCGTGGAATGTCCGAGCTGTTGATTATCGGATTCCATAACAAAGGGTGGATCATTGGGCCGTGCGCGCGGCGCGGTTTCTTCTGTGCCGGAAATAATAGCGCACGATGCGGCTCAGAATGAACCACGCAGCCGCAACCGTGCCCTTAATCGTACCGCTGATTTTCGATTTGCCGATGCGCGGATGATAGCTCACCGGAACTTCAACAATCCGAAATCCGGCGATGGTGCCTTTCAGGATTATTTCCACTGCCCATCCGTACGTGGCCTCTTCAAGCGCCAGAGCGCGAAGCACATCGGCGCGCACGGCGCGAAAAGGCCCCAGATCAGTGATCTTCACGCCATACCAACGCTGTATGAGAGCAGCGGCCAAACGATTACCGAACGACTGATGCCATGGTAATGCGCCCGATTTGTTGCTCGCTGCCAGACGCGAACCAATCGTAATATCGGCGCGGCCGTCAATGATGGGATCCAGCAGAATTGGCAGCTCGGAAGGCCGATCACTGTAGTCTCCATCGAGAAAGACGATGACTTCAGCGCGGTTCACATTCGCAAGACCAGTCAGGCAAGCGCGTCCATATCCGCGGCGAGGCTCCTTCAGAACCCGGGCCCCCAATTTGGCAGCGATATCGGAGGTCCCATCGTTGGAATTGCTGTCGACGACAATGACCTCGGTGACTAGATCATGCGGCAGATCGGCAAGCACGCGTCCAATTGCCTGCGCTTCGTTGTAAGTGGGAATAATGACAGAGACGCGCACGCGATTTGCGATTACCACCACGGGGAAGAAGGATTCCGTTGAGCAAGCAACGCGTCAATGCCCCATGCCCGGCCCGCCCGTCCCACTGCGAGCCCAAGACATGCAAGGACAGAAACCAGTAACTCCCAAATCCACGACGTGCCCCACTCGGAGATCCACAAACTGCCAAGGTAGAGAAACGCAACAAAAGCAGCTGGCCGGGTGAACAATCCCAGGACTAGCAGAACACCCAACGAGATCTCAGCCATTGCTTGCATGGGAGCTGCCACTGCGGCGTGGCTGGCCGCTAATCCCATAACTGTCTTCCAAACAGCGGGGGAGTGACTCATTTTAATGTAGTAGTTGATCAGGCTCGAGTATCCGCCTGCGGTATAAAGGCCCTTTCCAAGATTTTCAAAGAAGACCCACACGAACATGGCGCCGATGGTCAAACGGACCACAGCCAGGCCATTCGCTGACTGTGGGTGGCCTGTCGTCCGCACCAGACTTGCGCTTGTCGCCATTATCAACCTCCTCACAGCAGACCCAGCCGCAACTGAGCAGCGTAGTTTTTAGGGCCGAACAGCTTCTCCCAAGTTCATTATTACATCAGAAGCGTCGGGTCAGAACAATTAGACGATGGTATTGGCGAGCTGACTTCCAAGCGTTCTCTGGGCGCTGCTTCTGTCTTTGCTTTCTTGGTGCGACGATTTCTCATTGCTCTTACGGTCGTGCGATGGGATCTTGGGCACATCCATCATTTAATAGTCGTCTTTTGTAGTGCTGATGGCTCAACTGATATTCTGCATCTCGCTATCTTGATGTATAGGAAAATAAAAATCTGTTTCTGCGATAGTTCGAATTGATAGGTTGAAAAGCCGGCACGCAAAGTCGCTTTCCGTGGATGAGCCCGCGAATTAAACAGATATAGGTGACTTCCGGGAGTGTTTTAGCACCAGAAACACAACACCGAATCGTGTACCTCTCAGGCACGTGTTGGACCAACAGATCGAGAAATTCCTCCACCGAAACTTTGATTCTTACCCAGGCCTTCAATTGGGGATCATTGGCCCAATACTCGACGTGTTGGTCGGTAATGCTGATAATCCGATGCTCGGCAATCGGCGGACGGCGGAGATAGCGCCCAGCATACCTTAGAAAATGTGCTTTCGATGAGAAGCGTCTAATGTGAATGTTCCAACGGCGCCTGCCTTGCGTTCTATGGCAAGCCGCAGTTAACGCGCAACATTAACTCGCTGCCAAATGTGAATCAGGTCAACAACACCGGTTTCGGAATGCCTTCGGTGTCCACGCACCTGCACAATGCGCACAATCCATCCGAGAGTGACGGCACCCGTGCGACTTCTATCCCGCGGGACACTTCTGCGATCAGTACTATCCCAACGTGCTGGCGGGCTTCAACTCCGACCATGCACCGAACGGCGACATCAACGAATCGCTGAGCACGCTGTGGTACCACGATCACCGCGTGGACTTCACCTCTCAGCAGCCTGATCTCACGCTGCGTGGACGAGATGCTCAAGCAAGGTCCTGTTGATGTTTAACTCAGGCGGCAAACTCTGTTGAGGAACGAAGAACCAGTTCATCGATATGCTGGCGCTCATGGAACGAACGTAATGTCTCCAGCCAAACGGAATGAACATCAGGTCCCCTGCTGATAGTGTTCCTACATACCGATGGGCGGCGAGAAAAAGAGGCGTCTTCTCCAGATCAGGTTCTTCTGCATTTACGTCGCAATTATTCATTTGCGCGAGCCAGCTATATAGAAGACGACGTTCTGAATCGTTAAAACCACTGTTGACCAGGTCCTCAAGGTTTGCGGACGAGGCCATAGTTTTCTCCATATTTTCAACCAAGGCCGGAAATCTCTCGCGGATGAGGGAATCCCGAACTATTTCTGACAAGGAAAATTTATTACCGTAGGTCATGTGCGACTCTGACGGTGGCACCAGTATCCACTTCTTCTCCCCGCGAATCTGGGCAAACAGGTTGTGCCCTGGGTCCCAGTGCATCTGGGCAATTGTTCCCGCAGGCCCGATCCACAGATTGCCGTCAGTCCTGGCAAGGTTTGCCGGCCCATATCTAAGAGGCTGAATGTCATCCACAAGCGCTGCAATGTCTTTCCATACTCGTGTCTGCCGGACATAGGATATGTCAGGCGCATCATCGAGCGTCATCATGTCTACGACTTTTGCGAAGTCAACTTCCTTACTCTCTTCAAAATGCCGCTTCGATCCACTCAGGCCATAATCAGACTTTGATTGGATTACGACTCTCGCTCCTTCCACCATCGTCCGCAGATATTCTGGCGACCACTTCTGGACCGCGGGCCAGTGTGCGATTGCGCGACGCATGATGACAGGGCGATTCTGCAGAAGAAAAGCCTGAGAAAAATCCTCTGGATCGAGTGCAGCCCGTTCTTCAAGTGGTAATATCGGCATCTTCGTCCTCTTTTATTCAACTGCTCCTTCGCAGGCTGCGAAGCAATTCCCGCTGCATCGCTGTATTCTCGCCGACGAGCGCGCGAACACGCTCATGCAGCATGCCGAGTGCTTCGATTTCGGGTTCAGTTAGTGTCGGATGGTAGAAGCGCGCGATGAACACAATGCGTCTCGAGTCGCCCTCATTCCACACTTCATGCTCGAAGGAGTCGTCAAAGACGAATCCGCGTCCCTCACTCCATTGGCGTTTTTCGTTTCCCACCCGAATGCGGCAGCCTTCGGGTACGATCAGCCCGAGATGGGCGGTGAGGAATGCGTTTGAGACACCGCAGTGCGCAGGGATGTGGGCCCCGGCGCGTAGCGCAGAGAATTGCGCCGTCATCGGCTCGCCCAATTCATCGCGGAACCAGCGCCGCAGGAGCTCGACTGTCTTCGGGCAGTTCGATTCTGCCGCTGGGTCAAACAAGTTGTAGATCGACCAGCGGTCAGAACCCTCTTCAAGGTTGAACTTTTCCTGGCGATAACGCGCGTCGGCGCCCTGGGCGTATGGGGTAAAAGCGATCTTCGCATCGAGAAGGCCTGCGAGTTCGGCACGGATGGCCGGATAGGCAGCTTCGAGCTCCGCCATCCAGGGAACGGTACGATCGTGGAAGGGCTGCGATTCCAGCCCCGGCCAAAAGTAAAGCTCGGGATCCTGCAGCGGTGGAGCATCGATAGGCATTTCGCCAAGAGCGATCCTGGCAAAGTGCTCGATGCGCTCGTGGCGGCCGCGTTGCTCCGCACGCCATTGTTCAATCAGCTCGCGAAGCTTGTCGGTCATTGCGGCATCCGGAGAGGGCTTCATAGAAGTCAAATCAGGGCGGGACGTTAATGGTTGGCTCATAGTCCTCCTTCGAGCGCACCGAGAAGTTTTCGAGCGACCTCGTCAACGGCCGGTTCACGCAGCAGCGAGAAATGATCTGCCTCGACCTCGACTACTGAGAGCCGCGGCAGTAGCGGTCCCCAGCCCAGTGTCGCGTCGCGCACCACACGGCGCTGATGAGCAGCAAATAGAATCGCGCGACCGGCGTATGGCTTTGGAGTCCAGCGGCGCACGGCGCGGAGATGAGCATGTACAATTCGCTCTACCGTTGCAAAGTGCTGGTGCGGCCAGGATTGGCCATCGCCCAATTCCCAGGCTGTCAAGGCGGCAAGTTCATTGGAGTCGGCATGGGGATCGCTTTGGGCATGGCTGTCGAGCAGCGCCACCAATGCGACCTCTTCGCCGGCGTGATGCAGCGCTCGCGCCATTTCAGCAGCAACCAGACCACCAAACGACCAACCGCCGAGTAGATACGGCCCTTTCGGAACAGCCGTCCGCACCGCGTCGAGATAACTTCGGGAGAGCGCTTCAATGGTAATGTCGTCCGACAGGGGGTCACCTTCGAGAGCGGGTGATTGAAGCGCGTAGAACGGCCGCTCCTTGCCCAGTCTGCGTGCGAGCGCGCGATACTGCAAAATCGTGCCGCCCACTGGATGAACGAAAAAGAAAGGCGCGCGCTCCCCTCCGCGCTCGAGCAGGACCAGCGGCGAGCTCTGCGTCAGGCTTGGCTCTCGCAGCCTGGCGGCAATATCGGCGACCGTATCTCCCAGGAAAATTGCTCCGAGCGGTAACCGGCGCCCGAATTGTTTTTCGATTCGCGCCATGAGCTCCACTGCAAGCAGCGAGTGACCTCCAAGTTGGAAAAAGCCATCGCTGATACCGATCGGTCGTATGCTAAGAAGCTGCTCGAAGAGACTCAATAGTTCGCGCTCAGTCTCGTCCCGGGGAGCAACTGCTGCCGCGCTCCGCGTGAATCCATTTGCAATAAGTGCGCGCCGGTCGATCTTGCCGGAGGTCGTTTTTGGAAGCTCGCGATGAAAAGCCCACGCGCGAGGAACGAGCGCCTCGGGGAGACGTGCGACAAGGAAGCGCCGTAGTTCATCTTCGCTGGATTGAGCGGCGCAGACATGCGCTACCAGGTTGCCCTCGACTGCAACGACGGCGGCAGCCGATACTCCGGGATGTGCTGTGAGTACTGCCTCGATCTCGGCGGGTTCGACACGGACGCCGCGGATCTTGACCTGATCATCGAGGCGTCCGAGCAGCTCCAGTGATCCATCAGATCGGAAGCGTCCGAGGTCTCCACTGCAGTAACAGCGGACTCCATCTCGAACAACGAATCGTTCCGTGGTAGTTTCCGGCTGCCCAATGTAACCGGCAGCAACGCCTGCGCCGCCGGCAAGGATCTCACCGGGCACACCGATCGGGACCGGCTTCAGATGACGGTCAACCACCTCGACGCGAGCTCCGGGAATCGGTCGGCCGATATGCACAATCGGACCAGTAAGCTCGCCGGCAGTGCACCAGACGGTCGCCTCGGTAGGGCCGTATTCGTTGAACAATCGAACTTCAGGCAGCAGTGCACGGTGCTGCGTCACCAGTTCGGGCGGGCACGCCTCACCGGCGACGATGACAGTGCGCAATGACGACGATGATATATTTCCATCGCGGAGCAGCGCGGCATAGAGAGAAGGAATGCTAAGCCAGTGTGTCACGTGTTCGGCAGCGAGCGTCTGCGCCAGCGCCGGCAAGTCTTCCAGGAAATCGTCAGGGGGAATGACCAAGGTGCCAGCTTCGCACAATGTCCAAAACAGGCCGGCAACGGAAGAGTCAAACGAAAAAGGAGATGCCAGTAAGAATGATTCGACGCGCTCACCATACACGACAGGACGCGCACCCGTTGAGTGAGCCAGATTTCGGTGGGTGACGCCAACGCCCTTCGCTCGGCCAGAGGATCCGCTCGTATAAAGGATGTAAGCCAGATCGTCCAGCGTTGGTTCCGCTTGGACCTGGTGAGTCTCATCTCCGACAAGCAGTGCTGCGGGATTGACATAGGTGGCGCCAGCTTCAGCCACTAGGGCTGCGACGCGCGCCTCCGGCCAACCCGAATCAAGTGGCACATATGCGGCGCCCGCGCTAAGCGTCCCCAGGATGGCTGCAACAGTTTCGACCGATCGATTCGCGCGGAAAGCGACTCGCGCACCGGGCCCGATCCCGGAAGCGGCCAGACGGGCGGCAACCTGATCGGCGCACCTTTTGAGCTCCCCGTATGAGATGCGCGCTCCGCCGGCGACAACCGCCGTGGCGTTGGGATTCTTTTTGGCTTGATCGTGAAAGAGCAAGTGCACACAGCGCGGTTCGCCTGGAGCCGCAGGTCCACCATCTACAAAGCACCTAATCATCTCCTGCTCTTCGGCGCTCATGAGCGGTAACTCGGAGACTCGTCGCTCGGGGTCAGATGCGGCGGCCCTGAGGAGACGCTCGAACCGGTCGCGAAGGCGCACGATCGTCTCAGGATCAAAAAGATCGGTGCTGTACTCGATCATTCCGGCAATCGATCCATCGTCCTCAGCGAGGGAAATCGCGACGTCAAATTTGCAAGCGCCAGGGTCAACCTCAAGAAAGCTTGCACGCAGTCCGGCAAATTCGGTCGCTGAACGCGGCGTGCTCGCAAGCGCCAGCATGGTCTGGAACAGCGGATGTCGCGACGTGTCGCGATTGGCCGCAATTTCCTCGACGACTCGCTCGAAGGGCGCATCCTGATTGGCATAGGCGGCCAATGTGCGCCGCTGAACCTGGATGAGCAGATCCGCAAACGCTGGATCAGCGGACAAATCCGCGCGGAGAACCAGTGTATTGACGAAGAAGCCGATCAGAGGCTCCAACTCCTCTCGGTGACGGCCCGCGATGGGCGTACCAACTGCAATGTCATCACCGGCGCCCAAGCGGTGCAACAGCACCTGCCACGCCGCCAGAAGCGTCATGAACAACGTGGCCCCGTGATTGTGGGACAACGCTCGCAGTTCGCTCACCAGTGCTGCATCAAGCGAGACAGGCACGCGTGCGCCGCGATAAGAAGGCAACGCGGGCCGCGGGCGATCGGCAGCTAAGTCACACCGTTCGAGTCCAGAGAGTTCGCGCTTCCAGAAGGCAAGCTGCGAATCAAGCTGGAGATGCTGATGCTGCCAGATGGCGAAGTCACCGTACTGCGCTTGCAGCGGCAAAAGCGGCGAAGCAGTTCCTTGATGGAAAGCTGTGTAGAGCACCGCCAGTTCACGCAAAAAGATATCAAGCGACCAACCATCCGCGATGATGTGATGGAACGTGACGGCCAGGACATGGTCTTCTTGATCCAGTTGAAAAAGCTTCGCCCGCCACAGGGGGCCGCGTGTGATGTCGAACGGAATGCGCGCGTCCTCCGCCAGAAGATGTGCGAGGCCATCTGCCCCTGTCCGCAAATCGCAATCGGTCAATACAAAGTCCCCCCGGTGGACGACCTGCACCGGCTCTCCATTTTGCAGCTCAAAGGTGGCGCGCAATGTTTCGTGGCGGTGAGCGGCCTCATTCAGCGCGTGGGCCAGCGCACCGTGATCGAGCGTGCCTTCAAACCTGATGGCAATTGGGATGTGGTATGCCGCCGAGGCGCCGATCTGCTCAAGGAACCAGAGCCGGCGCTGAGCGAACGAGAGGGGTATCAGCCCCGTCTGCCGGAGTGTCGCCGCTTCCAGCTCTACGCGCTGAGGCTCCGCAACTTGCACGCGCTCTGCAACCCCGCAGAGCGTACGCCCTTCAAAGAGCGCCTGTAATGGGAGTTCAATCTTGAGCCGGTGGCGGATGCGGGCGATGAGCCGCGTAGCAGAAAGCGAGTCGCCGCCTAGATGAAAAAAGTCATCGTCACGGCTTACGCGGTCAACTCCAAGAATCTCCTGCCAAATGGCGGCGAGCCTTTCTTCGAGTTCGGTGGCGGGCGGAGTGAACGGTTTCCCGCTTTCCGGCCGCTGCGAGCCCGGCATCGGCAGCGCCTTTCGGTCGATCCTGCCATGGTTCGTGCGCGGTAGCGCAGGCAACTCTGCAAACGATGCCGGCGCCATGTACTCGGGAACCTTGCCTTCAAGATCGTGCCGCTCCCCGGGCCATCGTGCCATTATTTCCAGCACGCGCTCATACACTGCCGCGATCTTCCGCACCCACTCGGTCGCGAAGTTGCTGGTCTGATAGTCAAAAGCAAACCCAAGTGCGCCCGTGTCTTCATTCATGTTCGCCTGGATAGTGAGCGGGAAGTAAGTGTTTTCGTTGCCCGTGGCATCCAGGACATCACCGCTGAGCGCGCGCAAGCGACGGTAAATATGAAAGTGAGTAAAGTTGAAAACAGTGTCGAAGAGATCCTGGCCTCCGTAGCGCTTCTTCAGTTCAGCCATCGGGTAGCGCCGATGTGGAAGCAACTCGCTCTCAGCGATGAAAGCGCGACGGCCCAGATCAGCAAATGTCCCCGCCGACAAGTCGAGGCAAAACGGTACTAGGTTCACAAACGGCGCTACGATTCGCTCTCCGCCTTCAACCTCTGGACGTCCATTGGCGAGCAAGCCCGTTACCGGGGTGATCGAGCCGATCAGATGGCCGAGGGCTTTCAGATGTGCAGCGAGCAAAACGTGCTTTATTGAGACGCCCAGCGAATCAGCTAACGCCTTGAGCCCGGCGGCGACATCATCAGGAATCGGTAGATCAATGCGCCGGACGCGGTGCGGCTCCTTGTCTTCATGGGAAGGCTGTTTTAAAAGCGGCGCGAAATCAGCGCGGGCAACCAGGTTGTCCCAGAACTTTTGCGACTCTCCATTGGCAATCGCCTGCCTCTCGAGAGCGATGAAGTCGCTGTAGCCGAAAGGCAACTTCGGCAGTTCGGGCGGCGACTTTCGATCGACGCGGGCAAAGTAATACGCCAGCAGTTCGGTGAGCAGCGTGCCGACACTCCAGCCGTCGAGACAGGCGTCGCTCATCGTAAGCTGGAATTCGTCGTCGCTGCGCACGTGAACGTGAAAACGGAAGAGCGGCGCCTGGCTCCATTCAAAGCGGTGATGCAACTCGGCGTCGAGCCATCGAGCGATCCGTGTCTCCTGACCTTCATCTTGCGCAAGATCGTGAATATCGTCCACCGTGATTGCCGCCTCCGCGCGCTTGTGCACAATTTGGAGCGGCTCTTGAAAAGAAAAGTCGAACGAGGTGCGCATGATAGGGTGCCGCGCGGTCATCGCGTCCACGGCCTCGCGCAACGCCGGGTAGTCGAAACGACAGCGGATGCGAAGGCTGTTGAGATAGACCGTGTAGCCGGCCCTTGCCTCACTGTGATAATGAAGTCCGGCCTGAAGATGCGAGAGTGGATAGGCGTTCTCGGCATCGGAGGGCAGGCGTGAGCGGTCCTGGGAGTCAACGAGCGCAAATGGAGCGAGTGGCTGCGGAGCGTCGGGCGATCTTCCTGCAACTGCGGCCAGTTCGTGCAGGGTCTGGCGACGGAAGATCTCCTGAAGCGGAACGTCCAACCCGTGTTTCCGCGCACGGGCACGGACTTCAATCGATCGCAATGAATCGCCGCCAAGATGGAAGAAGTTGTCATTGCGTCCTACGCGATTGATCCCGAGCACTTCTTGCCAAACTTCGACGAGGAGCTGTTCGACATCGGTTTCCGGCTCCGCAAAGGGAATACCGGCGGCCCGGTTGTCAGGAGTTGGCAGCGCGGTGCGGTCCAATTTCCCATGCGCGGTAAGCGGCAAACCTTCGAGCTCAACCATTGCCGCCGGCAACATATGGTCCGGAAGGCGAGCTGCGAGGAAGGCGCGCAGCTCCGCCCACGTCACCACATCTCCCAACACTACGTAAGCAATGAGCCGCGGTTCGATGCCGCCATTCTGCCGGGCGAGCACGATCGCCTCGCGCACGTTTTGATGTGTTCTAAGCGCCGCCTCGATTTCGCCGAGTTCTATGCGAAAGCCGCGTACCTTCACCTGGTTATCTGCGCGTCCCAGATACTCGAGTTCTCCAGAAGCAAGCCAGCGGCCCAGATCTCCGGAGCGATATATTTTTCCCGGGCCGAACGGATTTTGCAGAAATCTCTGAGCGGTCAGCTCCGCGCGGTTCAGGTAGCCGCGCGCTACACTTTCGCCTCCAACATAGAGCTCGCCGCGCACACCAATCGGCACTGGTTGACGATTGGCATCGAGGACGTAGACGCTGAGATGCGGGAGAGGGCGGCCGATAACGCTACCTCGTCCAGTCTGCGCGTCTTCCCGGTGAAGCCTGCGTGAGGTGACGTGAACGGTCGTCTCGGTGATGCCGTACATGTTGACCAACTCGGGCCGCTCGTCGCCAAACATGTCGAACCAGGGCAAAAGGCTGGGGACGTCGAGCGCTTCTCCGCCGAAGATCACGGTTCGCAGTGAGGGTGGGAGCTTCCGCTGCTGGAGTGCGACCGTCATTATTTGACGGAACGCTGAAGGGGTCTGGTTCAATACTGTGACACCTTCGTGCTCGATCAATTCCAGGAACACCTCCGGCGACCGGCTCACCCACCAGGGCACCACTACCAAACGGCCGCCATAGAGTAGCGCACCCCACATCTCCCAGACCGAGAAGTCGAAAGCAAAGGAATGAAATAGTGTCCAGACGTCGTTCTCGCTGAAACAAAATTGTTCCTGCGCCGCGGTGAATAGCCGCGCTACGTGCCGGTGCTCAACCACTACGCCCTTCGGATTTCCGGTGGAACCGGAAGTGTAGATGACGTAAGCGGCGTTCGGGGGACCTGCAAGACCGCAGCCGCGCACGGCTGGTTTTTGCTGGAGCGCATCTTCGAAGTGCATATCTTCTAAGCAAAGGACGCGCGCACCCGTTGGCGGCAACCGATCGAGCAGTTGGCGTTGTGTCAAGACTACCTTCGCGCCGCAATCAGAGAGGAGGAACAAGAGACGCTCTGCCGGATAATCTGGATCGAGCGGTACATACGCGCCTCCCGCCTTCCAAACCGCAAGAATCGCAACTATCAGATCGGCAGAACGGGGAAGACACAAACCCACTCGCGTCTCAGGACCGATCTCCAGCGCCAAAAGTTGGGAGGCGACCCGGTCGGCCTTTGCATCAAGCTCGCCGTATGTCATGCTCTGGTCGCCGAAGACCAACGCCACTCGCCCGGGCACTGCCTGCACCTGTTGCGCGAATAGTTCGTGAATAGGAATTACCGGAGCTTCCGACTTCAATTTGCCGCCGTTCCATTCGACGAGAATTTGCTGGCGCTCTTGCCGCGAGACGAGCGGGAGGCGGGAGAGACGACGATCGGGATCGGCCGCAGCGCCCTCAAGCAGGCGCAGGAACTGGTCGGCGAGCCGCTCCACAGTCGAACGCTCAAAAAAATCGGAGCGATATTCAAGAGCACCCGAGAGGCTGCGCTCATCTTCGTCCTGCGCCAGCTCCAGTATTAGATCGAATTTAGCTCCGCTGCTGGGTAGCGTTATGGGGAAGACTTCCAGTCCGGCCAGCGTGGGAAGGCGGCCACCGAGGTTCTGAAGCGCGATGACCGTTGAGACCAGGGGCATACGGCCCATCTCGCGCTCTGGCCGTAGCTCGGCGACAAGCTGTTCGAATGGCATGTCCTGATGTTCATGCGCGCGCAGGACAGTCTCTCTGGACCGCTGCAGCACTTCGCGAAAAGAGGGGTCGCCGGAGAGTTCGCAACGCAGCACGAGCGTGTTGGCAAATAGTCCAATCAGAGGCTCGAATTCGGGCCGCGTTCTTCCGGCGACTGGTGTCCCGACGCAGAAGTCGACCTCGCCCGTCCATCGATGAAGGAGTGTCTGCCAACCGGCAAGTAGAGTAGAAAAAAGCGTAGTTCCCTCGTCCTGCGAAAGCTCCGCGAGAGCTGTGACGAGGCGCGCGGGAATCTCGAGCGGCACAATCGCGCTTGGCCCCGCAGGTTTCACCGGACGCGGGCGATCTCCAAGGAGTTCCAGTGCCGGTGGCACTCCCTCTAGTCCCTGGCGCCAAAACGCTCGCTCGGCATTTCCGCTTTCACCTTTGAGATGCTGTCGCTGCCATAGCGCATAGTCTCCATACTGGACCAAAAGATCAGGTAGCCGCGCGGTGTGGCCACGGAGATGCGCGCTATACAACTCGGCCAACTCGGAAACTAGGTTTTTGACCGACCAGCCGTCGCATACGATGTGGTGAATTGAAATCACGAGCCAGTGCTCGTCAGTTCTCAGCCGGAAGAGATTGGCGCGCACAAGCGGGCCTTGTGCGAGATCGAACGGCTCGGCTACCACGGCACTCGCTGCTTGCAGGGCCTCGCCAGGATCGATGTCAATGATTGGGAGCTGCAGGGTCTGACTCTGAGCGACCGTGACCCTTGGCTGGCCTTCAGGCGCGGGAAAGGTGATGCGTAGCGCGTCATGGCGAGCGACGACTGCGTTGAGCGCTTCTCTGAGCGCAGTTAACTTGACCCGACCGGTCAGTTTGAGGGCAATCGATATGTTGTACGAACTTCCAGCACCCAACGCATCAAGAAACCAGAGCCGTTCCTGCGCAAACGAAAGCCGTTGGTCGCTTTTTCCATGATGCAGTGAAATGACTGGCGCTGTTGTGGAACCTTGGCTCATGCTCTCCCCTCAACCGTGTTTTCTTCCATGCTTTTCTCGATCAATGTCGAGAGACTGCGGATGGTACGTGTCTGGTAGAGATCGCCAAGCCGCACTTGTTGCCCGAAGCGCGCACGTAGCCGGGAGACAGTCTGTAACGCGAGCAGAGAATGTCCGCCAGCCTCGAAAAAGTCTTCGTCGATACCCACATTCGGGGTCCGCAGCACCTCGATCCAGATAGTCTGCATCTCCTTTTCAACAGTGGTGCGCGGTGCGACGCGTTCGATTTTGGGCAAGGGCCCAGCGCCGGGCTTCGGTAAAAGTCTGCGTTCGACCTTGTCATTGACGGTGCGCGGGAGCTCTTGCAGCAGCGTGAAGGTCGAAGGGATCATGAACTCCGGCAAACGTGATTTAAGATACGTGCGCAGTTCCGAGCCCTGAAGGTTTTCACCCGTGCGTGGCACAACGTAAGCTGCAAGCCGGCGATCTCCGGGAGCGGACTCGTACGTGATGACCGCGCATTCGCGCACAGCTGGATGCCGAGAGAGGACGGCCTCGATCTCGCCAGGCTCAACACGGAAACCACGGATTTTAACTTGCACGTCCACGCGTCCAAGGAATTCGAGGCTGCCATCGCGTCGCCAGCGGCCAATATCGCCGGTGCGATACATTCGCGCTCGCGATCGCTCCGAGAATGGATCAGCGGCAAAACGTTGCGCCGTGAGATCAGGCCGCGCACGGTAGCCGCGGGCCACGCCGTCGCCCCCGATCCAGATCTCGCCCGGCAGGCCATCCGGTGCAAGTTTTCGCGCCGGATCGAGAAGATAGATCTGCGCGTTAGCCACAGGCCTTCCGATTGGAATTGGCGTGGAAACCTCGGCCGGTTCCGTCATGACGTGCGCGGTAGCCACGATGGCGCCTTCAGTTGGCCCATAGGCATTGATAAGCCGGAGACCAGGCGCTGCCTGTAGCAGCTTTTGTGCTGCGCTGGGTGGCATCACGTCTCCACCGACGATGAGTTGGCGCAAGCCCACCAAGTCCTCCAGATGTTCGTCGACCATAAGTGGAAAGAGCCCAGTGATGAGGATGGTGGAGGTAATGCGGTGCTCGCGTAAAGCATCGCCGATCTCCTCAAGAGAGGGATTGCGCGAGGGATACAGCACCAGCTTGCCGCCCCCGAGCAAGCAACTCCAGATCTCGAGCGCCGAAGGATCAAACGAAAGCGAGACGAGCTGCAGTTCGACGTCGTCTTCACTGAGTGCAAATAACCCTGAGCTGACCAGTCGCACAATCCCGCGATGCGTGACCTCGACACCCTTAGGCAGGCCCGTTGAACCCGAGGTATACATGACGTAGGCGAGGCGATCTGGATCACACACGTCTGGCAAGAGACGATCGCCTGAATCGGCAGAAGGCAGCTCATCGGCCAAAAGTACTTCTACGGCGCAGTCGGGTAGCCGCTCGCGAAGCCTTCGGTCGGTAATGATCGCGCGCACGCCAGCATCTTTGATCATGAAGGCGAGCCGTTCTTTCGGATAGGACGGATCGAGCGGCAGATAAGCACCGCCGGCTTCGAGCGTCGCCAGCATCGCGATAATTGCTTCAGGGCTGCGCTCCAGATAGATGCCAACCAGCGCCTCATCGGCGACACCACATTCCGCCAGGCGGCCTGCCCATACCCGCGCGCGGGAGGCGAGTTCTATGTAACTCATCTGCCGGCCTTCATAGCTGAGTGCCGGCGCTTGTGGCCGCAGCGCGACACGCTCAGCGAAAAGCTGCGGCAATGTGCGCTCGGCGTATGCTGCGTGGGCAGCCGCGTTGCGACCCACTACCAGCTCGCGCTTCTCAGCATCATCAAGCAAAGACAGATCTCCAAGCACGCATTCGGCATTTTGCGGGAGCGCGCGCAGCAGATTGGTCAGATGGCTGAGTAGCGTGTCGATGGCAAAAGCGCTATAGCGTTTGCGATCGTAAACGATCTGAAGCATCGAATGCGGCCACGGTGACACTGCGAGTGTCAACGGATAATTCGTCTTGTCCCAGGCTCGCAATTCGCTCATCCCGAGAGATTCCATTCGCTTGAATAGCTGCCCGCTCAGCGGATAGTTCTCATAGACAAGGATGGTCTCGAACAATGGCTGGCCGGGTGGCAGCTCGGTCAGCGTGGAGATTTCGGCCAGAGACGCATGCTGGTGCCGAAGCAGATCGAACTGCAGTTCCTGAAGCTGCGCGAGCCACGGCAGCAAAGGAGCATCGAGCGGCACACGGACGCGCAAGGGCAGCGTGTTAATGAACAGGCCTACCATTGTTTCTGCGCTGGGCAGATCGGGAGGTCTGCCGGAGGTCACGCTGCCGAAGAGCACGTCGCTCTCTCCGCTATAGCGCGCGAGTATCAGCGCCCATGCAGCCCGAAACAGCGTGGCCTGCGTGAGCGCATGACGACGCGCAAAGGCATCGAGCGCAGCCGAGGTCGATGAATCGACTTCACGGATTTTGCGCGCGTAATTGTCATCGAGGATTTCGCCCGACTCGGGTGAGCTGCCATCGAATGGCAGAGGCAGGCTCGTTGCACCCGAGAAATCACCTAACGCGTCGCGGAAGAAATTACGCCATTCCGCCCGATTCTGCCGCGCGAGCCAATCGAGATAGTTGCGGAACGGGTCGACCAGCGGGAGCTCAGTGGAAACTCCGTCGAGTGCCGCCTTGTAAAGCACAAGCAGTTCATCCAGCAGCAGCGGCAGCGACCAGCCATCAAAGAGAATGTGATGATGACTGAAGATAAAGATATGCTCGTCTTCCGCGGTGCGGAGAAGAGAGAGACGCAGCAGCGGCGCGCGGTCAAGCTCGAACTCCCGCGTGCGCTCTACTCGAAGAATGTCCTCGACGCGGCGCCGCTTTTCCTCCAAAGAGAATTCGCGCAGGTCGATGAGGTCCCACCTGGGTCGCGCATCGCGGTGCACAGCTTGCAGATGCCGGCCTTCCTGCAAGAAGATGGCGCTGCGCAAGACGGCGTGTCGCGCAATGAGCGAGTCCCACGCCTGCTGAAACGCATATACGTTGAGCCGAATAATCTTCCAGCTCAGTTGCTCAATGTAGTTGTTGCCGCTATCGAGCAAAGTGTGAAAGAGCATGCCTTCCTGGATCGGCGTCAGCGGATACACATCCTCAAATGTGGCATCGCGATTCGGCAAGGGCGCGCTTGTCAACTCGCGCAACGCCTCCAGAAAAGTTGCTGCGAGCCGCTCGACCACCGCGTGGCTGTGCTGGGCCTCGACGTGCGTGAACATCACCGAGAAGCAACCATCGGAAACCAGCGCATTAATCTCCAACGCGTAGCTGCGCCGCGCGCGCGGACTGCGGCAGGCGCGAAGCGCTTCCCCAGCGAGCTTGAAAGGCCCGCCGGTGGAGAGTGCCTGATCGAACTGGCCGAGATAGTTGAAGCAAACGTCCGAGCGTATCGCGCTGAGTTCAGAATGCGCCGCCAGGTAGCGCAACACACCATAGCTAATTCCGCCATGCGGTAAGTTACGGCGCGCGTCGCGTACCATTGCCGGCCCCGCACCTGATTCCAGAAGGAGCGGATATACCGTGGTGAACCAGCCGACAGTGCGGGAGAGATCGACGTCATCGAACAGCTCTTCGCGTCCATGCCCTTCCACGTCAACCAGCCAAGGCCCCGGCTTGAGCACCTTGAGCGCCTTTCCCAGCGCGGCAAGCAGTATGTCGTCAATGCGCATACCATGCCCAGCGGGAACCGCTTGCAACAGGGTTTGCGTTTCCTTTGGAGACAGGCTTGCAATTACCGATTGCGCCTCGCCTTCGAGCCCCGGATCAGTGGGAGCATCGGAAGCGGCCAGGAGGCGAGGATCGAGCCAGAGTTTAGCTTCGTCATGAAGCTGCTTCGATTGCGCGTATTCGAAAAGCCGCTCAGCCCAGTATTTGAACGAAGTGGTTTTGGGCGGCAGGATCGCTCGTTCTCCCGAGCTCTGACTCTGATATGCAGTTGCCAAATCCTCAAGGAGAATTCGCCACGATACGCCATCAATCGCCAGGTGATGTGCGCAGAGCAGGAGACGAGGTTGGGCCCCGGGATCTTCGAAGAGTACCGCGCGAAAGACCGGACCCGTTACAAGGTCCAGGCTCGTCTGCACGCGCGCGACTGCATCTTCAAGAACATCGCCGCCAAGCACTACCCGCTCAAATGGCACAGGTCCTTGGGGCGCGACGAATCGCTGCTTGTCGCCAATGAGCCGCAGCCTGAGCGCGTCATGGTGTTCGATCAACTGCCAGATGGCGGCTTCGAGGGCGTGGATGTTCGATGGCTCGCGCAATTCAAGCAGCACCGCCTGGTTGTCATGGTGCGGCTCCGGAGAGGCTTGTTCCACGAACCACCGCTGAATGGGCGTGAGTGGGGCCTCTCCCACTACCGGCCCCTGTTCGGCTAGTGCAATCCCCGCCTCTTCCGCTAGCGCTGCGAGCGCCAAGACAGTGGGATTACGGAGAAACTGCTGCACCGTAAGCCGGAGTCCTTCTCGCCGTGCGCGGGCGATTACCTGAATGGCAAGGATCGAATCGCCCCCCAGCGCAAAGAAATTGTTGTTAACGCCTACGTTCGGAACAGCGAGGACTTCCGACCAAATGCGGCACAACGCGCTCTCTGCGCGAGTGCCCACAGACCGTTCAGTACGGGACCCCGATGCCGTTCCTTCACCCAGCGACGGCAGCGCCCGGCGATCGATCTTGCCGCTGGCCGTTCTTGGCAACGCGCGTAAAGGAACGAACATCGATGGCACTAAATAATTCGGCAGGCGCGCGGTAAGGAAGCTTTTCAGATGCTCAACATCAACTTTCTCCGGCGTGATAAATGCTGCCAGCAGTACCCTGTCTTCGACTCTATGCCCGACCACTGCTGCGTCGGTCACCACGGGATGACGACGCAAAGCCGCTTCGACTTCACCAGGCTCGACGCGAAACCCACGGATTTTGATCTGCTCATCGAGCCGCCCGAGGAATTCAAGATTGCCATCTGGCCGCCAGTGCATCCGGTCACCGGTTCGATAGCAGCGCGCTCCGGGACTTTCGTGGAACGGATCAGGAATGAATCGCTCCGCAGTCTCGCCTGGCTGGGTAAGGTAGCCCAGCGCAATACCCTCACCGCCGATCAGTGCCTCACCGGGGACGCCAACCGGCAAAAGCTGCATTCGGCTGTCAACTACGTAAACCCGCACTCCCTGCAGCGGCTTGCCAATGGCGACTTTGGCGGTGTCGCGGCCGGCGTTCAAGCCTGCATCGTAGACCGTAGACGTGATGGCGGTTTCCGTCGTGCCATATGCGTTAAGCAGACGAACCCGCGAGCCAACATTCTGGGTCCAAGCTGACAGCGAGGCAGGAAGGAGGCGTTCGCTGCCAACCACCACGAGCCTGAGATGCGGCGGGATCTCGACACGACCGCGGTCGATCTCGGCGACCCATTCATGCCAATACGATGCGGGCAGATTCACAACGGTCACGCGCTGCTCGCGCAGGAGCGCATCGAATTCTGTAATGGTCGGCACGTCGCCCGGCGGCCGCACCACGATTGTTGCGCCGGCAAGCAGCGTCGGGAATATCTCTTCAATGGCGACATCGAACGCTAACGAGGCGAAGTGCAGCACGCGATCACTGGGCGCGAGCTCGTACCGACCCGCCGTCGCGACGGCATGACTTGCAAGTGCGAAGTTGGGAACCACTACGCCCTTCGGCCTACCGGTTGAGCCCGAGGTATACATGAGGTAGGCGGGCGCATTGCCAAGCGGGTCTGCGGGAGGAACGAGTGGGGCTTCAACTTCCAGCGAAATGGCTCTTCCCGGTGCCTGCCCGACCAGAGAGCTGGGAGCAAGCACGAACCTGGGCCTGGCATCTTCCACTAACGCATTGAGCCGCGCCTTCGGCAATGACGGATCGAGAGGCAGCCACGCAGCTCCTGCTTCCAGGATGGCGAGCATCATTATTACTGCGTCTACGGATCGTTCCGCAAACAAGCCCACTCGGTCGCCGGCTCCGACGCCAAGCCCCGAAAGTCGGCGGGCGAGATTTTCAACCCGGCCGCGCAGTTCGCTGTATGACAGCGACCGCAGCCCATCAATAATCGCAACGGCATTTGGGTAGCAGTGCGCTGTTTCGGCGATCGCTTTGTCAACGAGCCGGGAGGAGTTCAGTGAGCCGTTCCGCGACTCTGAAGATCGTGCCAGCCGGACCAACTCCTCTGCCTCAACCAGCGGAAGCGCCGAAACCCTTATATCCGGGTCTTTGGTCGCGCCCTCCAGGAGAACGAGGAAATGCCTGATCCAGCGATCAATCGTTGAGTCGTTGAATAAATCGGTGTTGTATTCCAATGTCGCAAACAGATTGGTCTCTGATTCACGCAAGACCAGCGTGAGATCGAACTGGGAGCTGTCGCCCAGTAGAGGTATCGGCTCGATTTCAAGCTGGCCAAGCGCTCGCCGAACGGGCTCGTCGCCGAAGACAAATGCGGGCGAATTTCGGCCCTCGGCGCGATGCGGCCGTTCAAAGGAGATCATCGCTTGAAACAGCGGCGAGCGCGCGGCATCACGTACTATCTTTAGCCGCTCAACCAGTAAAGGAAAAGGAAAGTCCTGGTGCTCAATTGCGCCGACTACCGCAGCGCCCGCGCGCCGGCATAGTTCGCGGAAGGTTGGATCGTCACCGAAGGTGGCGCGCATGATAACCGGATTGGCGAAGTGCCCCACCAATGCGTCCCACTCCGGCTGGCTGCGGGCAGCAGTGGGAGCGCCGACGAGCACGTCGTCTTGCCCGGTGAGCCGGTGGAGAAAAGCCTGAAACGCTGCAACCAGCACTGCGAACTGTGTGCTGCGTCCCTCGCGTGCGAGCGAGTGCAGGTTAGTGTGGATGGGCGTGTCAATGAGGAAGCGCCGCGAGCGCCCATGGAATGTCTGCACCGGTGGGCGCGGACGATCAAGCGGCAGGTCGAGAACAGGCAGGTCACCGCGGAGCGTATCGCGCCAGTACCGGAAGAGACTCTCACCATCCTCTCCGTGGAGCATGTCGTTTTGCCAGCGCACATAGTCGCGGTACTCAAGAGCGAGCGTTCCGGGCATTGTTGCACGCGGATAGTGCCTGGCAAGCTCCTCAAGGATGATGATAGTGGACCACATGTCCACGACCACGTGGTGGGCCGTGACGATTAGATCGTACGCATCTTGTGTTCTGAAGAGACCTACGCGAAAAACGGGGCCGTGCTCCAGATCAAAGGGTCGGTGCACTTCTTCCAGAAGCCGGCGGCGTAGCGCCGTAGCGTCGAGTGCTCTCGCATCGTGAACAGAGAATGCAACTTCGATTCTTTCCGCGACACGCTGGAAGGGAACACCGCTTCGTTCGGCAAACGTACTGCGCAAGGGAGCATGGCGATCAACGATCGCCTGAAAGGCAGATCGTAACGCGCTCACGTCGAGTGGCGAGTGGATTCGGAACGCAATATGAACGTTATAAGCCGCGCTCAAACGGTCCAACTGGTGCACGAACCATAAAGCTTGTTGGCCATAGGAGAGTGGATACTCAATCATCTGGGCCCTCACTCTTTTGGTGGCCCAAAATGGGACACGTGCTGGCCCAAAATGGAACACGCGTATGCTACAAGCGCATTGGGTCAGTTTACCGCACGAAGTTTACCGCACGAAGATGAAGTTGGCGGATCGCTGCCTGCCGAGTTCAATGCTCCAGGCGCTTTTTCTTTTGAGGCGATAGCCATAGGGAGAAAGCCTGGATTCGGCCCAGGTGAGGGCAGGCCCGCGCTCGTCCGGCCATGTCACTTCCACAAGGATAGAACGCAACGAACCGGAAGTCAGCACCGCGGCGGCGCCATCGAGGATTTGTTCCTCATTCCCGTCTACATCGAGCTTAAGGAGATCAGGTGGCGGCAATCCGTGACGTGAGACAAGCGCATCAATGGTGGCCGCAAGCGCCCCTGTCTTGAGCAACGGCGGCCCATCTCGAAGGGGGCTCGGTCGTCCCAGCGAATGGAGTGCTCCACCTGGCCGCAAATCATAGACATAAAATGGCGCGAAGGCCTCATGGCTGGAGAGCGGGAAGAAGCAGGGCGTGACATTCTCTACTCGATTGAGCAGCAGGTTTCCACAGAGGTTCCCGAAGTTGTGGCTTTCCGGCTCGAAGGCAAAAACACGGCAGCCGCGTTGAAGCTTGGCCGCATAGAGAGAATAGAGGCCGATATTGGCGCCAACGTCGTAGAAGACATCGCCATCGCGCAGGTTTTCACGCAGCCACTCTATTGTCTCGGGTTCTTTGGTAGCGTAAGTATCCGCACGATAGTGTTCATTCGGTGTCGAGATGCGGATAGCAATGGTGAGTCCGCCGACCTTGCAATGCGCAACTGGACGAACTGCTCGCCGGGCTGCACGAAGCGCCAGCATCACCGGCAACGCTACAGCGTCCAACTTGGAAAGGAACCCTCGACTCATTCTAAGTTCTAAATTATGTCCCAAACTACGAGGAAGCGCCACGAGCGTGAATGCGATCGTCGACAACACCCAGGGGATTGAAAACGCAGCTTCATCGTCCCTGCCGGAGTCGTCGCGCCCTGTTGGAAGCGGTTCCCCAATGAGGAGGGGATTTGAACGACCCGCCACAAGATCGAAGCCAGCCGCTTGCTCCACCCCGTCTTCTCACTTTCGAACTCTTTGCTTTTCGCTTCCAGTTCATGCATAGGAAAAATAAAAATTCATTTCAGCCACTTTCCTCCAGATGAGTTGTCCTTGGGGTCAAACTGGAACGCACAATCAAAGTGTTGGATCATTAGCCATCAGCATAAAGACTCGGGGCTCATCGATTTAGGCCAAGAGGGACACTGAGAATTCAGTCCAGGACGAGTCCGGCGAGGCGGATCACATGTCACGCTCCGCGCGCGGAGCGTATTTTGCGATTTGGAGGAAGCTTGGGAGCTATCTGTTCCACAAACAATCCCACAACAGCAGCTCGGTTTTAGCAGTCTTTACGGTCCCGCCCGTGCGCCTGCTATGCTGCTGAGTCTTTGAATTGTCGTGAAAATGTCGCCCTGTCACGGCAGAGGTCGCGAGTTCGAGTCCTCGTCGTCCCCGCCGGCTTTTTCATAAACTTAGAGAGCAATCGCCCCAAACGTCCAATTCACCCCACACCTCATTGCACCGCCTCCGGTTTGAATCCGACCGTCGCCAGGAACGCTTACTCCGCCCGTGCTTCATCGCTGCGTTCTTGGGTTTGGAAATCAGCATTATCTGTATCTTTATAGAATTGCGCAGGATGCCCTGCACCGTCTTCGGCTCCCGCCTGTTCACAGACCAATTGTTCACCGGCTGGCGGAGCGTGAAACACGAAGCGTTGCAGTTTCTGATCTGCACTCCGGCTGCGGATGCCGCCGGACGAAGATAGTCTGCCACGAGAAGTCGAAGCGTGAAGCGGCAGCTCTCTTTTTTTCCGTTATCTCGTTCCAAGTCTGTGGTGAGGTGCTGGATTTGGTTAAAAACTGAGCCGCCGTCCAAACCACTCTATGATGCAAGTTGTCCAAACGCGAGAATGCGCGGCTGAGCTCTTCTAGAGTTTTATTTTTCGCTGTAACGATTTGGGATCCACCTTCACTTTAATAACGACGTTGACTTTTCGATAATTCGGAGTATCGTTTTGCCCGATACTCCACACCGCCCCGGCGCTTGGTTGAGCAAGGATGCAAGCGCGTCTCTCGGGTTCACTGGCTTGCCCTGCCCGCCCTTTCCGGCGGCGAAATCCTGTGCAGCCGCTCCGGGTCCAATAAAACCATTGGTGCCCTGGAAGCCTTACTGAGATTCCGTTCGCAGGCACCCTGAGATGACAGAATCAGAACGCATTTTGAGCGTCAAGGAAGCGGTTGAACGCGAGTTGAGAAAAATTCCCGGCGTTCATGCTGTTGGCATTGGGCCCAAGATTACCAATGGCAAGCTGACGGGCGAGATAGCGATTCAAGTGTTGCTTCCAAAGAAAAAGCCGCTTGAACAAATCCCGCCGGAGCACATCGTCCCAGCCGAAATAGAAGGCATTAAGACGGACATTCTGGAAATCCCAGGGTTTGTTGCCAGCACATTGCCGGACACTTCCACCTATCGACCGCTGAAAGGCGGCAGCCAAGTCAGGGCCGGTGGCGGGCTTGGCTCCGGGACCCTGGCTTGCCTGGCCAAAACTACGGGTGATCCAATTCAGGTTGTAGCGCTCTCAAACCATCATGTGTTGTTTTCCGGAACAGCGAAGGGTCCAAGCTGCTGGGGATGCACGTCTGGAAGCAACGTAGGCCAACCGACTTTGTCGGATGTGATCGGCACCAATCTCCGCGGCTTTGCCAATGAACAAATTGATGCTGCCATTGCAGTGGTGAATGACGGTGTCCAGTACCTGGCCGAGATCCAGGATTTTGGATTGATCTCCAGCGTACGCTCCACTCCTATTACCCAGAATGACCTGCTAAACCTGGCGATGCAGCCGCCGCCAAATAATAAGTTTTGGGTCAACAAGCGAGGCAGGACCACAGGTTTAACGCGGGGCTGGCTGGGCAGTGCGCAGCTTACCGGCGGGCCTGTGCACTGGCCCGATGGCTCGGTCCAGCGTGAGCACTACGTTAACCAGCTTCTGATATTGCCGCAAGCCTTTACCGGAGCTCCAGCTCCACCGCCGGCAGGGAGCCATCCTGTTGTTGAGTCTGGCGATTCCGGTTCGCTCGTCCTCGATGACAGTCATCAGGCGGTAGCTCTGCTATTCGGTGACGTCACTTCTGATAGCACAAGTCCATTCTTTGGATCCGCCCTTGCCTGCCACATCAGCGACGTCCAGACTCAACTCGGGATTGTCATTGAAACGGCTACAGCGCTGAATCAGGTGCGCACGGCAGCTACCGTCCATGTGGCGCATGCTAGTCCCTCTCCGTCCCCCTCACCGTCGCCTGCGCCGGTGCATCCCGCCGCGGCAATATTCCGACCTCCGCCTGCTGTGGTCCAGGTGGAAAAAGAGATTCGTGAGATTCCTGAAGGCCGCGTCTATGTGGATCTCCTGCGGAAGCACGCGCCGGAGATTCACTATTTGGTCAATAATCATCGCCGGGTTGCAACTGTGTGGCACCGTTGCGGCGGGCCAAAGGTCCTGCAGAGCTGCTTGCGCATGCTGGAAGACCAGTCGCACGCGTTTCCCGCTGAAGTGGATGGCGTACCTCTGCAGGCGTGTATGGACCGCTTCAACGCAATATTGCAACGATATGGAAGCAGCAAGCTAGCTGCTGACCTTGGAAAATTCGGCCCGCGGCTGGCCCGCTTTGCCGGAATGACATACCTGCAGATCAAAGAAACGCTTTGTGCGGAGACTGCCCAGTGCGAGGCGAGCACCAGTGCTCTATAGACAAAGCCAGCACGCCTTTGGACAAGGTGTAATAAATCGCTTGGGGAGTAGGTTGGGATAACTATGCCGGGACAATCTGGCACTCTCGAAACCATAGCCCGGCATATCGGACTGGCGCTCCAGCCGCTTAAGGATAGGCTTGCCTCTGACCATGCCATTGATCTTTTGGCGGAGTTAGGCTTGCAGTTCCCACCGCAGCTTCTGCAGCCTGCTTTTGTCAATGCCTTAAATTCGGGCGCCACAGCAGCCGGGGCTCTTCCCGCCACAATCACGCAGCTTACAAATGCGATTGATGCGGATAATGAAGGGCAGATCTTAGCTTCAGGTGCGCAGCTCATTGAAGAGATTGCTGCGGTCACGGCGGCACTCGCGCAAATTGGAAATGAATTGAAAAACCTGGCAGGCGCTCTGCCTGGAATGAGCGCCTCCGAAGTAAGCAGCTTTGCTGATGCATTGCCGGGGCGGTTGCTGGGTTATCTGTTGATCTCCTACCTGGAAGCGGTGGCGCCTGGGGCCGTAAGCATCGGGAATCTTTTTGGCATTTTAGATTATCTCCCCAATGCCGGCGTTGATGGAGATGCCGCACATCCTGGCTACATCGTGCGTCAACTGCAATTAAGCAATTTGGGAGATCTTTTTACCTCGCCTGACAAGCTGCTGAAAAATCTGTATGGATGGGGAAATCCTGGTTTCGATGGTAAGTCGCTCATCAGCAGGTTGAGTACGTCTTTGGGACTTCTGGGGGTATCCTCGCAAGTTTCGGCAACTGGAGACTCGCTGAGCGTGTTCCTGCTGACATTAGGAGTCGCCTCGTCGACAAATCCGCCTGGGCTGTCTGCCACTTTCGGAACAACGCTGCCATCGGGCCTGGATCTAACTCTACCTCTGAGCGATACATGGTCTATCCATGTACAGGCGAAAGCAGCACTCGCTTCTGGCTTGCAAGCCACTATTACGCCGCCGGCAAACGTCACTCTACGGCCCCCATCAGGGACGGTGAATGGACTGTTGCAAGCAGATATTATCGCCCAGGGCGCGGATGCCGCCCATCCCATCATTATTATTGGGCAAACTGGCGGCAGCCGTCTCCAGACCGATTCATTCACCTTCGGAATGGGCGTCAAGATCACCTGGGACTCCGGCTCTGGCACAGCCACTGCCGAACCCACGGTGCAAATCGCGATCAAGGGCGGCAAGGTCGTCATCGACATGTCGAATGCCGATGGCTTTCTGGCCACGGTGCTTTCTGGAGTTCATGTTGAGGCCGGATTCGATCTCGGCATCAGTTGGGCGCCCGATACGGGCATTCACATCACCGGCGGCGCACAGCTGGAAATTGATCTTCCTCTCCACCTGACATTGGGGCCGATCACACTGCCGACGCTCTATCTGGTGGCGGGCGTAAGCAGCAGTGGGCTTCCCATTGAAATTTCCGCCGCGCTGGGACTCGCGCTCGGACCAATTCAGGCTTCAGTGGATCGCGTAGGCGTCAAAGGGCTAATAACGTTTCCGGACCACGGCGGCAATCTTGGCCCCGCCAATCTCGCCATTGACTTCAAGCCGCCCAACGGGCTCGGTCTTGCTATTGATGCCGGCGTAGTGGCCGGTGGTGGTTACATTTCGTTTAATCCAGATAAGGGTCAATACGCCGGAGTTTTTGATCTTTCCCTGGCGGAGATTGTTCAGGTAAAGATCATCGGCGTGCTGGATACCATCCTGCCGGACGGTTCACACGGCTTTTCTTTCCTGCTGATCATCACCTTTGATTTTCCTCCCATCCAGCTTGGATTTGGATTCACGCTGAACGGAGTCGGCGGGCTGGGCGGCGTAAATCGCACGATGAATACTGACGCGCTGCATGCGGGCTTCCGCGCGCACACGCTTAACTCTGTCCTGTTTCCGCCCGATCCCATCGCCAACGCGCCGCAGATCATCAGCAACATAGAAAACTTCTTCCCGCCCGCCGAAGGCCGTTATCTGTTTGGCCCCATGCTGGAAATTGGTTGGGGAACTCCCACACTCATCACGCTGGCGGTGGGAGTGATCCTGGAAGTGCCTGATCCAGTTCGGCTTGTGCTGCTGGGACTGATTGATGCCGGCTTGCCCACGACTGAAGCCGCGTTGATTGAGCTGCACATTGATGTGCTCGGCATTCTTGATTTCGGCGCGAAAACGCTGTCCATTGATGGCTCGCTCTACGATTCCCGCGTCCTGATCTTCTCACTGGCCGGCGACCTGGCATTGCGGCTCTCCTGGGGCGACAATCCGAATTTCCTGTTTTCTCTGGGTGGATTTAATCCGCACTTCAGCACCGCCGGGCTTGATGTCCCCAACATGCACCGGCTCACCGTGAGCATTGGCGATGGCGACAATCCCCGCATTAGCGCGAACAGTTATTTCGCCATCACTTCAAACTCTTTGCAGTTCGGCTCCAATGTTGAGGCGTACGCTTCCGCCGCCGGCTTCACCATTCATGGGTGGTTGGGCTTTGACGTCCTGATTATCTTCTCGCCCTTTTCTTTTGAGTTCGACTTCTCCGCCGGATTCGACGTGTCATTCGAAGGCGTTAGCCTGTGCGGCCTGAGCGTTGATGGCACTTTCTCCGGGCCGCGTCCGTGGCACCTGCATGGCGATGCCAGCATTCATATTCTCTTTTTCAGCGTAAGCGCATCCCTGGATATCACCTGGGGAGACAGCACGCCGGCGATTCTCCCTTCAAAGCCCGTTCTTCCAGACTTGCTGCCCGCGTTTCAGGATCCACGCAATTGGAGCACCGCGCTTCCAGACGGGACAACGCAGGCAGTCACGCTTTCTACACCCAAACCGGACGACAAGACCCTGCGCGTTCATCCCATCGGCACCTTAAGTGTCCGCGAAAACGTGGTGCCTCTCGATCTGCCCATCACCCGCTATGGCAATGCCACGCCCTCTGACGGAAATTACTTTGCAATCAGCGACGTCCAGATCGACGGGCACGAAGAGACCAAACAAAATTTCCAGGACTACTTTGCTCCGGGCCAGTTCCTCACACTGAGCGATGCCGACAAGGTTAGCCATCCCAGCTTTGAGCGATACGATGCCGGAATCAAGATTGGCTCCACGGAAATCCTTTCCGGAGCAGATTCACCGCGCACTGTTTTCTATGAAGAGCGCTATATTGACGAGCCCACCGGCTTCTCTCGCTTCGCCCGGCGTTACGCCATGGCCGCAGATGTCCACCTTGCGCTCACGGCCCAGGGCGCAGGTTTTGAGTCTCCGCTGAAGAATACTGGTCTCTTCAAATACGGAACAGGCACGGCTGGAGCGAAGATCTCAACCCAGGACGCGGCCTACGTTGTGGCGCACGTGGAAGATCTCTCCGTGCGTAGTGACATTGTCTCTCCTTCAGGCCGCACTTACTACCACGCGCGCGCGGCGCTGGACACATATCTTGCTCTGCATCCTGAAGAGAGCAGCAACTTGCAGATTCTTCCCGTGCATGAGGTGACAGCATGAGTGATCCGCCTCTTGGCCGCTATCACTTCCTGAGTTGGGCACGCCGCGGCGTCGGAGCTAGCGTCAGCAATCCGGACAACAACGGCAGTCTGCCTGGGCGGGCCAGCCTGAGTGTGCAACTCTCTCTTGATGTCCAGAAAGGCGGCACAACCACCACGGTCCAGCCCACGCCCATGCAGGTGCAGATGTTCGGGCCCGGGGATGTCATCGGCATTGATCCACGGCATATCATTCGCACTGAGCCGCGCAACTTTACCGTCAACTACGAACCAAATTATCTTTGCGGCATTGAATTTGACACGCCTGATCTACCCTGGCTATTCACTCCCGCAGCGCCCAACGGAGACAAGCTGCGTCCGTGGCTGGCGTTAATTGCGTTAAAGCCTGATGAATTCAAACTTCCTTCTGTAGCGCCGAATCCTCTTCCCGTGGTGCAAGTCCAGACCATGAGTGCGCTGCAGGACCTTTCTGATTCGTCCAACTGGGCGCACGTACAGGTGAGCGGTGACACGCCATTAACGGACGCCATGAGCAGCGCTCCGGGAAATGTTATCTCTCGTCTGCTGTGTCCGCGGAGGCTTGATCCGGAGACACACTACACGGTATTTCTTGTGCCGGCATTCGATATAGGCGTGCAGGCAGGACTAGGCCAGGACGTTTCCGCCGTCGCCAACACTGATCCCGCCTGGACCAACGCCACACATGCTCCGCTGTCGCTGCCTTTCTATTATCAGTTTGAATTCAATACCAGCGATGAAGGCGATTTTGAATCTCTCGTCCGTCGCCTGACGCCGCGCGTTCTGCCGGCTGAAGTCGGTGAACGTCCGATGGACGTAACAACGCCCGCGCCGCATATTCGTTCTGCCGGGCCGCCGCTAGGACTGGAAGGCGCGCTGCACAGCGTCCTTACCCAGCCCACGCCATGGAATGATCCGGACAAAACGAATTTCCAGACTGATGTTCAAACATTCATCAATCACCCTAGCGCGTCCAACGACGATCCAGCGAACCCAAATCCTGACGACCCGGTAATTGCGCCTCCCATTTACGGGCGTTGGCACGCTGCTGTTCAAAGCGTGGATCGGACCGCGCCGGGATGGGTGAATGACTTGAATCTTGATCCGCGCAACCGCAGCGCTGCCGGCATGGGCACCCAGGTAGTTCAGGATGAGCGCACGCAGTTGATGGCATCCGCATGGCAGCAGGTGGATGGCGTACGCAAAGCCAATGAGTTGTTGCGCCAGGCCCAACTTGCCCGCGCCGCATTGCAGCAAATTCATGCATTCCAACTCAAGCCGGCGCTGCCGGAAACCTTGATGACGATCACCGCGCCGTTACATGCGCGCCTTCTCGCCAGTCCGACAACGATTCTGGCCTCGGTAAGAAAAAGTCGTGTGCCGGAGCGTCTGCTCTCCGGGACCTTCCGCCGCGTCACTCGCCCGCGCAGAAGGCTTGGTCCATCGCCCAACTCAAGACCGGCTTTGCTCTCGCGAGTGAACTCCGGTGACATCGCCATCGTTCCCGACCCCAAGCCGCCGGGCGGCATGGTATCAATTGACACTATCTCCAATAACTTCGTCGCACCCTGGATCAAGCTGCTTGCGAAGTACTGGCGATGGATCCTGCTCGCGCTGTTGCTCCTCCTTCTGCTGGTGGTTGTAGTGGTCGGAGTTTTCGCAGGACCAGCGGCGGCATTGATTGTCCTTGTAGTGGCTTCAGGCGCTGCAGCCGCAATCTGGCCAGCGATCAAGAAGCTCTTGCAGCAAGCTCAGGCTGCAGATGATTTAACCATCACAGGCATGACGCCGGAGGCCGTCGCGCAAGCGCCTCCGAGCCCAACCTTCGTTATCACCAATCCAGGAACAGCGCCTCCCGCCGGCGGCACAGGAGCCGACTCCGCGCAGGCCGTAGCTTTCCGCAGCGCCACGACCGATCTCTTTACATATTTTCAGGCATTCCCTGTTGATCCACCGCTGGCGACGGCGCTCGATCTGGTGGCGATGAAGACCACTCTGCTGGCGCGGCTTGATCCGGTGGTCACCGTGCCAAAACGCGTGCAATCACTCATCTCGTTTTCAGCCGGCTTTAACTGGTTTGCCACTGATCCGTTGGAAGAGATCATGGCAGCGCCGGAATTCCCTCAACCGATGTATGCCCCACTGCGCGATCTCTCCGCTGATTACGTGTTGCCCGGCGTGGAACTGGTGCCGCCGGATACGCTGGGAATTCTGCTGGCGAACCACGCATTCATTGAAGGGTACATGGTGGGTCTGAATCATGAAATGGCGCGCCAGCTTTTGTGGAATGATTACCCTACAGACCAGCGCGGCAGTTACTTCCGCCAGTTCTGGGATGTAAAGGCTTACGTCCCCCAGAAGGGCGATCCCAGCGATCCCGCGAAGTTGCGCGAGCTGCTGAAAGATATTCCTTTGATTCATACATGGCCCAAGCCGCTTCCGCTGGGCCAGCATCCCAACCGCACGGACATTGTCCAGAACAACGTAGTGCTCCTGGTGCGTGGCGAACTTTTCAAACGCTATCCCAACGCAATTGTCTATGCGGGCAAAGCCAAGCGTGTGGATAAAACACGCGTGCTGGATGAGACTGACGAGCGTTATCCGATCTTCCGCGGCACGCTGCCCACTGACATCACGTTCCTGGGATTCAATCTGAGTCTCGACGACGCGCGCGGCGGCACTCCGCAATCTCCAGAAGGATTTTTCTTCGTCTTTCAGCAGCAACCCTCCGAGCCGCGCTTTGGGCTGGAGCCAACGGAGGATCCTGCCGCTACGCCCGTCGCACACTGGGCCGACCTTGCGTGGACTAATTTCGAAGTTGTTGGTGGCGGCGCACGCAGGGCCGCAGGCGGCGGTGAAATTTTCAAGCTGCCCAATCTCGGCAATACCACCCGTGGACTGACAATCGCCAACAATCCCTGGCGGCTTTCTTCTCAGGTGTTTTCACTCGTCTTGAAGAATGTAAAACTGCCGGACTTCCTCACCTCGAAGTTAAAGCCAGTGAGAGTTACCATTCCACCCGGCGGCGGAAATCCCGCCCTGCCGGACTACAGCCCCGACGATCCCAACAACAATTGGGGTGTGAACAGCGCCCAGACGGCCTACATTCTTTTGCGTCTGCCTTTTCGCATTCTGATTCATGCTGACCTGATGTTGCCACCACCATGAGCACACGACCAAGCCCGAACGTACCTGGAACCCCGGCCCCCGCTCCCGGACAGCCGCCGATCATTGAGACCCACCAACTCGATGCGGCCACGCCTGTTCTTTTTCTGCCGGTGAACATTGAAACCCGCTTCATGGACAACTCCGATGGCCGTCCTGAACTTTGGCTGCGGATTTATCCTGACCAGATTGCCATCAACTCCCATGAACCGGAACTTACGGACCAGGAGATTGTTGACGGCAAAACTTACTGGGACGCCGTTTGGCGCGCGGGAAATCCGCCACCTGCCGCCGATGCCGTAAAAGCTCCGTGGCGCGGTCTTGCTTCACTGTATGGATCGCCGCGCGCGGCATGGATCGCGCAAACAATGACGCCATCGAACGTGGCACTCCAGCCCGTGCCTCCCACGCCGGCGGGAACTGATCCCAGCCCAAAACCGGTGTATCCCACGCCGCCAACGCGGCCTAGCTCATGGAACAAACCCGCGATTGCTGATGCACTGCCTGATGTCTGGACGGTGGTAGCTGTTTCCGGGACGAAACAGACACAATTTCGCAGCGGCCTCATCACTCCAGATCTCGCGGTGGGCATGACGCCCGGAGCTGGCGCGCTGCCGCCGGGTCAGCCGGTTGATCCCGGGATGCAATGGCTGGTGGATTTTGATACCGCAGTCAAAGCCGGAATGGCGATGAAGATCCCGCTGACAGCGGAGCAGCGGGCTGCAGGCTTCGATCGCATTTTTGTTTACGGCTTGCGAACTCAAGGCACTCCCGGGACTGATGCTTTCTCCAGCCTTCTGAACGCGCACCACTATACTGACGGGTTTTCGCTGGTGCCACAGGGCGCTCCCACCAACAACACGCCTGATACCGATTCGGCTTATTCGCGCAAAGATCTGGATTATGAAATCAGCTTTGCCGTGGAACGCAGCGCTCCGCTCACTAAGGATGCAAGGGCTGACGGCAACGCTTTTGCCAGTCTGGTCGGAATCGATCCCGCAACCATGGCGCACGTTGGCTCAGCGGATGGAACCGGAGAGAGCAATGGCCGTGACATGCTCACCGCGCTCTGGCCCGCGACGCTCGGTTATTTCTTCAGCCAGATGATGGCGGATGTCTTCACGCCCCAGCAGATTGAAGTCGCGCGCCAGTATGTAATTGCCAATGCCATCCCGCGCGGCCCTGTTCCCGCTTTGCGCGTAGGACGCACGCCGTATGGAGTTCTTCCGGTTACATCACTGCGCCGCTACCCGACAGAAGCGACATTTCTTGCAGGATCGTTTGAACCGGCGCTGGTGAATTTTCTTTTGCGTCTCTGGCCAAGCTGGCTGGCAAGTTCATCTGGCGCGCCGCACATGCAGAACTCCGGCGATCCTGACGCGCAACTTGCGCAAGTGCTGGGCATGGACGCAAGCTCCATGACTTTCCGCGGACGGCAGGTTCTGGGCGATGATTTCCTCTGGGATTACATTACCTTCCGTGGCATACAGATTCCCACCATCAACCCCTGGTGGTCTCAGCATTTGGCTCGCGGAAGGGCATTGCTGGATTCTTTCAAATACAACGACTGGGACCCGCGCGTGATTCATCTGGGCCTGGCCCAGAATTCATTTCCGGTTCCCTTCCCCACAGTGCAGGCGGGACCACTTTCTGAGACTGACCCGCTGAAAGCTGACGCTGATCTTGGCGGCGGTAAAAAAGGAAATTACATTCAGTGGCTGCGGCAAGCTTCGGCCAGCGACATCCAGGCAGAGAACTATCCCGGCCCCAAGCCCACGGCGTTGCTCTATAAAATTCTGCGCCAGTCGGTAGTGCTCGATTATGCAAAGCTGGCGACATTTGCCGAGATCAACGCTTCGCGCCTGCAGATCTCGCAGATACGCGAACAAGAAATCCTGGGCGTGCAGCCGCAGGCTGTTGTCGGCGCACAACCTCAAGCGCAGGCGCTTCCCAAGGTCAGCGTGTGGGAAGTGCTGGCGCGGCCTTCCATACCCAATCCGCAGCTCAGCTGGGCTGAATATCTGGTCAACCTTGATCCGCCGCCACAATCTCCATTCGCACAACTCGCCGAGCTGCGCGCCTGCCTCGATCGACTGGCTACGCTTTCCACCGCCGAGCTTGATCGCCTGCTTACGGAAACGCTGGATGCATGCAGCCACCGGCTTGACGTGTGGGTCACAGCGGTTGCCACGTCCATTTTGAATCGCAAGCGCTCCGCCCAAGTTAACGGCGTCCATCTGGGATGCTTTGGCTGGGTGGAAGAAGTGCGTCCGGCAGCGCGCCGCCCCGCCGTTCAAGGGAGAGAATTGGAAACCGTTCGCCTGCTGGATTCCCGGCGTGCGACCGCGCTCAAGCGCCAAATTAACTTGCCGGTCCCGGTGCAGCCGCTGCAGGATAACGGCGGTTTCATCTTTGCGCCGTCATTCGCGCAGGCATCTGTTGCCGCTGTGCTTCGTAACGGCTACATGACGCACAAAGGAACCAGCCAGGAAGGATTGCTCTCCATTGATCTCTCTTCAGAGCGTGTGCGCAATGCGTTGCTTCTGCTGGAAGGCGTGCAGCAAGGCCAAAGCCTCAATGCTCTTCTGGGCTATCTGTTTGAAACAGGCTTGCACCAATTGAACCTCGACAAATATGCGCAGTCCTTCCGCGATCGCTTCCCGATTGTCGCTAACAAGCTCACGCCTTCCAGTGATCCCAGTGAATCCGTGGCTGCCTCCAACGTAGTGGATGGGCTGGCGTTACGGACCGCATGGGACAACGGTCAACTTGCCCCCGGCGGAAATTGGGGACCCGGCTTACCGTCTGTTGGCGCTGACCAGAATTCCGTCATCGGATTGCTCCGCACCATCGATAATTACGCAGATGCGCTGGCGGACCTCTCGATCTCTGAGGCCGTCTTCCAGATTATCCGCGGCAACTTCGGCCAGGCGGGTACGTTGATGGATGCTATCTCCAAAGGTGCGCGTCCGCCCAATCCTGAAGTGGTGAACACGCCGCGCGGCGGGCTCGATCTGACCCATCGCGTGGGAGTGCTTTTTGCCGGCAATCCTTCAGTCAACGCGGCATGGAGTGGCGTGCCTGTAAATCCGCGAGCAGCCGCTGAGCCCTGGCTTGATGCATGGCTGAGCCAGGTTCTTCCCGATCCTGCAACAGTGATTTGCGACGTGAACTACCACGACGCCGGCGGAGACCACATTCAACAAGTCTCGCTCGCCGATTTGAACGTCGGGCCGCTGGACGTGCTGGCCATGTCTGACGTGGGACAAAATGCGCAGAAGGGCGAGCTTGAGAACAGGATTGTATTGGCAGCAGCGCTTCCAGCGGATGCCACCCATGTGGAAATTGATTTTCAACCAGCCGCGCCGCCACCCAATTCCGTTTTCTTTCCTGACGCGTTCTTCCTTGCCAAGTCACTCCGTACGCTGATCAGCTCCGCTCGCGCTCTCTCGCCCCAGGACATGACTGTCCCGGAGGTCACCGCCGCCAAAGCGGGAGGCGTTGTGACGGTGACTGAGCTTCGCGCCCGCGCAAAGAAAGCCGCCAAAGATCTGCAGACTGCTGTGACGAACCTGAACACTGCTGCGGCCGGCTTGCCGGCTGCTCCAGATCCGGTTCGCGATGCGTTGCTGGCATGCAGCTTTTTCGGCGCGGCAGGATCGATTCCCTACTCCAGCAGCGGCCCGGACCCGCGTTTAACTGATCAGGCCGCTTCCGTCGCGAAGGTTTTGCAGGACCGCCTTGACGACATTACCAAGTCAAAAATAAATATCGATACCACAACACAGTCCGCCGATCTGATCACGGTGCTGACAACGGTTTTCGGTGAGGACTTCATCGTTCTACCGCGCTTCACGCCTCCGGACTTCACTTCATTGCAATCCGCGTTTGGTCAATCATCGGCGCTGGTAGCATCTGATCCACAGGCGCCGGCTCGCTGGCTACTGCAACTGGCCCATGTGCGTCCGGGCATTTCGCGCTTGGATTCTGCGCTTTCGCTGGCGCAACTTCTGGGCGCGCAGGAAGTGTCGCCACCCACACTCTTGCTCGGACAGTTGCCCGAAGTAGACGGTGACAAATGGCTGGGACTGGGCATTGATCCGGCGCATCCGCCCGCAAAAGGGCGCGTGGCCTTTGCCTGTCTCACGCAGGGCGATCCGGTGAATCAAAACTCCTATGCCGGCCTGCTGATTGACGAGTGGCCGGAAAGAATTCCTTCCACCCAGGAAAATGCCGCAGTCGCTTTCCATTACGAAGAGCCCAAAGCACGAGCGCCGCAAGCTATGCTGCTGGCGGTCTGTCCCGATGGCCGGAAAACTTGGGACGACGATCTGGTCACCGGCATTCTTCAAGAAGCGCTGGAACTCACCAAGATCCGGACTGTTGATCTGGACAGCGTGCAGGAAGTGGGCCAGATTTTGCCCGCGCTTTATTTTGCGCTGAACTTGAAGGGCGCCACGGTCTCAACAAATTTTGCCATCGCCAAGGAGATTTCCAGTGTCTCTAAGTTCGTTCGCTAGAGAGGTAATCAGGATTCCGTCCATCACCACCTGGACCAGGCTGGAGCCGCGGCCGCGCGAAGGCTCCATGCAGCGCAGCCTCCAGGCGCAGGTACGGGACCCGCTGTGGTTTCTGGCGCGCCAATGGCAAATAGGCGAGTTTCTGGGAGATGATGCGGGATCTCCGATTCAAGCTACCATGGGCGTGGAACAGCGCAGCATCACCACGTATCGGCCCGGCCCCGACGATGCCAATACAACGCCCCTCGATTCCATGCTGCCGGTGGAAACTCACGTGGAGCGCGAGTCCGTCCTCTTGCAGATGCGCGGCTCCGTCCAATCCGGACAGTACTTTGAAACGTTGATTCGCCAGGAAGGAATCGCCGGCCGTGATGCCGTGATTGCGGCGTTCCGCGAAGCTTTTCCCATCGCTGCCAAACCTTCTGACACAACTTACGCCAATAATGATTGCCTGCGATTTCGCTCCATTGCTGCTGGTCGCGTGACCGATGGTGAAGCTCTTTACCAGACATTGAACGCCATTGCTGCCGGCAAGACCCCAGCTATTCCGCTGCCTCCGGAAGCCGGTAATCCGGGGATGGCGACGGTGCTCTCTGATTTCGCCGCTTTCCGCAAATCGCTTTTCACTGAGCCCACACAAGATACAGCCTGGCAATCGCAGCGACTGCAATACGACTTTGCTCTTGGGTCTCCTGTGCCGGAAGAAAACCTGTTGCTGAACGCGCCGGATTTCCCCGGCGGCCATCTTGACTGGTACTCATTCAACCTGCAAACGGCGCAGCCAAATCAAGTTTCGTCTGCGAATCCCGCGCAGATCACGCCGGTAAGTTTCAACTTTCTTCCCAATCACGTGGTCTTTCGCGGAATGCCAGACGCGCGCTGGTGGAATTTTGAAGATGCCGTCACCGACTTCGGCCAGCTTGACGCTGATCATGTGGATCTAGCCAAGCTGCTGGTGATGGAGTTTGCTCTGGTTTACGGGAATGACTGGTTCTGGGTACCAGTCCCGACTCCCATCGGTACTCTGGAGAGAGTTACGACGTTGCTGGTCACTGACACCTTCGGCGTTAGAACGTTGATTCGGCCTTCCGAGCAGACGCAGGTCAATCCCGGCGAAACACCATGGTCAATGTTCAAGCTTTCAGGTAATGGCCGCCGTTCAGACTTCATCGCCATGGCTCCGACGCTGGGCGTAGTGGATGATGCCGACGCGCTGGAAGAAGTGCTCTTCCTGCGCGACGATCTTGCTGCAATGGCATGGGCCGTGGAGCATCAGTTGCAGGGCGACCTGGATTCTCCTCTGGATGCCTACGAACTCTATTTGCAGCGGATCAAAGCTGATCCTCCGCCGCCTCCGCCAACAGCCAAACCCGGCGGCCCCAATCTTTATTACACGCTGGAAACTTCCGTGCCGGATAATTGGATTCCCATGGTCCCGGTAAAATCGCCGCAGGACGAACTCTTTTTGCGCCGCGGTACCATGGAGATAGCCACGTCCACCGGCTTTGTGAATTTGAAGGCGCATGCCCTGATTCTGGAACCGCAGCATCCGTTCTTTGTGGCTGATCGCGTGCTCTCTCGCGCCGGCGTCCTGGTGGACCGCTACTTCCGCCGTACCCGCTCATCCGACGGAAGCACATTTGTATGGATGGCGCGTAAATCCGGACCGGGTAAAGGCCCTGGCTGGTCAGGCCTGCGCTTTGACATTGTTCGGGACATGGCGAAGGCTAAGACAGCCTAGCTGGGAGGAAACACGCTTCCCAAAGCAGGGCTTATTCCGGTCGCCATATAATGATGAAGCAATGAACCGCAGGATGCAGATCGTTATTTCCTCCCGACCCTCCATTGGTCCGCCGGGGACATCTCCGCCTCTAAGCTTGTGGCAACGGTTCAAGCTGCTCATTATCGGGATTGCCATGGCCGTGGTCGCCGTGGGAATCCTGGTGGCTGCACTGATATTCGGCTCAATACTGGCGGCTGTTCTTTGGATAGCACTGGTGGCCGTGATCGTGGCCGTAATTATCAAGGCAATGTTCAGGCGTGCGCGTTCTTGAAAATTACATGGGGAGATGATGGTTCTCGCCTTTCGAGCTGTAGGCGGAACACACAAATGGGGCTCCACAGACCTCATCAAAATGGCCCTAAGTAGCTCGCTCGTTCCTTACGTTGTTCTCCTGCCTCGCAATGTGCTGTGCACAAAATACCCCAGATAGTAGAATTACCGAACTAAAGCAGGCGAATTTAATTCGCACGACGAAAAGCCGATATGACATATCAGGACCCCAGCGCGCCGGGTGCAGCGCGGCATGAAAGCAGCCTTGAGAGCCGCTATCGCAAGCTCTTGCACGCAGTACCGGACGCTATCCTGGAAGTGGACCAGGATGGACGGATTACCATTCTCAATGAGGCTGCCGAGCGGATGTTTGGCTATACTCGCGCCGAGCTTCTGGGATTGAACGTGGACAGCGTGGTGCCTGCCTCCATGCGCAGCGGACACGCCGAACATCGCGCCTCTTATGCGGCGCACCCCAAGACACGCCCCATGGGTACAGGGCTGGAGTTGCAGGGGCAGAGAAAAGATGGATCGCTGTTTCCTGTGGAGATCAGCCTCAGCCCGAACTGGATTGAAGGATCTCTGCACGTGATCGCTTCCGTGCGAGACATCACGGAGCGGAAGTCTGTAGAAAACCGCCTTCGCACCTTGCGCGAGCAATACACGGCCGAGTTGACGGTCAAGAACGAGCAACTGGAGGCGCGCAACCAGGAAGTAGAGCGCGCCAACCGCCTGAAGACAGAATTCCTGGCCAGCATGAGCCATGAACTGCGCACTCCTCTACACACGATCATCGGATTCTCTGAGCTGTTGAGCGAGCAACTGGA
>Ga0207687_10000142_pt1 | contig 47994 bp, 42 predicted proteins | sample KBSM54metaG_FD_184399 | JGI IMG/M metagenome (GOLD analysis project Ga0207687, IMG submission 184399) | Miscanthus rhizosphere microbial communities from Kellogg Biological Station, Michigan, USA - KBS M5-4 metaG (SPAdes) (version 2) | ecosystem: Host-associated > Plants > Roots > Rhizosphere >...
GGAGTCGGCGCGGATCGCGCTCTCCTACGTGCGCTCGCACAGCGAGGAGCTGGGGATCGGCCCCGAGCGCTTCCAGCGCGAGTTCCACCTGCACGTTCCCGCCGGGGCGATCCCCAAGGACGGCCCCAGCGCCGGCACGGCGATGACCACCGCCCTGGCCTCGCTGCTCTCGGGCCGCCCGGTCAAGCACACGGTCGGGATGACCGGCGAGGTCACCCTGCAGGGCCGGGTGCTGCCGATCGGCGGGCTGAAGCAGAAGGTGCTGGCCGCCCACGCGGCGGGCCTGACCGAGGTGATCCTGCCCGAGCGCAACCGCGGCGACCTCGCCGAGGTGCCGGAGGAGGTGCGCGAGCAGATGACCTTCCACCCGGTGATGAGCGTCGAGGAGGTGCTCGAGCACGCGCTCGAGCCGGCCGAGAAGGGCGCGAATGTCGCCGCGATGTCGTAGCTGCTCGCCCCTGCCGAACGAGGTGCGGGCGGCAGCCAAGCTGCTCGAGCGCCGCTGGACGCTGGCGACGATCTACGCTGCCGCCGGCGGCGCCGTCCGCTTCAACGAGTTCCGCCAGTCCCTCCCGGGCGTCTCGCCGACGACGCTCTCCGAGCGGCTGGAGCAGCTCGAGGCGGCGCGGATCGTCGAGCGCCGCCTCGTCCCCGGCCGCCCGCCCCACACCGAGTACGTGCTCACCGTGCAGGGCGAGCAGCTGGCGCGGGCGGTGACGGGCCTGCTCAGCCCACCTGTTCGGTAGGCCGGATCAGCATCTCGTTGACGCAGGCGTGCGGGGGGCGGGTGACGGCGTAGGCGATCGCGTCGGCGATGTCGTCGGCTTCGAGCGTTTGGATGTTGGCGAAGCGCCCGCGCACCTGCTCCCTCACCCCGTCGCGGATGTGGTCGGTGAGCTCGGTGGCGACGGCACCGGGCTCGATGAGGGTCGAGCGCACCCGGCGCGAGGCGAACTCCTGGCGGAAGGACTCGCTGAAGGCACCGACGCCGTGCTTGGTCAGGTTGTAGACGCCGGAGCCGGAGCGGGCGAGGCGGCCGGCGACCGAGCTGATGTTGACCAGGTCGGCGCAGTTGCGGGCCGAGTCCTCGGCGGCGGCAAGCAGGTGGGGGACGGCGGCGTGGGTGGTGTATGCCAAGCCCTTGAGGTTGATGTCGATCATCCGCTCCCACTCCTCGGTGGGGGCGCCCTCGATCGGGCCGAGCAGCATCTGGCCCGCGTTGTTGACGACGATGTCGAGCCGGCCGAGCTCATCGACCGTGCGGTCGACGGCGGCGATTGCCTGCTCCTGGTCGGCTACGTCTGACTTGATCGCCAGGGCCGTGTGGCCGCCGCCGCCGATCTGGCTCGCCAGTCGCTCCAGCCGTTCCAGGCGCCGTCCCGTCACCGCCACCTTCGCGCCCTGGCCCGCCAGCGCCCGTGCGGTCGCCTCGCCGATGCCACTGCTGGCTCCAGTCACCAGTGCCACCGTGCCCTCGAGTGAGACCGCCATCGCCCTCAACTTACCCGGCCGGTGGTTCCTCCCAACCGCGGGGCTCCCAGCAACTGCGATTGCGATCTTCGAGCGGTGGACCGGGCCTTGCGCTATTGATCCGGCCATGACTGCCGCGCTCGGATGGGGTGCACTGGCCGCTTCCTCGCTGCTGCTGGGCGCCTCGCTTGCCTTCGCCCGGCCCTGGCCGGACAGGCAGGTGGGGCTGGTGCTGGCATTCGGGGCGGGGGCGCTGATCAGCGCGGTCAGCTTCGAGCTGGCCGCTGAGGGGATCGAGGTCGGCAGCCTTGGATCGACGGCGATCGGCCTGGGGGCCGGTGCGCTCACCTACTTCACCTGCGACGGGCTGATCGCCGCCCGCACCTCGACCGGCCGCGGCCGCGGCGGGCGGGCGGATGCGGATGCTTCAAGCGGCGGCACGGCGCTGGCGCTCGGCGCCTTTCTCGACGGCATTCCCGAGCAGCTCGTGCTCGGGATCGGCCTGGCCGGCGGCGAGGGAGTCGGCATCGGCCTCCTCGTCGCGATCTTCGTCTCCAACCTGCCCGAGGCCATTGGCTCGGCCAGCGACATGCGCGCCGCGGGCAAAAGCCGGCGCAGCGTGCTCGTCCTCTGGGGTGCCGTCGCCGCGATCTGCACCCTCGCAACCGTCGCCGGCTACGCGCTCGCCGACGCCGCCTCCGGCGAGCTGCGGGCCGGCGTCGACGGCTTTGCCGCGGGGGCGCTGCTGGTGATGCTGATCGACTCGATGATCCCGGAGGCGAGCCGGGAGTCAGGGCGGGTGGCCGGCCTGGTCACAACCCTCGGCTTCGCCGTCGCCACGGCGCTTTCGAGCCTCTCCTAAGAGACGGGCGGCGGGGTGCCTTTGGCGCTCGCCGCCAGCGCCGGGTCCCACTCGCATACGAGGCAGGCGTGCTCGAAGACCGAGCGGGCGAACTCGAGCGCGGCGGCGTGCGGGTCGCCGCTGGCGATGGCGTCCTCCCAGTCGAGGACGTACTCGCCGAGGTCGCCGTCCCACCTGGCTGCCGCCGGTGAGACGCCTGCGCCGGAGAAGGAGTCGGGAGCCGGGTGGGCATAGGCGTAGAAGGCGGCCTTGCCGTAGTTGGCATCGCCCGGCCACCAGCCCACGGCGACCTCCTGCGCGTCCATCGCGTTGCGCATGATGAAGTCGCCGGAGGGAGGCTCGGCGGGGCGGCCGGAGAAGAGGCTGACGGCGACGTCGAAGGAGCCCCACCAAGCGTTGACGGGAGTGCTGCGGCCGCGAAAGGGGGCGCGGAACTCGGCCAGGACGAGCGCGGCGCGGGTGGCGGCGGCGAAGTAGGCGGCGACCCGCTCGGGCTCGTAGCGGGCGTGGCCGGTGTCCTCGTCGAGCGGGGTGCTCCAGGGCACCTCCTGCGGCGCGAGGTCGATCTCACCGAGGCCAGCGAGCTCGCGCAGGGCGGCGAGCACCTCCCGAGTGACCTCGGCAACCGAGCGGTTGGGGGTGAGGGGGAGGCGACGAGTTCCGCCGCCGCTGTGTTCGGCGACCGCCTCGTGCGCGTGCAGGTCGAGGGCGACGACGAAGGTTCCCGAGCCGTCGGGCGCCGGCAGCGGCGCCGTCTCCCAGCCGCGCGGGGCCAGCCGCAGGGCCGCGTGCTGAAGCTGCGGCTCCGGCGGCGCCAGCTGGGCCGCGAGCTTGCCGAGCAGCTGCGTGTGGGCGTGCAGCGTGTCGCATGTCTCGCTCCACTCGCCGTAGGAGATCGAAGGCCACGCCGGCACGCGCCCAGCTTACGCCTTGGCTTTCGCGCGGCCGTGAGGGAGGATGCAGCGATGAGGATGCGGGCGGCGGTGCTGGAGGAGTTCGGGGAGCCACTGGCCGTGCAGGAGGTTGAGCTGGCCGAGCCGCGCGAGGGGGAGGTCCTGGTCCGGCTCGAAGCCTGCGGCGTCTGCCACACCGACCTCTACACCGCCTCCGGCGCCGACCCCTCGGGCTACGCGCCTGCCGTGCTCGGTCACGAGGGGGCAGGGGTCGTCGAGCGGGTGGGACCCGATGTCGCCTCCCTGGCGCCCGGGGACCATGTCGTCACCCTCTTCTCGCCCCAGTGCGGCGAGTGCGTCCACTGCCTCGACCCGCGCACCAACCTCTGCCTGGCGATCCGCGAGCAGCAGAACAAGGGCTTCCTGCCGGACGGGACCACCCGCATCTCCCGCGACGGCGACGGCATCCGCCACTTCATGGGCTGCTCGACCTTCGCCGAGTACACGGTGATGCCGGAGATCGCCCTGGCCAAGATCAGCCCGGAGGCGCCGTTCGAGCACGCCTGCCTCTTCGCCTGCGGCCTCTCGACCGGTCTCGGCGCCGCGATCAACACCGCCGCGGTGCAGCCGGGCAGCACCTGCGTCGTCTTCGGCGCCGGCATGGTCGGGCTCGGCGCTGTGGCCGGCTGCCGCCTGCAGGGCGCCGGGCGGATCGCCTGCGTCGACCTCTCCGAGCAGCGCCTGGAGCTGGCCCGCGGGCAGGGAGCCACCGACCTGCTCACCGGCGGCGAGGACGCGGTCGAGCGGATCCTCGAGATGACCGGCGGCTTCGGCGCCGACTACACCTTCGAGGCGACCGGCAACGTCGCCGTGATGCGCCAGGCGGTGGAATCTGCCCGCATGGGGTGGGGCCTCTGCACCGTCGCCGGGGTCGCCGGCAAGGGCGAGACCCTCGACGTCGTTCCCCGCTTCCTGATCACCGGGCGCCGCGTCGCCGGCTCCTCCTTCGGCGGCGTCAAGGGCCGCGAGCAGGTGCCGCAGCTGGTCGATCGCTGCCTGGCCGGCGAGATCGACGTCGAGCCCTTCCTCTCCCATCGCATCTCCCTCGACGAGGTGAACCGCGGCTTCGAGCTGATGGAGGCCCAGGACGGCATCCGCAGCGTGATCGAGTTCGGGTAGCTACCCGAGCGTTTCGGGTACGTCAAGCCCATGCCCTTCTGGATCGCCAAGCGCGCCGCCCCCGCCGTCTGGAAGCGGATCCCGTGGCGGATGGTCTGGACCGTGGTCCTCTGGCTGGCCGCCAAAGGCCGGGACCGGGTCCAGGAGAACCTCACCCAGAAAGAACAGGGTGAATTCGGGCGGCTGGTGAAGAAGTCGAAGGGGCGCCCGGGCAACCTCTCACAGCGGGACAAAACCCGCCTCAAGAACATCGCCGGCAAGGCGATCCGCGGCTAGCGAACCGCCTCGCCCGCCTCTCTCAGTCCTGCTGCTCCAGCTCGCGTTCGCGCTCCGTGGCCTTGCGCTCGTTCAGCTCTGCCTCGGCCGCGGTTCGGCGCGCCCGCTCCTCGGCCAGCTGCGCCTCGCTGCGGGCGCTGTCCGCCCGCTCGCGGTGGTGGCTGACGTCATCGTGCAGGGCCGCGCCCTGTGCGCGTCCAAGCTGCCGTTCCCGCCTGCGCTTCGAGGCGATCGCGGCCAGGGCGACGACCACCGCCAGAACTACGACGACGATTACGACGATGGCAATGGTGGACATCGAATCCCTCCTGAGCTTGCGTTAATGCATCGAATCTCTTAACCGGCTTCCGCTACCCGCCGGCCCAGGCCGGAAACAGGGCGTGCCTGCAGCGGAAGCGGCCTGCGGACAGGAGGAGGACGCACCGCATAACCCAAGCCGGTCTCGGGTAGGGGATGCCGACAAGCAACCAGAGAAGGAGCGATCGATGGCTGACGAGATCAGGAACAAGGACGACGCCAAGGGGCGCGTCAAGGAGGCCGCAGGCAGCCTCACCGGTGATGACGACCTCAAGCGCGAGGGCAAGGTCGACAAAGCGACCGGCGCGGCCAAGGACGGCGTCGAGAAGGTGGCCGACAAGGTGAAAGGCGTCCTCAAACGCGACTGACGCGCAGGGCTAGGTCCAGACGAGCTCGCGATCGATGATCTCGTCGAGGGCGTCCTTGACGCCATCGGCGGGGGTTCCGGAGATCAAGGCTCCGGTCGCGACTCCGCGGACGTTTTCGGCCGCGCGCAGCGCGTGCCAGTGGGAATCGAACGATTCTCCGGATGTGGCGACGGTGCCGCCATCCGCGTTGAGCAGGCGCCAGCGCCACTTGCCGACGAGGTCTTCATATGCGTCGAATTGGGGCATTTCCTCTCCTAATCTTGGATACGAACATATGTTCGCACTCGGATCGGCGGAAAGCTATGGCTTCTCGGAAACCGGCTTGCCAAGCGCCGCCGGCTCGCCGAAGGCACGCGCGAGGACGATGCTGAGCTCGTACAGCGCGATCAGGGGGGCCGTCTCCAGCAGCATCGAAACGGGATCGACGCCCGGCAGGGCGGCGGCGAGGACGGCGCAGCCGAGATAGGCGTAGCGGCGGTTCTGTCGCAGTTGCCGCACGCTGACGATCCCCAGCCTGGTCACCGCGAGCACACCGACCGGGACCTGGAAGACGACGCCGCAGGCGAGCAGGGTCGTGCCGAAGAAGCTGTAGTAGTCCCTGGCCCGGACCTGGATGTTGAACTGCGAGCCGTTGAAGTTGAGCAGGAACTTGGTCGCCGCCGGCAGCACGACGAGATAACCGAAGACGACTCCGGCGATGAAGAGGATTGGAACCAGGAGCAGCAGCGGTCCCACGGTCCGTTGCTGCTGCTTGCTGAAGGCCGGCAGCACGTAGGCATAGGCCTGGTAGAGGACGATCGGCAGCGAGAGCACGAAGGCGCCGTAGGCCGCCACCGTCATCGTCGTCGTGAACGGCTCGCTGATCCCCAGGGTGAGCAGCTTGTCGTGCCCCCCGGGCAGCGGCGCGTTGGCAAGTTCGAGCAGCAGGTGGTTCTGCCAGAAGCAGAGGCCGAGGGCGACCCCGAAGACGGCGATCGAGACGACGACGCGCGCGCGCAGCTCGTCGAGATGCTCGACGAGGCTTACTTCGTCCTCGTAGGCGAGGGTTTTCACGCGGCGCATCGTCGCTGGCTCAGGCGCGCGAGCCGGCGGCGGGGTCGGTCTTCGTCGCCGGGCCGTGGGCGGCCACGACGGGTGGCTGGTCGACGGCGAGCGGGGAGTCCTCGCTCGCGTCGCTCGCGTCGGAGCTCTCGCCCGAGACCGAGCCGCGGAACTCTCGGATTCCTTTGCCGACCGACTTGCCGAGCTCGGGCAGGCGTTTGGGCCCGAAGACGACGAGGGCGATGACGAGGACGATCATGATCTCCATTGGTCCGATGTTTGGCACTGTGTGCCTCCAGTCTTGGTTGTGTCGAAGAAACTCTGCGGCGGGCCTGGCGACTTATCGGTGAAATGGGCGGAAAAGTCGCCAGGCCCCGGGTGCGATGGCGTTATTGGAGGAAGCCTGTCTTTTTGACTGCCTTCAGCACCTCGGCCGCGGTCAGCGGCGTGTCGAAGGGGCCGTCGGGAGTGATTCCAGAGGGCTTGCCGCTGAGCAGCAGGCCGGCGACAGAGGCGTGGCGAGCCTCGATCGACCAGATCGAGAGCGCCGCTGCGATGTAGGCAGGGCTGGCGATGTTGAGCGCCTGGCCGGAGTAAGCGTGGACGCCGGTGTTCTCCAGCGCGACGGCGGTCTTGATGAAAGACGCTTCGTTGGAGGTGGTCGAGCCAAAGTCCACCTTTGGCGCCGCGGTCGCCTTCGAGCCGAGGGCTTTCTTGAGGAAGGCGACGTGGGCGTTCTCGTCGGTCGTCACCGTCTTGAGGAAGACCTGGGCCTGCTTGTCCTTGATGAACTTGCCCTTGCTCTGGTTGGCCGTCGCCTCGTTGTAGAAGGCGGCCTCGAGGTACTCGAGCGTGAGAGCGAAGTTGAGAATGCCGACGTCGCCCTTGCCGAACGAGGCGGGCGGGCGCCCCTTGCCCTTGGCCATCGCCGCGGCGGGCGTCAAGGCGCCGATCAGGGCGCCGCCACCGACGACGGCACCGCCGGCCAGCCCGGCCTTCTTCAGGAAGCCGAGCCTGGTGTCGCCCGGATCGAGGGTTTCGGCCGCATCGCCGGCCGCCTGGCAGACCACGTCGTCGACGTTGGTCTGGGCGAGTGTCTTGTCGGGTTCCATCGCGCTCCTTTGAGAGGGGTTTGAACCCCACTGCGGGAGGTCCCGCCCGGCGGATCAGTCGAGCGCCAGGTTTTAGGTTCTCGATTCCTAATGCGCCGAGGTCCGCTTGCCCGCCTGGCGGGCAGGGCTGACGAGCCCCCAGAAGGAGACGATCGCCCAGGCGCACTCGAGCAGGAGGAAGCCCCACTGGGAGCCGCTGGCGGCGAGCACGGCGAGGATCAGCGAGCCGGCCAGGTTGAGGCCGAGGTAGAGGCGCGACCGGGGGTCGAGCCGCTCGAGCTGGGCGGCGATGTAGGCGGCGAGGATCAGCATCGCGCCGATGACCTGGACGACCTGGTCCACGCCTAGGCGTCGAGGGAGATCACGTGGGCGGCCTTTGGGTCGACCCGGCCCTCGAGGACCTCGAGGTAGGTGTCGCGGACGGCCTCGAAGCCGGAGCGGTGGATCACCGCGAGCCAGCCGGCAATCCACTCACAGAAGGGGTGCCAGGTCTCGGCGACACGTTGCTCGAGGATCGCGGGGCCCCAGTCCTCCGAGCGCTTGTTGACCCGGTCGGGGGCGAAGAAGAAGGTGGGAGCCGGCCCGGGGAGCTCGCTGCCCGCTCCTGCGCCGAGCTCCTCCCAGTGCGAGGCGCCGACGGCCATGCTGTGGATCAGCTCGTCGCCGAAGTGACTGTGGACCGCCTGGCGCACGGCGCCGTCGCCCGCGACGTCGACGTAGGTGGCGGGCCCGCGGTCGAGGCTGTCGATCTCCTCGTAGGTGACGGTGCGGCCGTAGATGCCGAGGCCCTCGACCAGCTCGGCGTTGCGGGGCGAGGTGAGGCCGACCAATTCGACCCCGTTGCGCCGCGAGAGCAGGAAGGCCGCGGCGATCGCGGTCTTGCTCGAGGCGCTTGAGATCACGATCGGGCCGCGCTCCGCCAGGCCCTCGTCGGAAAGCTGGTCGTCGATCAGGAAGGAGGTGAAGAAGAGCGGCCGCAGCAGCATCTGGATGTCCTCGCTGTCGGCCCGGTAGAAGGGGTCGCTGCCAGTGGCCAGGTAGCGGTGGTAGGCGGAGGGCAGGGCCTCGCGGTGGGCCGAGCGATCGACGAAGCTGCCGCGGTCGACGCTCGCGGGCGTGACCAGCAGGAGCGAGGAAGGAGGCAGGTAGCCGTAGAGCCGGGTGCCGGCCTCGACCCCGTCCACCTCGCTCTGCTCGACCTCGGCGAAGCCCCACATCGGCACCCGTCCCCAGCCCTCCTCCCCGGTCGGGAAGAAGTTCCAGTAGGACATCGCCTCGCCCATCACCGCGTAGGTGACGTTGTTGGCGGTGAGGCCGAAGCGGTCGACCCGCAGCAGCGCCTGGCCGGGGCCGGCCGCGGGGGCCTCCGACTCGGCGATCCGGCACTCGCGCAGGTCGTCGCGCTTGACGAGGAAGTCGCTCATCGCGGGAACCATGCTCTCATGTGGCGGGTGATCCGGGAAAGGGCGATTGCGACCGGTGCGCTTCTGGCGGGCGCGCTGCTTCTTGCCAGTGCCGTTGGCTGCGGCGGCGCCAGGGATGCCGCGGGCGGCGAAGAGTCAAAGAGGGGCGAGCGACCGGTGCTCAGGTCTCACCCGCGGCCGGCCGAGGCGAAAGCCGAGGCCAAAGTGCAGGTGCAGGCCTCCCATTGCCCCAGCGGCCAGCCGAGCTGTCGCAGCGCTGCAGGGGAAATCATCTACGTCGAGCGGGTCGACCCCGACGGGGACGGCGACGCCCACTTCGTCCTCCGCGACCCCAAGGGAATCACGCTGCCCGGCATCAGCGTGATCGACGTGCGCAAGGGCCTGCGCCCTCACCCGCTGCCGGGAATCGGGGAGACGATCAGCGCTGCCGGCCCGATCGAAATCGGCTCCTACGGCCAGGAACAGATCCACGCCCTCGAAGTCCACGTCGCCGGCGAGCGGTCGAGTAAAAGGTGAATTTTGGCTCGTTTATCTGGACCCATTGAACGCGGCCCCCTCGATCTTGGCTGTCAGGCGGTGGCGCGCCGGAGGAAGTCGATCTGGTGCTGCTTGCGCATGATCATGTGCTCGAGCAGGTGCTCCAGGGCCTCCGAGCGGCCCTCGCGGCCGGTTGGCTCGATCGCCTCCTGCAGCGCTTCGACGACTTCGGCCTCGCACTCGACCAGCCAGGCGAGGGAGTCGGCGGCCCGCTCCTCGAAACGGAGCTCGGCGACCTCAGTGGTCGGCTGGCCGCCGAAGGAGACGATCTTTTCGATCAGCTGGCGGACCCCGTTCAGCTCTTCGTCGCCGAAGCCAGTCAGGCGCGGGCCCAGGGCCTGCGCCTCGAGCCCGAGCAGGCTGGCGGCGACGATTGAATACTGGAGCGCCGAGCGGTACTGATGGCGCAGCGCGGCATTGAGCCGCTCGATCGCTTGCTCCTCGTCCAGCTGCTCTTCCGAATCGGGCATAGCTGGGGCTCTACCCAATTCGATCTCGAGGCAATCGCGGCCGGATAGTGCCGCTGAAACGATCGATTGACCCCCATAGCGGGATCAATCGATCAGGCGGGCCGCAGGTGGGTCACCTCGAACCCGTGCTCACGCTCCAGCCGGTCGGCGACCAGCGAGCGGTGACAGGCCTCGGGGTCGCGCTCGACGCAGAGCAGCGCCGGCAGCTCGGCCTCGGCGAGGTCGAGCAGGGGGGCGAGGTCGGCGACGGCGAGGATCTCTTCGCGGTAGCGGCGGGCGTACTCAGGGGCCAGGTGCGTGCGCGAGCGCTTGCCCTCGCCGATCCGGTCGTCCTCCCGGTACTGGAGCTGGCGCAGCTCGGTGGTCGGGGCGAGCTCCTTCAGGTGGACGTAGCCGAGGCCGGCCTCCGCAAGCGAGGCCTGCAGCCGCTTGGCGTTGGCCCAGGCGTACTCGGGCCCGCGCACGCCGCGCCGTTGCCTTACGTCGGCCACCGTGCCGACGCCGGCACTCTTCAGCGTGCCGAGGAAGCTCGCGAGGTCGAAGTCATAGATTCCGATCGTGGCGACGGCGGGCACCGGGAAATGGTCTCAGCTCGGGGTCGACGGGCTGCTCGGGACCCGGCTGGCCAAGGTCGCGATGGCCGGCTTCTGGCCCGCGGCCGGCAGCTGGTCGGGGGGCCTACTTGCTCGCGGTCAGAGTCGCGTTGGCGTAGGTGGTGCCTTCCACGAGGGCGACCGTCAGCGTTTCGGTGAAGGCTCCCGACGACCTGGAGACGAAGGTGAAGCTCGTCGCCGATTCGGCGGCGCCGGTACTGGGGATCGCGAGCGGGCTGCCGCTGATCGTGCCGGTGCCGTTGGTGGTGACTTTGGCGGAGGGGCTCGTGCCGAGGTTGCTGACCGTGTTGCCGACGCTGTCGGTAACGGCGACCTTGGCTTTGACCGTGCCGCTGTTGCCGAGGCCGGTCAGCGTGCAGGTGAACAGGCAGTTCGAGCCGAGCGCGCCGGCGCTGACGCTGATGTTGGTGATGCCCCAGCGCGCCGCGGCGCCGGGGGAGACCGTGACCGCGAGCGGAGTGGCACTGGAAATCGAGCCGTCGCTCACCGTGATGCTCGCCGCCTCGGCACGGTTGAGCTTCATCACGCCGTTTTTGGTCGTCGAGACGCTGGCGACCCCGCTAGTGAAGCTGATCGCCGTCACGGTGCCGAAGTTGACCGCGGTGCCGGAGCTGTTGGCGACCGTCGGCAGTGCTCCGCTGGGACTCGCCGAGGCGCCGCCGAAGGTGAGGTTCTTGGCGCCGGTGTAAGCGGTGGCGACATTGTTGTAGGGGTCCTGTGCGGTGATCGTGAGGTTGTCGGTGGCGGCGGCAACCGGGGTGGTGGTGGCGGCGGCGAGCAGCAGCTTGGTGGCGGGCGCGGCCACCGTCACCGCGAGCGTCCCCGAGAACGAGCCGTCGCTGACGGTAACGGTGGTCGCGCCGCTCTTGTAGAGCTTCATCACGCCGTTTTTCGTGCCCGAGACGCTCGCCACCCCGTCGCTGAAGCTGATCGCGGTGGCGCTGGCAAAGGCGGTGTCAGCGCCTTCGGAATTCGAGACCGTCGGCACCGTTCCACTGGGGCTTGCCGAAGCACCGCCGAAGGTGAGGCTCTTCGGGCCCGAGTAGGAGGTGATCGTGTTGCCGTAGGCGTCCTGCGCGATGGTCGTGAGGTTGTCGGCGGCGCCGGAGTTGGGAGTCGTGGTGGCGGCCGTGAGGCCGAACTTCGACATCGCCGCCGTGCTCACGGTCACTTTCACTGGGGCTTTGCTGGAGATCGTCCCGTCGCTGACGAGGATGCCCGCTTCCTCGGCGTCATAGAGCGTCATCACCCCGTTCTTGCCCGTGGTGACGACGGCGACGCCGGCGGTGAAGCTGATCGTCGTGGCGCTGCCGAAGCTCGTCGCTGTCCCAGAGCTGTTGGCGACGGTTGGTTTGTTGCTGCCGGGGCTCGCCGAGGCGCCGGAGAAGGTGAGGCTCTTGGACCCGGTGTAAGTGGTGACCGTATTTTCGTAGGCGTCCAGAGCGGTGATCGTCAGGTTGGCCGAACCTCCGGCCGTCAGGCTAGTCGCAGAGGAGGCGAGCAGCAGCCGTGAGGCGGTGGCCGCCACGGTCACGGTCAGGGCGGTGGGCGTGGTGAGCGTGCCATCCCCGGCTTTGACGCTGGTCGAGCCGCTCTTGTAGAGCTTCATCGCGCCGTTTTTCGACCCGCTGGCCGTTGCCACGCCGGCGCTGAATTCGATCGCCGTGGCGCTGCCGAAGGCGACGTCGTTGCCGGCGGAGTCGGAGACGGTGGGGACGGTTCCATTGGGGCTCGCCGAAGCGCCGCTGAAGGTGATGCTTTTCGCCCCAGCGTAGGAGGTCGCGACGTTGCCGTAGGCGTCCTGGGCGGTGATCGTGACGTTGTCGGCGGCCCCCGCGGCGGGCGTGGTCGTGGTGGCCGCCAGCGCGAATTTCGAGGCTGCGGCCGGCGAAACAGTCACTTCCAGCGGCGCTTTGGAGGAGATCGTGCCGTCGCTGGCGCTGATGCTGGCCGCCCCGCTCTTGTAGAGCTTCATCACGCCGTTTTTGGCGGAGGAGACGGCGGCGACGCCGCTGGCGAAGGTGATCGCGGTGGCGGTGCCGAAGTTGGTCGCCGTGCCGGCGCTGTTGACGACGGTGGGTTGGTTCCCTCCAGGGCTTGCCGAGGCGCCGGAGAAGGTGAGGCTCTTGGAGCCCGCGTAGGAGGTGGCGACGTTGCCGTAGGCATCCTGGGCGGTGATCGTGAGGTTGTCGGCTGAGCCCGCGGCCGGCGCCGGGCTTTCGGCGGCGAGCAAGAATCTCGAAGCCGCGGCCCCGGAGACCGTCACCGCCAGCGGGGCTTCGGTCGAAAGCGAGCCGTCGCTGGCGCCGATGCTGGCCGCCCCGCTCTTGTAGAGCTTCATCGCACCGTTTTTCGACCCGTTGACAGTGGCCACGCCGCCGCTGAATTCGATCGCCGTGGCGCTGCCGAAGGGGACGTCGTTGCCGGAGGAGTCGGAGACGGTTGGGACGGTTCCTTCGGGCCCGCTGGAGGCGCCCGAGAAGGTGAGGCTTTTGGTGCCCGCGTAGCTGGTGACCGTGCTGCCGCCTTCGTCCTTCGCCGTGATCGTCAGGTTGTCGACAGCACCGGCGGTCGGCGCGGCCGTGGCGGCGGTGAGCGTGTAGTGGTGGACGGGCCCGACGGTAACGGTTGCCGCTTTGCTCGCGCTGGCCACCGACCAGGAGCGCCATGTTGCCGTGACCACGTAGCTGTAGGTGCCGGCTTTGAGGCCGTTGTCGACGCAACTCGTCGTTGGCGCCGAGGCGCAGGTGCCGCTGGCGGCGCTGCCGTTGCGTTCGACCTTGTAGCTGACGCTGCCAGTGCCGGGCGCCGTGACAGCGGCCCAGCTCAGCGTGACCGTCCCGCCTGCCGCTGGGGTGGCGGTGGCGATCGTCGGCTGGGTGAGCGCTGAGATCGTCTTCGCCGTGCTTTCGCCGGCTCCGGTCGTGGTGAAGTAGGCAAGGGCCGTGACCGCCGCCGTCCCGGCCAGCATGGCGAAGATCGCGATGCTCGTGGCGCTCGTCGGCAGCAGCCGTCTCATCCCCGTGCGCTCCCGGAGAAGGACAGCGGGAACTGCGCCCGCTGGCAGGCATCCTGGTTGACCGGCAGGTCGCGCAGGAAGATCGTCGGGGCGGCGATGCCCGGCGCCGGCAGGCCGGCGGAGCCGTTTGCGGGCACGGTGAGTGGGCTGGAGGCCGAGATGCCGGCGCCGCTGAGCAGGAGGTTTTCACTGCTCGAGCAGCCAGCGGGATCGGCCGCCACCCTGACGTCGAGGCTGGTGACGAGGATCGGGACCGGATTGGGATTGGCGATCGTCAGCGGCAGCACCTGCGCGGGCGCCCCCGGATAGAGGGCGCCGAGGCTGGAGAGCTGCGGCGAGATCGAGAAGTCCTTCGGTTCCAGGACGCGCCAGGCGAAGCTGGCTGCCTTGCCGTGCGCTCCTCGCTTGCCGGCGGTGCGGACCGAGAAGTTATGCGTGCCGATCGCCAGCCGGCTGAAGGTGAGCGGCGACTGGCAGGCGCTCCAGGCGCGCCTGTCCAGGCGGCACTGGAAGCGCGGCTTGCCGCCGCGAGCGGTGAAGACGAACTTGGCGCTGGTCGAGGGCGATGCCTTGGCGGGGTGCATGGCGATCTTTGGCCTGGGCAGCGAGGCGGAGCCCCGGCTCCGCTCCGGGGTGGGAGCGGAGCCGGGTTGCGAACCGTGCGGGGAGGCGGCGTAGGCGACCGTCGCGAGGGCGGCTATCGCGGCCAGCACGAAGATCGCGCCACGAGTGGTTCGCATTGCCCGCCAAGCCCTTCGGACCTAGTTGTTGGTCAGGTGCAGCGTCAGGGCCGCGCCCTGACAAGCGTCCTGGTTGGTGCCGGTTTCGTTCATCGCCAGGGTTCCGGTGGCGGAGACGGCCTGGCCGTTGCCGGTCTGGAAGACCTGGTTGACGGGAACCGCCGCCATCGTGAAGTCGGGGTTTTCACCGCTGGTTTTGGTGCTGCAGCCGGAGTGGCCCGCGTCGACCGAGATGCTCGCGAGGCTGACCGTGCCGACCCGCTGCACGCCCGAAGACGGGTTGTCGACCGTGAACGTCACCGGCGAGGAGGACCCCGGGAAGAGGTTGCCGGTGATCGTCGCGTGCAGCGTCACCGCCGAGCTCGAGCCAACGGTGGCCGAGCCGGTGCCTGAGCCGTTTGACGTGAAATACGCGATCGCGGCGCCGGTCACCACGAGGGCGCAGGTGCAGCCGAGAGCGATGAAAGCTCTCTTCTTGGTGATCCAGCGCATTTTCTTTCCCCTTTTTGTCGAATTTGGACCAAAGTCGTATGCCTTGGTCCCCGCCCATCGACTTTTGGGGTTCTCGCCTTTAGATGTGGATTGGCAGATTAGATTTTTGGTCTTGTACAAAGCGTACAAATGGCGCTGCGCTAGCTTGCGGCTCGCTTGGAGCGGACGCATCCCAACCTGACCCTCGCCGTTCTGGCGCTCGGTGGGCTCGCCTACGCGCTGCTCAGCTCGGCGGTGGTGCCGGCGCTGCCGACGATGCGGGCGGACCTGGGCACCAGCGAGACCGGCATCACCTGGCTGCTCACCGGCTACCTGCTCGCCGCCTCGGTCGGCACCTCGATCCTCGGCCGGCTCGGCGACATGTACGGCAAGGAGCGCCTGTTGCTCTGGACTTTGGTGATCCTCGCCGGAGGCACCCTGCTGGCCGCGGTCTCCAGCTCGCTGGCGCTGCTGATCGCCGCGCGCTTCATCCAGGGCGCCGGCGGCGGCATCTTCCCGCTCGCCTACGGCATCGTTCGCGACGAGTTCCCGGCTGAGAAGGTCGCGGGCGGCATCGGCATGCTCTCGGCAATCCTCGGCATCGGCGGCGGGCTCGGCATCGTCCTCTCCGGGGTGATCCTCGAGCGCCTCGACTACCACTGGCTCTTCTGGATCCCGCTGGTCGCGGTCGTCGCGGCGGCGCTCGCCACCTGGCGCTTCGTCCCCGAGTCGCCGGTGCGCACGCCGGGCCGGGTCAACTGGCTGGCGGCGGCGCTGATGACCGTCGGCCTCTCGGCGCTGCTGCTGGCGATCAGCCAGACCACGACCTGGGGCTGGGCCTCCGCCAAGACGCTCGGCCTGGCGGCCTTCGGCGTCCTCGTCTCGCTGGCCTGGATCGCGGTCGAGGTGCGCAGCCGCGAACCGCTGATCGACATGGCGATGATGCGCGTGCGCGGGGTCTGGACCACGAACTCGGCCGCCTTCCTGCTCGGTGTCGGCCTCTACGCCTCCTTCGTCGTCTTCCCCCAGTTCGCCCAGCTGCCGGCCAGCACCGGTTTCGGCTTCGGCGCCTCGGTCGTCGTCTCTGGCCTCTACCTGCTGCCGGCGACGGTCGGGATGACGATCCTCGGCCTGCGCGCCGGTCCGATCGCGGCCCGCTTCGGCTCGCGCAACGCCCTGCTCGCCGGCACGCTCTTCGCCACCGCATCCTTCGCGATGCTGGCGCTCGCCCATGAGCATCCCTTCGACCTGCTGGTCGCCGCGGCGCTGCTCGGCGTGGGGATCGGCCTCGCCTTCGCCGCGCTCGGCAACCTGATCGTGCAGGCGGTGCCGGCCGAGCAGACCGGCGTCGCCAGCGGCATGAACAACGTGATGCGGACCCTGGGCGGCGCCCTCGGCGGCCAGCTCTCCGCCACCTTCATCGCCGACAACATGGCCAAGGGCCTGCCCACGGTGACCGGCTTCACCGACACCTTCCTGATGGCGACCGGCTTCCTCGTGCTCTGCTTCGGCGCCGGCCTGCTGGTGCCGCGCACGCTCGGCCGGCCCGCCAGTGCCGGGCCCGCGGTGGTGCCCGAAGCCACCGAAGCCTGAGCACTCCGAACTGCATCAAATTCTCTACCTGGCAGGGCCAGAATTTGATGCAGTTCGTTGGCGGGTCGGAGGCCGTGCGTACTCTCCCGGCCGATGACGGGGCGGCTCATTGGTGCAGTCACCGGCCCGCGGGGGCGCTGGGTCACTGTTGGCGTCTGGCTCGCGCTGGGAGTCGCGGGGCTCGTTGCCCGCACCCACATCGGCGAGGTGACGGCGGCGGGGCAGGCGAGCTACCTGCCCGCGCACTCGCAGTCGACGCGGGCGCTCGACGCGCTGCAGCAGGACTTCAAGGGCGGCGACGACGTGCCGGTCTTGGTCGTCTTCGAGCGCAACGGCGGGCTCACCGCGAGGGACCTCGACGCGATCGGCAAGCTGGGCGAAGGGCTGGAGAAGCTGGGTCTCTCCGGTGCGACTCCCGTCTTCGCGCCCTTCTCCGGGCGGGCGCGCCAGCCGCTCGGCGACGTGGCGAAGATCGCAAACGGGGTCGGGCCGATATCGCGCGACGGCAAGGCCGCCCTGGTGGCGCTGGCGATCGACTCCAACGATCGCGGCGCGGTCCTCGTCGGCGTGAGGCAGGTCCGCGCCTACCTCGCCGCCCACCCCGTCCCCGGCCTGCACTCCTACGTGACCGGGCCGGGCGGGGTTGCTGCCGACCTCGAGGAAGTCGCCGAAGACGCGGGGCAAACGCTGCTGGTCGCGACCCTCGGCCTCGTCCTGCTGCTGCTCCTGCTCGTCTACCGGGCCCCGCCGCTGGCGCTGCTGCCTCTGGTCGTCGTCGGCACCGCCTACCTGATCGCCCTCGGGATCACCTATCTCCTGATCGAGGCGGGACTGATCACGGTCAATACCGAGGGCACCTTCCTCCTGCTGGTGCTGATCTTCGGCGCCGGCACCGACTACTCGCTGCTCCTGATCCACCGCTATCGCGAGGAGCTCGGCGGCGGGGGAGAGCCGACGGCGGCGCTGCGCGTCGCGCTGGCCGAGAGCCTGCGCCCCCTCGCCGCTTCGGCGGGGACGGTGATCGCGGCGATGCTGGTCCTCCTCCTGGCCGAGCTCGAGTCGACCCACTGGCTCGGCCCGGTGCTGGCGATCGGGATCGCGGTGATGCTCGCCGCCGCTCTCACCCTGCTGCCGGCGCTGCTCTCGACCCTCGGCCCGCGGGCCTTCTGGCCGGGGCGCGAGGCTGCCGAGCCCGGCGAGGGACGGCAGCGATGGGCACGGGTCGCCGGCTTCGTCCGTCGCCGCCCGCGGGCGATCGTCGCCTCCGCCTTCGCCCTGCTGGCGATCCTCGCCCTCGGCAACCTGGTCCACCACGGCACGATCGGCTTCGGCGAAGGAGAAACCCGCTCGACCGAATCGAGCCGCGGCAACGAGGTGCTGGCCGAACACTTCCCGCCCGGGATCGGCTCGCCGCTGACCGCCGTGCTCGGGATCGGCGAAGTCGAGGCGGCGCTGCGCGGCCTCGACGACCTCGGCTCGGTCAAGCTGGCGGTGCCGGTGCCGCCGGCGCAGGTCGCCGACACCGCCGCCCTGGCGATCGTCCTGCGCGGGGATCCCTACTCCGCCGGGGCGACCGGCCTGGTCGAGGACGTGCGCGACCGGCTGCGGGAGGTGGCCCCGGGAGCGCTGCTCGGCGGCATCCCGGCGGAGAACTACGACGTCGAGCAGGCCAACGCCCGCGACACGCGCCTGATCGTGCCGGTGGTGCTCCTGGTCGTTGGCCTGATCCTGGCCGGGGTCCTGCGCGCCCTCGCCGCCCCCATCTACCTGATGCTGACCGTGGTCGCCTCGTTCACCGCCACCCTCGGCCTCGTCACCTTCGCCTTCGTCGAGCTCTTCGGCTCGCCCGGGATGAGCTTCGACCTCGTCCTGCTCTCCTTCATCTTCCTCGTCGCCCTCGGCGTCGACTACAACATCTTCCTGATGACCCGTGCGCGCGAGGAGGCGGCGCGGCGGGGCACGAAGGAGGGCATGCTCGCGGCCCTGGAGAGCACCGGCACCGTCGTCACCGGCGCCGGCCTGATCCTCGCAGGCACCTTCGCCACCCTCGCCCTGCTGCCGCTCGAAGAGCTGGTCCAGATCGGCGCCACGGTCGCGATCGGCGTCCTGCTCGACACCTTCGTCGTCCGCTCGCTGCTGATCCCGGCGATCACCTATCTCTGCGGCGAGCGCGCCTGGTGGCCCGGCTCGCCGGCGCGCCTCCGCGACTGACCCGCCTCGGTGCGGTTCCGAACGGCGATTTGGGGGTAGCCGACGAACCCACGTTCGATTACGAGAAAGGAGGACAGCGCATGAATGAACGCGAGAGCACCACCGGCGGGCCGCTGGGCAAGCTGGCGGGCCGGGCGAAGGAAGCGGCGGGCTCGATCCTCGGGCGAGAGGACCTGCAGCGCGAGGGCAAGCTGCAGCAGGTCCAGTCGGAGGCCGAGCGCGAGGCGGCGGAGCGGGCCGCGGAGGCCGAGCAGAAGGAGCGCGAGGCGGAGCTGGCCGAGGAGAGGGCGGAGGTCGAGTCCGAGCGCCGCGAGGTCGAGCTGGAGGCCGGCAAGGCCGCCGCGGACGAGCGGGCCGAGCGCCAGCTCGCCGAGGAAAAGCGCGCGGCGGCGGCGGAGCAGGCAGGCGGCAGGCGGGAGGCGGCGGAGGCTGAGCAAGAAGCGCGGCGCGCCGAGCGGGCGGCGGCGGCCGTGGACCCGCGAGAGGAGACACGATGAGCATGCCGGCATTGCCAAAGACGATCTTCGACCGCTCGCTGAAGCTCACCCGGCTGCCCTTCGACGCCACGCTCGGCCTCTTCGGGGCCTCCGGCTCCGGAGCCAAGCACGTGGTCGACCGCATCGAGGCCGGCGCGCGCAGCGTCACCGGCGCTCTCTTCGCCGACGAGCAGCTGAAGGAGGAAGGCCGCCGGGTGCGGCAGGCGACCGAGCAGCGCGAACGCGCGGCAGGCCTCCGCGAGGAGGCGGAGGAGGAGCGCCAGGAAGCCGACAAGCGCCGTCGCGAGCGCGAGTCGCGTGCCGCCAAGGCGGCCGCGACCCGCAAGAGGAAAGCGGCCGAGACGGCGGCGAAGGCGGAGCGGGCGAACGCAAAACGGGACCGGGCCGCCAAGCTCGACGAGCTCGACGCCAAGGAGGAGAGCCTCGAGCGCAAGGAGGAGGCGGCCCGCGCCGAGCGCCAAGCCGAAAAGGTCGAGGAAGCGGCGGCGGCCGCCAAGCGGGCGCGCAAGGACAGCAACGGGCGCTGAGCGCCCGAGAGCGCCGAGCCGATCGCCTATTCGAGGTGGAAGACCTCTGAGGAGACGTCGGCGCGGGTGTCTATACCGCTGACGAACGCGCGGACCCGCCTGCCGAGCAGCCGTTCGATCGTCTCGCGAAAGCGATCCTCGGTGGCATGCTGGAAGTACATCCGCGTGTCGCGCAGGCGCTGGTGCTCCTCCATCTCGACGAGGCGAAGCTCGGCAGGCGTGAGGCTGTGCTCGAGGGTGACGATGACGATGTCGGGACCGGCGAACTCGGTCCTCGCCTTGGTCGGCCCGCGCCCGAACTGCTCCTTGTAGAGCCGCACCATCTCGCGCGAGATGTCCGCCCGAATCGACTCCTGCCTGTCTGGCGGCACCGCTGCAACGCTTTCGTCGGCCACGTCTAGCCGATACCCGTTTTGAGGCGGGGCGACTCAGATTTCGAAGCCCGCGACTCAGGGGCGCTAAGGTGAAATCGACGCTCGGACTCAGGGCCGGGCCGTCGAACTTCTCAACGGAGGCACGCGACCGGGCGACACCCGCACGCGGACTTCTTCCCTGCTCACTCCGGGAGGATCGATGCCTCGCCTCAAAAGCGCTGTGACTGTCTTCAACCTCTCCGAGAGAGAGATCTGGCCCGGCTGTTGCGAGATCGCGGTTGCCGGGGAGCTCGATCGTGCCGTCGTCGGCGAGCTGGCCTCGGCCCTCGACCGAGTGGCGGCGCAAGGTCTCGACGTCCTGCTCAACTTCGCCGAGTGCGCCTTCATCGACGTCAGCGGGGTCGAGGTGCTGGTGCGATGCGACGAAGAGCTGGCCCGCCAAGGTCGCCAGCTCCTCCTCTGCGGGACCACTGGCCAGGTCCGCCGGATGCTCTGGGTGACCGGCCTTGCCGGCGTGAATCACGGGCCACCCCTGCCGCTGGACCGTCCCGCGCGAGGGTTGATCCCGGCGCTCGCTGGGTAGGAGGGCGCCATGACGAACTCGACACTGAAGAGCACCATCGCCCGCAAGGCCGCCAAGGTGGGCGTCAAGCACACCGTCCACGGCACCGCATCGAAGCTGAAGCGGAGCCCGGTACGCACCACCACTCTGCTCTTGCTCGGCGGCGCGGCCGGCTTTCTCGCTGGCCGCCTCAGCTCCCCGAGCCCCTCTCAGACTTAGTGCAACGCGTCACCGGCCGAGGAGCTCGGTGACGCGTCGCACCTTGGTGGAGCCGCGGGTCGTGTAGAGATTCCGGCATGGCCGACTTCCTCTACGAGGGCCACCGGATCTCCTACGACTCCTACGGCGAGGGCGAGCGGGTGCTCGTGCTCGTCCACGGGCTGCTGATGAACCGGCGCATGTTCGAGCGGCTGGCGCCGGAACTGGCGGAAGCGGGGAGCCGGGTGGTCTGCGTCGATCTCCTCGGTCACGGGCGCTCGGACCGGCCGGAAGACCTGCGGCTCTACTCGATGCCGCGTTTCGCCCAGCAGGTCGTCGGCCTGCTCGATCACCTGATGCTGGACGCGGCCGTCGTCGGCGGCACCTCGCTCGGCGCCAACGTCGGCCTCGAGCTGGCGGTGAGCCACCCCGAGCGGGCGCGCGGGCTCTTCATCGAGATGCCGGTGCTGGACAACGCGCTGGCGGCGATGGCCGGGGCCTTTACGCCGGTCCTGCTCGGCCTGCGCTACGGGCGCCCTTTCTTCGAGCTCACCTCGCGCCTCGCCTCGCTGGTTCCCCGCACCAACTATTTCGTCGACATCGGCCTCGACTGGGTGCGGCAGCGGCCCGGTCCCTCCGGGGCCGTGCTCGAGGGCCTGCTGCTGGGCGAGACCGCGCCGCACCGGGAGCAGCGGCGGCTGATCGAGGCACCGGCGCTGGTCGTCGGCCATCCCCGCGACCCGGTTCACCCCTTCAGCGACTCCGGCATGCTCGCCGAAGAGCTGCCCAATGCCCGCCTGGTCGAAGCGAACTCGATCTTCGAGTGGCGATTCAAGCCGGAGCGCCTGACCGGGGAGTTGACCGCCTTCCTCGCTGGGCTCTCCTGAGCTCAGCCGCCGGCCTGCAGTTTCTCCAGGTACTCGTCGCTGTCGTCGGCGTCGAGGCGAACCCAGAGCGGCTGGTGGTCGGAGACCTGCCAGGTGCGCCACTCCTTGTAGTAGTCCTCGGGAGCGATCGGGCCGGGTTTTTTCTTGCCCTTTTTCTCGGCATCGGCGGCGGCTTGCTCTTCGGCCGCTTTGCGCAGCGGTTCGAAGAACTCGCGGTATGTGTCGATTTCGCCGGGCTCGAAGAGGCCATCGAACATGGGAATGCTGCCGGCTTCTTCTTTTTTGCCCTTGGGCAGGACGAGAGCGTCGTCCTTGGCCAGCTTGAAGGCGATCTGGTCGTAGTAGCTGTTGCGTTGCCCGGTCGGCGGTTCCTGGATGCCGGGGGGAACGACGAAGCCTTTTTTCCCCAGCGCCTGCATTGTTTTGTGATCGAGGCCGACGATGTTGAAGTCGCCGAGCAGGATCATCGCCTTGCCGGCTTCGTTGGCCACGTCGGCGCGCTTGCCGAGGACAGCGACGACGTCTTCGATCTCTTCGATCCGCCGTTTCAGCTTCTCGCCGCTTTCCTCGCCGTAATAGATGTGGACCGTGCAGATGTCGAATTTGCGCCAGCCCGAGCGGAAGGAGGCGAAGTAGGGGGTGCGGGCGAACTGGCTGCCGCCTTTGGCCGTTTTGCTGATCAGCATCGAGGGCTGCAGGACGATCTCGCCGGCGATGTCACGGAAGCTGACCTTGCGCCTGTCGTAGAGGTAGGTGAGGCGCTCGCCGTTGCCGCTCGCGCCTTCGGTCACGTCGGAGGCGATGAAGCCGTAGTCCGGCCCGAGGATCGACATCACTTCTTCCCAGGCGTAGAGCGCGTTGACCTCCTGCACGGCGACGAAATCGAAGCGCGAGAGGGTCTCGGCGATGTAGAAGTAGGACTCGGGCAGCCGCTCGCCGTGGCCGAAGCCGCCGCCGGGCACGCCAAAGTCCCGAAGGTTCCAGCTGGCCAGCAGCAGGTTGCCCTCGCTGTCCTTGGGCGGCACTTCGGCGGAGAGCTTTTTGCGCAGCTTCCGCAGCCGCGGGATGGCGCGCTTCGCGTCGGCCTCGTCGAGCTTTTTCAGCAGCCAGTAGTTCATCGCTCCCGTCCTCAAGTCAAATTTTGCCGAGCGTAAAGTCGAATTTGCCTGGAAAACATGGAAGACCTAAAAAGATCTCCCAACTTCCGTCCTTTGGTACGCCTGGGGTGCTAGGATGCCCGAAAATTCTGGAGCGATCAGAGAGATTTCGGGGACCCAGGGAGAGGGACCTCAGGGAGCTTCAAAGGGAGGAGCCCCGCCATAGCGCACCAGTGCCTTAATCGGTCAAAGGGCCGGCCTTAAAAGCCGGAGATCCGGGTTCGAGCCCCGGCTGGTGCATCGGGAAACGAACGGGGACCGGTGACCGGCTATGGCAAGCAACCTCTTTGACCAGCTAGACGAGATTTCAACGGGCGGCGAGCAGGAGCGCCCGCTCTGGGCGGCCCGTGCGCCCTACCAGCCGCAGTCCGACCACGACCTGATGCTGGTGCCGCGGGTCAAGGGCTGGCAGGACGACGCCGACGCGATCGCGGCCCTGGAGCGGATCGAAGCCGAGCCCTGGGTGGAGCGCGTCGACCGCGAAGGCAAGCAGGTCCGCGCCGTCCTCTCCAGCGATTGGGTCGAAGCGACGGGGAGCGCCCTCGTCTCCGGCAACGGCGACTCGCCCCACGCCGACCTCGCCGCCGGGCGCCGCTTCGCGCTCAACTTCTGGGACGCCAACTCGACCAAGGCCCTGCACATCGGCCACCTGCGCAACCTGGCGCTGGGCAACGCGCTCGGCTCGGCGCTGGAGGAGGCGGGGGGCAAGGTCGAGCGGCGCAGCATCATCTGCGACGTCGGCCGCAGCATGGGCGAGGCGATGGCTGGCGTGGTGGCGAGCGGCCGCCATGCCCAGTCGGTGCCGGGCGGCGGCGAGAAGAGCGACCACTTCGTCGGCGCCTGCTACGCCGAGTACGTCAAGACCGGCCCCTCGCTGACCGGCCGCGACGACAACCCGGCCACCTCGCTCAGCCGCGAGGTCGACGTTCACCACGACTCGGCTGACGAGCTGCTGCAGCGGGTGCTCGACGGCGACCAGGAAGCGATCGAGCTCTGGTCGAAGACGCGCGCCTGGGTTATTTCAGGACAGCGGAAGACGCTGGCCCGCCTCGGCATCTCCTTTGACCGCGTCTTCTTCGAGTCCGACTTCCTGCCCGAGGTGGCCGAACTCTCCAACCTCGGGCTCGAGCACGGGATGCTGCAGCGCCGCCCCGACGGCGCGGTGATCTACCTCACCGACCGCGAGGAGCTGGAGGAAATGCCGCTGCTGCGCGCCGACGGCCTGCCGACCCAGCACATGCGGGCGCTCGCCTACTGGATGGCGGCGCCGGGCCTCGAGGGCACGACCTCGATCCAGGTCTGCGGCCTCGAGTGGGTGGCCCACGTCACCTGCCGCCGCCAGCTGATGGACGAGATGATGGAGAAGGGCGCCGGCGCCGACATCAACCACCCGGCCCACGACGTCTTCCACGGCATGGTCTCCAAACAGGCCGAGTCGGTCTCCTCCAGCAAGCGCAACGCGCTGCTGATCGACGAGCTGGCGGAGTGGATCGAGCAGGCGATGGAAGAGGAGGAGCGGGCCCGGGTGCGCCTCGGCCACCCGGTCTCCGAGGCGATCGTGCCGCAGGTGGCGCTCGGCTACTTCCTCATGCACACCAATACCAAACCGCTCGATTTCGAGCCGGAGAAGCTGATGCGGCCCGAGCAGAGCCTCGGCTGGGACCTGGCCCGCGCTCGCGCCCACAACGGGGCCGGCGCCAACGGCCGCGCTGCCGAGCCGGCCCAGGATCCCGACTACCGCTACGCCGTCGTCCAGTCGGAGATGTACCGGCGCCACCTGCAGCAGGCGGTCGAGCGGCTCGACGTCAGCCCGCTGGCGAAATACGCCGGCCACCTCTCGCGCTGGTACGTCGAGGAGGACCGGGAGCCGCATGTGCAGGAGGCGATCCAGGCGGCGCTGGCGCAGGCGGCGCGCGGCCTGGGGCTGGAGACGGTCCGGTGAGCGGCCCAATCGGCGCGGTGATCGCCGGTCATTCGAGTCCGCGTCGATTGGGACGCGAGCGAGGTGTGTCATGAGGACGCTGCTGGTCGACAACCACGACTCCTACACCTACAACGTCTTCCACCTGCTCGCCGGGGTCTCCGGCGAGGAGCCGATCGTGGTCGACAACGACGCCGTCTCCTGGCGGGCCCTGGAGCGCTGGGACTTCGACGCGATCGTGCTCTCGCCCGGGCCGGGGACGCCGGGCCGCTGGCACGACTTCTGCGTCTGCGACGACATCCTCCGCTACAGCGAGATCCCGGTGCTGGGCATCTGCCTCGGCCACCAGGGCCTGGGCAAAATGCTCGACGGCGAGGTGCGCAGCGCGCCGGAGGCGATGCACGGCCGCCTCAGCAAGATCTTCCATGAAGGCGCTGGCCTCTTCGACGGCATCCCGCAGGGCTTCCCGGTCGTCCGCTACCACTCGCTGGCGATCACCGGCATGGGCTCCGACGGCAACGTCTGCGCCTGGGCCGACGACGGCGTGGTGATGGGGATCGAACACCGCCAGCGGCCGCTGTGGGGGGTGCAGTTCCACCCCGAGTCGATCGCCACCGACCACGGCGCCCGCCTGGTCGAGAACTTCTACGCGCTGGCGCGGGAGCGCAAAGCGCCGCCGGTGCGGGCGACGAAGCGGCCGGCCAGCGCGCCCCGCCGGGACCAGGGCGTCGCCAGGCCGGGAACCTCCGACACCCGGCTCCTGCTGCGCACGGTTCCCGGCGAGGCCTCCACCGAGGCGCTCTTCGCGCGCCTCTTCGCCGGTGCCGAGCACGCCTTCTGGCTCGACAGCGCCGACGCTCCGACCCGCCTGGCGCAGAGCTCCTACCTCGGCACCAGCGCTGGCGCAGAGCGCTGCGTGCTCGAATACGACGTCGACGAGGGGGCGGTGACGATCCACCGCGCCGGGGCGACCGCGCTCGAGCGCGGCTCGATCTTCGACGTGCTCGACCGCGAGCTGGCAAAGCGCTCGATCGAGACCCCGGAGGATCGGATCGCGCCGAACCTGCTCGGCGGCTTCGTCGGCTATCTCGGCTATGAGTGCAAGGCCGACTGCGGCGCCACCAACGAGCACAGCTCCGACGTCCCGGACGCGGTGCTGATGCTGGCCAACCGGATGGTCGCGGTCGACCACGTCCAGCACCTCACCCACGTGCTCGCCGCCTGCCCGGCCGGGGAAGAGGCCGACGCCGAGCTCTGGCTCGACGGGGCGGAGGCGGCGGTGCGCGAGCTGCTCGCCGACCCGCCGCCGCAGCCCAGCCTCGAGGATCCCGCCTTCGGCGAGCCCAGCGCCGCCCACGTCCGCTTCGATTGCGGCCGCGGCCGCGAGCAGTACCTCGCCGACATCGCCCGCTCTCAGGACGAAATGGCGGCGGGCGAGTCCTATGAGGTCTGCCTCACCGACCAGATCTCGACCGATGCCAGTCCCGAGCCCTTCGACCTCTACCGCAACCTGCGCCGCTCCAACCCGGCCCCCTTCGCCGCCTTCCTCAAGCTCGGCGACATCGCCGTGGTCAGCTCCTCGCCGGAGCGCTTCCTCTCGCTCGACCGCGAGCGCCGGGTCGAGGCGCGGCCGATCAAGGGGACGACGAAACGCTCGCCCGACCCGGCCGAGGACGCGGCGCTGAAGGCGGAGCTGACCAACGACGAAAAGACCTACGCCGAGCACCTGATGATCGTCGACCTGCTGCGCAACGACCTCGGCATCGTCTGCGAGGTGGGCAGCGTCGCCGTCCCCGAGCTGATGGTCGTCGAGGACTACGCGACGGTGCACCAGCTGATCTCGACCGTCGAGGGCCGCCTGCCCGCCGACCGCTCCGCCGCCGAGCTGACCCGCGCCTGCTTCCCCGGCGGCTCGATGACCGGGGCGCCGAAGCTGCGCACGATGGAGATCATCGACGATCTCGAGGACGAGGCACGCGGCGTCTACTCGGGCGCGATCGGCTACTTCGGCCTCGACGGGGTGATGGACCTCAGCATCGTCATCCGCACGATCGTCCTGCGCGAGGGCCGGACCACGATCGGCGCCGGCGGCGCGATCGTGATGCAGTCCGACCCGGTCGACGAGTTCGACGAGATCCTGCTCAAGGCGAAAGCACCGATGGCGGCGATCGCCCGCACCGTAACCGGCAGCGACTCGCCCGAGTCGTGGAGCGTCGAGCTGGAGCCGGCCCGGGCCCGCACCCCGGAGGCCGCATGACCGACGCGTCCCCCAATTCCCCGCTGACTTCGTCTTTTCTGGCGCATGCAGATGAGAAAAGGCGAAGTCAGCCTAGGTGTGAGGTGCGGGAGGCAGCGGAGGCTGATGTGGCCGGGGTGGCGGCGGCGATCGGGGAGCTGCTGGTGGAGCTGAGCGGCGGCGGGCCGCCGGCCGAGGATCTTGAAAGGGCAACCGCGGAGCTGGTCAGGGATCGGGGGATGGGTGCCCTGCTGGTGGCGGAGGCAGGGGGCGAGGACGGCATTGTGGGGGTCCTCGCCGCCAGCTGGCAGCACGCCGTGCACGTGCCCGGCCGCTACGGCACGATCCAGGACCTCTGGGTCCATCCGGACTGGCGCAGCCGCGCGGTCGGTCATGACCTGGTCGAGGCCTTCTGCGAGGTCGCCCGCGAGCAGGGGGCGAAGCGGATCGAAGTCGGCCTGCCCCGTGAGGACTTCGAGCGCATCGGCGCCACCTCGGCCTTCTACCGCGCCAACGGCTTCGAGCACCTGGGCCCGCGGATGAGGAGAAAGCTGTGATGACGGCGCTTCGGAGATTTACCCACCTCCGGGTGGGTCGAAGTCGGATGGGCTGCGATGACTGAGCTCCTCTTGGTGGAGCAGCGAGCCGCGGCGGAGGACGACGGCGCCCACTGGATCCTCGAAGGCGGCCGCATCCTGCCCGGCGCCGACGACAGCCGCCGCATGGACGAGCTGCGCCGCGGCCTGCTGCGCCACGCCGGGGTGCACACCGCCGCCGCCGACGCCGACAGCGAAGAGGTCGAGCAGACGCTCTCGATTCTCCACGAGCCCGGCTACCTGGAAGCGCTGGCCGAGGTCTCGGCCGAGCCGGTGGTGATCCCGGAGCTGACGCCGCCGGGCCTGCCGCCCGACATCCCGGTCAGCGCGGGCCTGGTCGAAGCCGCGCGCGAGGGGGTGCGGACGGCGATCAGCGCCGCCGAGCGCCTGGTCGAGGGGGCCCGCTTCACCTACGCGCTCTGCCGGCCGCCGGGGCACCACGCCGGCCCGGCCTGGTTCGCCGGCTACTGCTACCTCAACACCGCTGCCGCGGCGGTGCAGGTGCTGCGCACGGCTGGCATCTCTCCGGTCGGCATCCTCGACATCGACCTGCACTACCCCAACGGCACCGCGGCGATCGTGGCGACGATGGAGGACGCGACCCTGCACTCGCTGCACGCCTCGCCGGTGACCAACGTCGCCGGCGGAAAGGTCGAGGCGAGCGGCGAGCGCGAAGTCGTGGTCGGCTTCGCCGGCAGTCCCGACGCCGAGGTCTACCTGACCACCGTCGCCCGCTCGATCGAGGCCTTGGCGCGAAGCTCCGCCGCCCTGGTCGTCTCGCTCGGCTACGACATCGTCGCCGGCGACCCGCACGGGTCCTGGCAGTTCGAGCCGCCGATCTTCACCGAGATCGGGCGCCTGCTCGCCGCCGCCGGGCGCCCCGTCTGCGTGATCCAGGAGGGCGGCTACGCCCTCGACTCGCTGGCCGAGTGCAGCGAGGCCTTCGCCAACGGCCTGCTGGGTGGTTCCGGTGCGCCTTATGCACCGCGTGGGTCCAAAACGCGCACCGGAGCGGTGGCGGGATGAGCGATCCGGGGCTGCAGAGGTTTCGCGAGCGGCTGAACCCGATCGATGAGGAGATCGCCCGCCTGCTCGGCGAGCGCTTCCAGATCTGCCGCGAAGTCGCCGAGTACAAGGAGGAGCGCGGCATCCCGATGATGCAGCCGCAGCGCATGGCCGAGGTGCTCGACCGCTACCTCGCCCGCGGCGCCGAGGCGAGCCTGCCCGCCGACTTCACAGAGTCGCTCTTCGAGCTGCTGATCGAAGCGACCTGCAGGCTCGAGGACGAGCTGATGGAAGGACCGGTTGCGCCTAGCGCCGCGGAGGCGGCCCTGCCGCCCGGGCCCGAGGAGCCCGAGCTGACCCAGTCGATGCGCTGGGCGAGCGAGCCGCTGCCGATGCTCGAGCAGTGCCAGCAGCGCTACGGCGACACCTTCACCCTGCGCTTGCGCCACCTCGGTACCTGGGTCGTGCTCGCCGACCCCGAGGACGTCAAAAAGGTCTTCTCGATCGACACCAGCGAGTTGGGCGTCGGGATGCCGAACCTGGCGCTGAAGCCCGTGCTCGGCGGCCACTCGGTGATGCTCAGCGAGGAGCCCGAGCACATGGTCCAGCGCAAGCTGATGCTGCCCCGCTTCCACGGCGAGCGGATGCGCGAGGACGCCGAGATGATGACCGAGCTGGCGCGGCGCGAAGTGCGCTCCTGGCCGGTCGGCGAGCCTTTCCAGCTCTGGCCCCGCATGCAGGCGCTGACGCAGGAGGTGGTGATGCGGGCGGTCTTCGGCGACGACGAGGGGCGCCTCGACCGGCTGCGGGGCCTGCTCACCAACCTGACCGAGGCGATCAACGACGAAGATCGCCTCTACAAGCTCGCCCTGCTCGGGCCGGAGTGGCTCGAACGCAGCCCCGGCTGGCGCGAGGCGATGGCGCCGGTCGAGGAGGAGGTGCTGGCCGAGGCGCGCCGCCGCCGCGACGCAGGCCAGGAGGGCCGCCGCGACGCGGTCTCGATCCTGGTCGAGGCGCGCCACGAGGACGACGGCTCGCCGCTGAGCGACAAGGAGCTGCGCGACGAACTGCTCACCCTGCTCACCGACGGGCCGACCTCGAGCTCACTGGCCTGGGTCTTCGAGCGCCTCCTGCGCCACCCCGACAAGCTCGCCCGCCTGCAGGAGGAGCTGCTCGCCGGCGGGGGGGACGAGTACCTCGACGCCGTGATCAAGGAGACGCTGCGCCTGCGGCCGCCGGTCTCGGTCGTCGTGCGGCGGCTGCTGAAGCCGGCGTCGCTGGGCGGCTTCGAGCTGCCCGCGGGCACGCTGATCGCGCCCTGCGTCTACCTGATCCACCACCGCGAGGACGTCTACGAGAACCCCGGCGAGTTCATCCCCGAGCGCTTCCTCACCCAGCGGGCGGCGGTCCCGACCTGGATCCCCTTCGGCGGCGGCGCCCGCCGCTGCCTTGCCGCCAGCTACGCCGAACAGGAGATGAAGCGGGTGCTGCGCACGGTGCTGGAGGAGGTCGAGCTGGCGCCGGTCGAGTCTCAGGGGGAGCGGATCAGCCGCGCCGCGATCGCCTTCAGCCCCGCCGAGCACGGCCTCGTCGTCGCCAAACCTCTAGCCACCTCGGTCGCGCAATGAAGGCCGTAACGCATTTTCAATCTCATGGAGCGAAAAAACGTTACGGCGGGGGTTGGCGTGGCTGAGCACGACCTGATCATCGTCGGCGCCGGCGCCAAGGCGGCCGGGATCGCGACCAAGGTCCACATCGCCAACAGCCTCGGCCTGGCTGATCTATCGGTCAAGGTGATCGAGGGGACCGAGGTCGCGGCCTCCTGGAAGGGGCGCAACGGCATGACCTCGGGCGAGGAGCCGCTGGCGGTGACGCCGATCAAGGACATCGGCTTCCCGTACCAGAGCCACATCGAGTTCGGCGAGGCGGGCGAGGCGATCGACGCCGCCCTGGCCCAGTTCACCTGGCAGCAGCACATGATCAGCAAGCGCCGTTACGCTCGCTGGGTCGACGCCGGCTCGCCGCCGGTGCGCCACCGCGACTACGGCGAGTACTTGACCTGGGTGCTCTCGCGAGCCACCGAGGGAATCGAGCACCTCAGCGGCCGGGTGACGCAGGTACGGCTCGACGAGGCGGGCGAGCGCTGGGTGGTCGAAGTCGAAGAGGACGGCGGTACTTCGACCCACAGCGGCGGGGCCCTGGTCCTCACCGGCCCCGGCATCCACCGTGCTTTCCCGCACGAGCCCGCGGTCGCCGACCGCGTCTTCCACTGTGACAGCAAGCGTGAGGAGTTCGCCCGCATTCCCGCCGAAGGGGAGTGCGACGTGGCGATCGTCGGCGGCGGCGAGAGCGCCCTCAGCGCGACGATGTTCCTGCGCGGCATGCGGCCGCGCTGCCGCTTCACGATCTACACGCCGCTGCTGCCGATGAGTCGCGGCGAGAGCTTCCTCGAGAACCGGGTCTTCTCCAATCCAGACGCGGTCGAATGGGAGTCGCTCGACCTGCAGACGCGGCGCGACTTCGTCAAGCATTCGGACCGCGGCGTCTTCGACCCGCCCAGCCTGGCAGCGATCGCCTACGACGACCGCTGCCGCTTCGTCACCGGCCGCGTCACCGACGTCGGGGCGGCGAGCGGGGGGGAGGGTGTGCGGCTCGAGTTCGCCTCGCCGGAAGGGACGGCGAGCGCCGAGCACGACTTCGTCGCCAACTGCACCGGCTTCGACCTGCTCGCCCAGCTGCGCACCCTCTTCCCGGCCACCGTGCGGGAGGAGATCGAGCGCCGCAGCGGGCCGCTCTGGGACCGGCCGGCCGGCAGCGAAGTACCGGTCGGGCGCAACCTCGAGCTGCTCGGCATGCGGCCGCGCCTGCACATCCCCGGCCTCGCCGGCCTCAGCCAGGGACCCGGCTTCGCCAACCTCGGCGCGCTAGGGCTGCTCTCGAACCGGGTGCTGCAGCCGCTTTTGATCGCAGATAGCGAATTACTTGATTCTTATAAACCAGTCGCATAGGGTCGTCGAGATCCGGAGGGAAAGGCAGGGAACGATGAATAACCGGAGCAGTGCCACGCACGCCGCGCGAGCGGCAGTCGGATTGCTCGCAATTGCCGTGCTGGCGGCCCTGCTCGGGGGCTGTGGCAGTTCCTCCTCCGGCGACAGCAGCGAACCGGTCAGCCTCACCGGCTCCGGCGTGCCCAACGGCGACCTCGCCAATACCCGCCACTTCAAAGGCGCCGCGATCGACAGCTCCACGGTCGGCGAACTGGAAGTCGCCTGGAAACTGCCGCTGAAAGCGACCAGCGCCTTCGGCAGCTACGCCGCGGCGCCGGTGATCAGCAAGGGCGTGATGTACTCGCAGGACCTCGCTTCGAACGTGCAGGCGATCGAAGTCGAAAGCGGCAAAGTCCTCTGGACCGCTTCCTTCGAACAGCCCGACCACGGTCCCAACGGGGTCACGGTCGCCGAAGGCCTGGTCTTCGGGGTGACGCCGACCGAAGCCTTTGCGCTGAACCAGAAAACCGGCCAGGAGGAATGGTCGGTGGAACTGGCGCGCAACTCTAAAGAGGGGCTCGACATGGCCCCGGGCTACAAGGACGGCCTCGTCTACGTCTCGACCGTCCCGGTCAACGTCGAAGAATTCTACGGCGGCAACGGGGTCGGAATCCTCTGGGCGCTCGACGCCAAAACCGGCAAGAAAGCCTGGAAGTTCAACACCGTGCCGAACGATCTCTGGGGCAACCCGAAGGTCAACTCGGGCGGCGGGCTCTGGTACCCGCCCGCCTTCGACGAAGAGGGCTCGATGTACATCGCGGTCGGAAACCCGGGCCCGATCCCCGGCACCAACAAGTACCCCTGGGGCTCGAGCCGGCCGGGCCCGAACCTCTACACCGACTCGATCGTCAAGCTCGACGCCAAGACCGGCAAGATGGACTGGTACTTCCAGCTGACGCCGCACGACGTCAACGACTGGGACCTCAACGACCCGCCGATCCTGGTCGACTCCGGCGGCAAGGAAATGGTGATCGGCGCCGGCAAGTCGGGCATCGTCATCGCCCTCGACCGCAAGACCGGCAAGCTGCTCTGGAAGCGCCCGGTCGGCATGCACAACGGACATGACGACATCGGCGAGGAAGCGATGAAGCGCATCGTGCCGCAACTGCCGGTGGAAATCCTCCCCGGCTCGCTCGGCGGCGTGATCGCGCCGATGGCGACGGACGGCTCGACCGTCTTCGTCCCGGTCGTCAACGGGTCGCTGACGCTCAGCGGCCAGGAAGAAAAGTCCGAAGGCGGCCCCGGCAACGGCGAAATCGTCGCCCTCGACCTGGCCACGGGCAAGGTCAAGTGGAAGGAAGAAGTCGCGACCCCTGCCTTCGGCTACCTGACCGTGGCCAACGACCTCGTCTTCGCCACCACCTACGACGGCAGCGTCAGCGCCTTCGACACCAAAACCGGCACCGTCGTCTGGCGCGAAAAACTCCCCGCGGGCACCAACAGCGGGGTCACCGTCTCAGGCGAAATGCTGATCGCACCGGCCGGGGTCGCGGCGGCGGCCGGCCAGGAAGCGCAGATCGTCGCCTACAAGCTGGGTGGCTAAGAGTCGTCAACCCCGAACTGGAGTCGCGGCGTTTCCAATAACGACCGTTTCCTTTAGCTTCGAATAAGCGAATTTCAAGCGGCTGGAAAACCCAGGCACTTTTCCATTTGATTCCTGCAAATCGCATGGGACTCTCTCACGAAGGGTAGAGGCGGCAGCCTTTACTCGCTTGCGAACCCGTAACCAACAGTGAGAGGAGTCATAGAAATGACTCGTTCGAGACTAGGACTGCTTGGCCTCTGTGTCATGGCGCTGGGCCTTATGGCCTTCGGAGCCACGGGAGCTCAGGCTGAAGTAGGAGCCAAATGGTTAATTTTAACCAACCTCAAAGCTATCAAAACAGGCGCCGAATTACACGCTTCCGTCCAACTTAAAACGGACGTCAATAGTGTTTTGCATTCAGAAATCCTCAAAATTAAAACCTTATTCTTATGCACGACGATTGAAACCTTGAATGCCAAACTCCAAGAAGAAGGAATAATTGGCAATACAGTCGTTACGAATGCACTGGGTTTAAAGGAAGGCAGGGGCTCGAAGATCAAGTTCAGCGGTTGCACGACTGACCTCAACGGTGTACCAGCCCCCGAATGCACGCCGGAAGACAAATCTGCAGAAGGCGGCAAAGGAACCATCCTCACTAAACTCATTCATGGCTTACTCAAGTTACACGTATTAGCATCGGACGAAGTCAAAGACGATGTCGTCAAAATTTTACCGGACGAAGGCGAAATACTCGCGACAATCTCATTGCCGGCGGGATGCCCGGAGGGCACATCCGTACCGGTGATCGGCGCCCTTACTCTCAAGGACAGTGAAAACCTGGCGTTAACGCACATAGTCGAACACTTAGTAGAAGCGTTCTTACCGTTAACCGAACTGTGGACGATCAGCAAAACCGAAGAACACAGAGCGACTCTCTTAGGCAGCGCATGGGCTCGACTCACGGGAGAACACGAAGGTCTGAAATGGAGCGGTGACCCCAACTAGCCAACAGCACAGCACCAGTAGCAACCCGGTCGCCATGAGGTGATCGACCACCTGCCCGGCCCGCTCAAGCGGCCCGGGCAGGGGAAGGTGGATCGCAACCTGCGCGCAGGTTGCGGCAAGGCGACTCAGCCGTCCAGGCGAATCTCGCGCAGGCGACCGTTGCCGACGTCATAGACGAACCCCCGAACCTCGTCCCGGTGGGGCAGGAACGGCGAGTGGCGCGCCTTTTTAATCGAGGCGCGCACGTCGCTCTCCACGTCGGCGAAGGATTCGATCGGGAAGTCGGGGGCGAGGCCGGTCTCCTCCTGCAGCTCAGTGCTGAAGCCGTCGTCGCTGATCGTTTCCATGCCGCAATTCGTGTGGTGGATCAGCATCACCTCGCGGGTGCCGAGCCTGCGTTGGGAGATCGCCAGCGAGCGGATCACGTCGTCGCTGACGACCCCGCCGGCGTTGCGCAGCACGTGCGCCTCGCCGGTGCTCAGGCCCAGCGCCGCGAGGACGTCGATGCGAGCGTCCATGCAGGTGACGACCGCCAGCCCGCGGCTCGGCTTGGCCGCGAGCGGGGCGGGCGGACTGCCGGCGGCGAAGCGCTCGTTGGCCTTGATCGCGTCATCTATGGCGCTCATGTGCCGCGCAGTCTATGCAGCCGAAAGGCGCTACTAGCTCTTCTTTCAGCCACTCGCCAGTTGAACCTCGAGCAGATGCGTACTAGCTTGTGTATGGCGAAGAGGGGGTCAATGCGGGGAGCAGCGCTGCACAATATTCGGGCTGAGCTCGTTGCTCGCCTGCGGGCACGATGCGGGGAGATCGAAGACACGGTCTACAACCGCGTGCTCAAGATGGCCGATCCCGTCGAAGGGGACGACCCCGAGTACCGCGCCTACCTGCGGGCAACCGTGGCTGAGTCGATCGACTACGCCCTGCTCGGGATCGAGCGGGGTGAGGAGTGGGAGGGCACGATCCCCGAGGCCGCCGCGGTGCAAGCGCGGCGGGCGGCCCGCAACGGCGTCAAACTCGACGCGATCCTGCGCCGCTACGCGGCGGGCGACCGTCTTGTCGGCGAGTTCGTGGTCGACGAGGCGGCCAAGCTGCCCAACGAGGCGATGCGCCACCTGATGCGCGCGCAGGGCCCGCACGTCGACCGCATGATGGCCTCGGTCGCGACCGAATACATGGACGAGCTGGAGCGGATCCGCCGCTCGCCCGCCCAGCGCATCGCCGAACGCGTGCAGCGCCTGCTCGCCTCCGACTCCCCCGTCGACGCCGCCGGGCTCGACTACGAACTCGACGCCTGGCACCTGGGCGTGGTCGTCACCGGCTCGCGTTCCGACGTCACCGCGCGCACGCTGGCCGCCGGCCTCAACCGCCAGGCGCTGGTTGTCGCCCAGGGCAACGACAGCGCCTGGGCCTGGCTCGGCGGCCGCGAGCGCCTTGCCGTGATCGAGGTCGAGCGCTACCAGGCGGCTGGAGTGCTGGGGAACGCGACGCTGGCCGTCGGCGAGCCCCGGCACGGGCTCGAGGGCTGGCGCCTCACCCATTACGAAGCGAGAGCGGCCCAGCAGGTGATGCTGCGCCGGCCCCAGGCGCTGATCCAGGCCAGCGACGTGGTGCTGCTGGCCGCGGTCCTGCGCGATGACCTGCTGGCGAAGTCGCTGCGCGCCACCTACCTCGCGCCGCTCGACGATCACGGCGACTCTGGGCTCGGCCTGCGCGAGACGCTGCGCGCCTACTTCGACGCGGGATTCAACGCCGCGACCGCGGCCGCCGTGCTCGAAGTCGACCGGCACACCGTGCAGCGCCGCCTGCGCAAGGTCGAGGAGGCGCTCGGCCGCCTCCTGCACGCGTGCCATGCCGAGCTGGAGGTCGCGCTGGTGCTGGAGGAACTCGACCGCGAGGTCGAAAAGGCCCGCCTCGGGGCGGCCACCAGCACCTGAAAACGCCCCTTCCCCGGGCCCAATGGGACACTTTGGCGTCCGCAGGGGACGGCGCGCACCATATTGGTGCAGCGACCCTCAGCCCTCTTCTGTACACATGATTTGTGCAAGGGAGTAGCACCGCTCGCGCCGAGCGGTAGGTACCTCAATCGCCTAAGCAGTGAGGCAGGACATGTCAGCTTCAGGGTCCCCAGCAGTCGTGCGGACAGCTCCCGTAGAGCGACGCTCACCGAACGCGGTATCGAAGGTTGCCTGGATTCCCCAGGAGGACCTGGGCCAGGCCGAATGGCTCTCGACCGGCCGCCGCCTGGGCACGATTGGGCGCTGCAGCCAGTGGTGGATCGGCGACTGGATCCGCTACGGCAACGCCCGCTGGGGAGAGAAGTACGCGGAGGCGGCCCGGGTCACGGGCTATGACGTGACCAGCCTGAGAAACATGGCCTGGGTCGCGGCCCAGTTCGATTTGTCACTACGTAGTGACAAGCTCAGTTGGAGTCACCACGTCCTGCTGGCGCCGCTGGAGGTCGAGCAGCAGCGGCACTGGATCGAGCGGGCGGAGGGCGAGCGGCTCTCGGTGGCGGACCTGCGGCTCGAGCTGCGAGCAAACGGGTATGGGCGAGACGGAGCAAAGGCGGCAATCGAAGAGGAGAGCCCGGGGCCGGAGGCCGACGTATGTCCGCATTGCGGGCACAGCCTGAGCGGCTAGCCCGGCGAAGAGGCGACGCCGCGGTGGGCGGGTGAGCGCGGGAGTCTTTGCGGTCAGCGACCTGCACGTCGACCACCCTGAGAACCGCGAGTTCCTCCAAAGCATGAAGCCAGCCTCGCCGCGCGACTGGCTGATCGTCGCCGGTGACGTCGCCGACGGCCTCGATGCGGTCGAGTGGGCCCTGCGCCTGCTCGCGGGCCGCTATGAGCAGGTGATCTGGGTGCCCGGCAACCATGAGCTGCTGGCCTACGGCGACGACACCCTGCGCGGAGAGGAGCGCTACCGGCACCTGGTCGAGCTCTGCCGGGGTCTCGGCGTGCTCACGCCGGAGGACCCGTTTCCGCTCTGGGAGGGCAGGGGCGGTCCTGTGCTGCTGGCGCCGCTGTTTCTGCTCTACGACTACTCCTTCGGCCGCAACGTTGGGGCGACCAAGGCGGAGGCCCTGCGCAGGGCCCACGAGGCGGGGGTCGTCTGTGTCGACGAGTACCTGCTCCACCCCGACCCGTTCTCCAGCCGCGAGGCGTGGTGCGCCGAGCGAGTGGCGGTTTGCCGCCAGCGCCTGGCGGCGACTGACCCCGGCCTGCCGACGGTCCTGATCAACCACTGGCCGATGATCGACGCGCCGACCAAAGTGCTGCGCCACCCTGAGTTCGCGCAGTGGTGCGGCACGGTCGAGACCGCGGACTGGCACCGGCGCTACCGTGCGAGGACCGTCGTCTACGGCCACCTCCACATTCCCCGCACCACCTGGCACGACGGCGTGCGCTTCGAGGAGGTCTCGCTCGGCTACCCGCGCGAGCGAGCGCGTTGGGGGGAGAGGTGGGACCCGCTGCCGCGGCAGGTCCTGCCGGGAGACACGAGTGCTTGAGCGAATCCTGCCGCCGCCGGTCGCCGTCGTCGCCGAGACCGGCGACCGGGAGGTCGAGCTCTTTCCGGAGGAGGAGGCGGCGCTCGGCAAGGCCGTCGAGAAACGCCGCCGCGAGTTCGTCACCGCCCGGGCCTGCGCCCGCGAGGCGCTCGCGCAGCTGGGACTGCCGGCGCAACCGGTTCCGACTGGCGCCCGCGGCGAGCCGCTCTGGCCGCAGGGGGTGGTGGGCGCGATCACCCACTGCACGGGCTACCGGGCCTGCGCGGTGGCGCCGGCGAGCCAGCTGCTCGCGATCGGCGTCGACGCCGAGCTCGATGACGCCCTTCCCCCCGGCGTGCTGGGTGACATCGCGTTGCCCGAGGAGCGGCGCTGGATCGAGGCCGCGGCCGCGCACGACCCCGGCACGAGCTGGGACCGCCTGCTCTTCAGCATCAAGGAGTCGATCTACAAGGCGTGGTTTCCGCTGGCCGGCACCTGGCTCGGCTTCGAGGACGCCAGCGTCGCGGTGGACCGCGAGCAGGGGACCTTCAGCGCCCGCTTGCTGGTGCCGGGACCCGTCGTCGAGGGGCGGAGACTCGGCGGTTTCGAGGGCCGCTGGCTCGCGGCCGAAGGCCTCGTGCTGAGCGCGATCGCGGTGCCGGCTCCCTAGGAGCACCCGTTTTTTGGGTGCGCGCACACTCCCGAACTAAGGTGTTTTCGCTGCACCTGTGAATCAGGCCTTTAGGGAGGGGTGTGATGACGAGAGCCTCTGGGGGTGGCTCATCGATTGCGGTAGTCGGCATTTCGTGTCGGCTTCCGCACGCGCCAGATCCCGATGCCTACTGGCAGCTGCTCGCCGGCGGCCGGGACGCGATCTCCGAGCTGCCCCGCGAGCGCTGGGAGCTGGCCGGCGGGGGTGACGACGAGGCGCTGGGGGAGGAGCCGGGGGCGCTCCTCGGCGGCTTCCTCGACGGCGTCGACCGTTTCGACCCGGGGCTGTTCGGCATCTCGCCGCGGGAGGCGGCGGCGATGGACCCGCAGCAGCGCCTCGCGCTCGAGCTTGCCTGGGAGGCGCTGGAGAGCGCTGGCATCGTTCCCGCCACGCTCGCGGAGGCCTCGGCGGGCGTCTTCCTCGGAGCGATCGCCGGCGACTACGCGCACCTGCTCGACCGGTGTGGCGAGGAGGCGGTCGGCCGCCACACGATCACCGGGCTGCACCGCAGCATCATCGCCAACCGCGTCTCCTACGCGCTCGGCCTGGGCGGGCCGAGCCTGACCGTCGACGCGGGCCAGTCGGCCTCGCTGGTCGCGGTTCACCTCGCCTGCGAGAGCCTGCGCAGGGGGGAGAGCGGGGTGGCGCTGGCCGGCGGCGTTCACCTCAACCTCGACCCGCGGGGGGCGCTTGCGGCCGCCCGGGTCGGCGGCCTCTCGCCGGACGGGCGCTGCTTCACCTTCGACGCGCGCGCCAACGGCTTCGTCCGCGGGGAGGGGGGCGGCATCGTCGTGCTCAAGCCGCTTGCGGCGGCGCTCGCCGACGGCGACCACGTCCACTGCGTGATCCGCGGCAGCGCGGTCAACAACGACGGCGGCGGTCCAAGCCTGACCACGCCCAACCAGGCGGCCCAGGAAGCGATGATCAAAAGCGCCTGCAGGCGCGCCGGGGTGCGCCGTGCCGACGTCCAGTACGTCGAGCTCCACGGCACCGGCACCCGGGTCGGGGACCCGATCGAGGCGGCGGCGCTGGGCGCCGCCCTCGGCGCCGGTCGCAGCGGGGAGGAGGCGCTGCCGGTTGGCTCGGCGAAGACGAACGTCGGCCATCTCGAGGGAGCGGCCGGGATCGCCGGCCTGATCAAGGTCGCGCTCTCGATCGAGCGCGGCGAGATCCCGGCGAGCCTCAACTTCGAGCGCCCCAACCCCGCGATCCCCCTCGAGGAGCTCGGCCTGCGGGTGCAGGCCGAGCGGGGGGGCTGGCCACACCCCGATCGCCCGCTGCTGGCCGGGGTCAGCTCCTTCGGCGTCGGCGGCACGAACTGCCACGTGGTCGTCTCCGACCTCACCGCGAACGATCGGAAAAGCCGAATCAATCAGGAAAGAGAGCCCGAAGATGGGGCGGCGGCCGAGCCCGGTGCCCTGCCGCTGCTGCTCTCGGCGGCTTCCCGCCCAGCCCTGCGCGAGCAGGCGGCGCGGCTCGGTGAGCACCTGGAAGAGAACCCAGAGCTCAGCATCCCCGACGTCGCCGCCTCGCTGGCGACGACCCGGTCCCACCTGCGGAGCCGGGCCGCGATCGCCGGGACCGAGCGGGCGAAGGTCCTGCGCGGGCTCGAGGAGCTGGCCGCGGGCCGAGACGGCGAGTTCGTCACCGGCGTCGCCCGGGCCGAGCACTCGCCGGTGTTCCTCTTTCCGGGCCAGGGGTCCCAGTGGCTGGGCATGGGGGTGGAGCTGGCCGAGTCCTCGCCCTTCTTCGCCGAGGCGCTGGCCGAGTGCGAAGAGGCGCTTGCCCCGCACCTGGACTTCGACCTGCGGGACGTTCTCCGCGGCGCTCGCGGCGCCCCCTCGATGGAGCGGGTCGAGGTGGTCCAGCCGGCCCTCTTCGCGGTCATGGTCAGCCTCGCCCGCCTTTGGCAGGCCTGCGGCCTCATGCCCACCGCCGTGGTCGGTCACTCCCAGGGCGATGTCGCCGCCGCCCACGTCGCCGGCGGGCTCTCGCTCGATGACGCCGCCCGCCTCGCGGCCGTGCGGGCAAAGCTGATCTCGAGGCTCGTCGGCCAAGGCGGGCTCCTCTCCCTGATCGCCTCGCGCGAGCAAGCCGAAGAGCTGATCGAGCCCTGGCGTAAGAACGTCGAGATCGCGGCGCTGAACGGGCCTTCCGCGCTGATCCTCGCCGGGCCCCTGGGAGATCTCGACGAGCTGCTCGCCGATTGCGAGAAGAAAGGGGTCCGGGCCAAAGCCATCCGGGCCAGCATGGCTTCCCACTCTCACCATGTGGAGGTCCTGCAGGAGGACGTGCTCTCGGCATTCGCCGACCTGTCGCCGCGTTCGGGGGAGATCCCCTTCCACTCGACTGTCACCGGCGGCCTGCTCGACACCGCCGAGCTGAGCGCCGAGTACTGGTACCGCAACCTGCGCCAGCCGGTGCTCTTCGAGCAGGTGACGCGGAGGCTGCTCGGCGAGGGCCAGAGAGTCTTCCTCGAGGTCAGCCCGCACCCCGTCGTAGCCCCCTCCGTGGAAGCAACCGCCGAGGACGCCCTGGACACCGAGGAGGCGACGGTGCTGGCGACCCTGCGCCGGGAGCGGGGAGGCCTGGCGGACTTCTCCCACGCGCTCGCCGAGGCCCACGTCGCCGGCGCCGCGATCGACTGGAGCCGCCATCGCGGCGACGCGGCCCGGGTCGAGCTCCCCACCTACCCGTTCCAGCGCGAGCGCTACTGGTTCGACGAAGAGCCGGAGGAGGCCGGGGCGGCGGGAGCGGTCGCGGCCGAGCCGGCCGAGGGGCTCGCGGCCGAGCTCGCCGGCCTGGCGGCGCGCGAGCGCGACCAGCGCGCGCTGGAGCTCGTCCGGGCCGAGGTGGCCCGGGCCCTCGGCGGGGTCTCGCTCGAAGAGGTGGGGCCCGAGCAGGCCTTCAAGGAGATGGGCTTCGACTCCGCCGCCGCGGCCGACCTGCGGCGGCGGCTGCGGATGGCGAGCGGCCTGCGGATCGGCTCCACCGCCGTCTTCGACCACCCCTCGCCCGCGGCGCTGGCACGGCACCTGGTGGCGCTGGCGAGCGGGGGGGAGAAGGCCCGGGTCGCCGTCAAGCCCACCTTCACCGAGGAGCCGATCGCCATCGTCGGCATGGCCTGCCGCCTGCCGGGCGCCTCCTCGCCCGGAGAGCTCTGGCAACTGCTCGGCTCAGGGACGGATGCCACCTCCGAGTTCCCCGGGGACCGTGGCTGGGAGCGCGAGCGCCTCTTCGACCCCGACCCCGACAGCGCCGAGAAGACCTACGTCTGGCGCGGCGGCTTCCTGGCCGAGGCGGGTCACTTCGACGCCGAGTTCTTCGGCATCTCCCCACGCGAGGCGATCGCGATGGACCCCCAGCAGCGCCTGCTCCTGGAAGCGGCCTGGGAGGCTTGCGAGGACGCCGGCATCGACCCCGCTCGACTGCGCGGCCAGCAGGCCGGGGTCTTCGCCGGGGTCAGCTCCCAGGACTACAGCGCGGGCCTGCGCGGAGCCGGCGACGAAGCCGAGGGCTACCGGATCACCGGTACTGCCACCAGCGTCGCCTCGGGCCGCGTCTCGTACTTCCTCGGCCTCGAGGGCCCGGCGCTCAGCGTCGACACCGCCTGCTCCTCCTCGCTGGTTGCGATCCACCTGGCGGCCGGGTCGCTGCTGAGAGGCGAGTGCTCGCTCGCCCTGGCGGGCGGGGCGACGGTGCTCGGCAGCCCGGGGGTCTTCACCGAGTTCTCCCGCCAGCGCGGTCTCGCCCCGGACGGGCGCTGCAAGTCGTTCGCCGAGGGCGCCGACGGCACCGCCTGGGCGGAGGGCGGCGGAGTCCTGGTCCTGGAGCGCCTCTCGGCGGCCGAAGAAAACGGCCGCCGCATCCTCGCCACGATCAGGGGAAGCGCCGTCAACCAGGACGGCGCCTCCAACGGCCTCACCGCGCCCAACGGCCCCTCGCAGGAGCGGGTGATCCGCCAGGCCCTCGCCAACGCCGGCCTGAAGCCGCAGGAGGTCGACGCGGTCGAGGCCCACGGCACCGGCACCACCCTCGGCGACCCGATCGAGGCCGGCGCCCTGCTCGCCACCTACGGCCAGGACCGCGAGCGGCCGCTCCGGGTCGGCTCGCTGAAGTCCAACATCGGCCACGCCCAGGCCGCGGCGGGCGTCGCAGGCGTGATCAAGATGGTGGAAGCGATGCGGCACGGGGTCCTGCCCAAGACCCTCCACGTCGACGCTCCCTCCTCGAAGATCGACTGGGAGGCGGGCAAGCTCGAGCTGCTCACCGAGGAGGCCGCCTGGGAGCAAGGCGGCCATCCCCGCCGCGCCGGCGTCTCCTCCTTCGGCATCAGCGGCACCAACGCCCACCTGATCCTGGAGGAGGCACCGGTACCGGCCCCGGAGCCGGTGCGGGCCGAGGCCGGGACGTCCCGGCCACCGCTGCCGGGCGCCGTCGCCCTGCCGCTCTCCGCCAGGAGCGAGCCGGCCCTGCGAGAGGCGGCCGCCGCGCTGGTGGCCCACCTGCGCGAGCACCCCGACCTGGAAGGCGCCGACGCCGGCTTCTCGCTGGCCAGCACCAGGACGCTGTTCGAGCAGCGGGCGGTGGTGAGCGGCGCGAGCCGCGAGCAGCTGCTCGACGGCCTCGGGGCGCTGGCCCGGGGCGAATCGGCGGCCAACCTGATCGAGGGCAGGGCGAGGGAAGGCAAGCTCGCCTTCCTGCTTACCGGCCAGGGCGCCCAGCGCCTCGGCATGGGCGCCGGGCTCTATGAGTCTTCGCCCGTCTTCGCGGCCGCCTTCGACGAGGCCTGCGCCGAGCTGGACCCCCACCTCTCCAAGCCGCTGAAGGGCGTGGTCTTCGGCAAGGGCAGGAAGGCGGCGAGGCTGCTCGACCGCACCGAGCTCACCCAGCCCGCCCTCTTCGCGCTCGAGGTGGCGCTGTTTCGCCTGGCCGAGGCGCTGGGCATGCGCCCCGACTTCCTCGCCGGGCACTCGATCGGCGAGATCGCCGCCGCCCACCTGGCCGGAGTCCTCACCCTCCCCGACGCCGCCGGGCTCATCGCCGCCAGGGGCGCCCTGATGGGCGCCCTTCCCGGGGGCGGGGCGATGATCGCGGTCGAGGCCAGCGAGGAGGAGGCGGCAGCCGCGCTCGAGGGCAGGGAGACCGAGCTCTCGATCGCCGCGATCAACGGGCCGGCGGCGGTCGTCGTCTCGGGCGCCGAGCAGGCGGCCCTGCAGGTCCAGGCACACTTCGAGGAGCAGGGCCGGCGCACCAAGCGCCTGCCGGTCTCCCACGCCTTCCACTCGCCCCTGATGGAGCCGATGCTGGCCGGCTTCGCCGCGGTGGCGGAGGAACTCGACTACTCCGAGCCCCGGATCCCGGTCGTCTCCAACCTCACCGGGGAGCTGCTCGCCCCCGAGCGGGCCACCGACCCCGTCTACTGGGTCTCCCATGTGCGCGAGCCGGTGCGCTTTGCCGACGGGATCGCCACCCTGGCGGCCCGGGGCACCGGCACCTACCTGGAGCTGGGCCCCGACGCGGTGCTGGCGGCGATGGCCGCCTCCTGCCTGGAGGGAGCAGAGCCCTCACCGGCGCTGATCCCGGCCCTGCGCGAGGGAAGGGAGGAGCCCGAGGCGATGCTCGCCGCACTGGCCGCCGCCCATGCCGCCGGCGCGACCGTCGACTGGAAGGCCTTCTTCGAGGGCTCGGGCGCAAGGGCGGTGCCGCTTCCCACCTATCCCTTCCAGAGAAAGCGCTACTGGATCTCCTCCCAGGGCGGGGCGGCGGATCCAACCGCGGTGGGCCAGACCGCGCTCTCCCACCCCTTCCTGGGCGCGGCGATCGAGGACCCCGAGAGCGAGAGCCTCTCGCTCAGCGGTCGCATCTCCCTCGCCGAGCACCCATGGCTCGCCGGCTACGCCGTCGGCGAGACGCCGATCCTGCCCGGCACCGCCTTCCTGGAGGCAGCCCTCTACGCGGGCGAGCAGGCGGGGACCCCCGCGGTGGAGGAGCTCACGCTGCAGGCCCCGCTGCCGCTCACCGAGACCCCGGTGGCGTTGCGGATCTCCCTCTCGGCGCCGCGGGAGGGGAGGCGGGAGCTCTCGATCCACTCCCGCCCGGAGGAAGAGGGGGCGCAGTGGACCAGGCACGCCACCGGAACCCTCGGCGAGGGCGGGCCGCAGGCGCGCGAGCCGCTCGGCGAGTGGCCACCCCGGGGCGCGGAGGAGATCGAGGTCGACGGCCTCAGGGCCCGCCTGGCCGAGGCGGGCATCGAATTCGGCGAGGCCTTCGGGGGCCTCACCGCCGCCTGGCAGGTGGAGGACGAGACTTGGGCTGAGGTCGCCCTGCCCGACGGCGTCGCCGCGGGCGAGGGGTTCCTGATCCACCCCGCCCTGCTCGATGCCGCCCTTCACCCCGTCCTGGCGGCGGAGGAGGAGCTGCGCCTGCCCTCCTCCTTCGCCTGCGTCTCGCTCACCGGGGAAGCCGGCACCGAGCTGCGGGTGAGGATCGGCGCCGGCGAGACAGGTGCCTCACTGCGGCTCTTCGATGGGTTCGGCGGCTCCCTCGGCGAGATCGGGTCGGCGCTCGCCCGTCCCGTCGACTCGGACCTGCTGCGGGCAGGCGCTCCAGGCGAGCTCCACGCTCTCAGCTGGCACCCTCTCGCGGCTCCCCCGGGTGAGGTCGAGGTCGAGCCGGTGGTCGAGCATCTCAGCTCGCCGTCGGGCGCCACTCCGGCCGAGGCCGCCCGCGCCGCCGGTGCTCATGCGCTGGAGCGCATCCAGTCCTTCCTGGCGGAGGGCGGGGAGGACTCCAGCCTCGTTCTCCTCACCCGAGAAGCGCTTGCCGTCAAGCCCGGCGAGAGTCCCGACCTGGCCCAGGCGGGCGTGGTCGGCCTCGCCGGCTCCGCGGCCTCGGAGCATCCCGGCCGCGTCTGCCTGCTCGACACCGACGGCGGCGAGGTTGCCGAGCAGGCCCTGCGAGACGTCCTGGCGAGCGGCGAGCCCCAGGTGGCCCTGCGCGACGGGAACCTCCTGGTGCCGCGGCTCTCGGCGTCGAAGGGAGGCGAGTCGGGATTCCGAGCGCTCGACCCCGAGCGCACCGTTCTCATCACCGGCGGCACCGGCGCCCTCGGCTCTCTGGTCGCGAGGCACCTGGCTCGCGACCACTGTGCTCGCCACCTGCTCCTCGCCAGCCGCTCAGGCGAAGCGGCCGAGGGGGCGAAGGAGCTGCGCGAAGAGCTCGAAGAGATGGGCGCGGAGGTCCAGGTGGCCCCCTGTGACGTCTCCGACCGCGAGCAGCTCCAGAAACTGCTCGACGGGCTCGACCCGGCGCGCCCCTTGGGCGCAGTCATTCACTGCGCCGCCGCGGTTTCCGAGCGCTCCACCGTGGAGCGGGCGAGCGCCGGGCAGCTGGAGCGTCTCTTCGCGCCGAAGGCCGATGCCGCCTGGCACCTCCACGAGCTCACCGCCGGGCTCGATCTCACTCATTTCGTCTGCTTCTCCTCGGTCGCCGGGCTGCTCGGGCTGGCCGGCGTCGGCGCCTACGGCGCCGCCAATCGCTTCCTCGACGCCCTGGCGGCGCGTCGCCGGGCCGATGGGCTGGTCGCCACCTCGGTCGCCTGGGGCCCCTGGCAGGTCGAGGTCGGCATGTCGGCCGAGCTGAGCGAGGCGAACGTCGCGCAGGTTGGCCGCGAAGGAGTCGCCCTGCTCTCCGCCGAGCGCGGGCTCTCCCTGCTCGACCAGGCGCTCGCGAGCGGCGAGAGCCTGGCGGCGGCGATGGAGGTCGATCGCGCCGTGCTCAGGAAGAGGGCTGCCGCTGGAACCCTGGCCGGCCCTCTCGCCGGGCTCGTGCCAGGGCATTCACGCGTCGGCTCGGCCTCCCGGCGAGCGCTTCGGTTCGCGGGCATCTCGGAGCCTGAACGCGAGCAGAGGCTGCACGATTTCATCCGCTCCGAGGTCGCGACGCTGCTTGGCTACGGCTCCCCGGCTGAGGTCGTGCCCGACAAGCCCTTCAAGGACCTGGGCTTCGACTCGCTGGCGGCGGTGGAGCTGCGCAACCGCCTCAACGAGGCGACCGGCCTGCGGCTCGGCTCGACCGCGGTCTTCGACTACCCCACCGTCGCCTCGCTGGCGGCCTATCTGGCAGGCGAGATGGCGGGCGCCGCACCGGCCAGGCGCCCGTTGCGCCGGGCCCGCGCGAGCGAGGAGCCGATCGCGATCGTCGGCATGGCCTGTCACCTGCCCGGCGAAATCTCAACGCCGGCGGGGCTCTGGGAGCTCCTGCGCGCGGGGGGCGACGCGATCGGCGCCCTGCCAACCGACCGCGGCTGGGACACCGGCGAGATCTACGTCCTCCATCCCGACAGCCCCGACTACGTGCGCGAGGGCGGCTTCATCGCCGATCCCGCCGGGTTCGATCCCGCTTTCTTTGCGATCAGCCCGCGCGAGGCGACGGCGATGGACCCCCAGCAGCGCCTGGCGCTCGAATCCTCCTGGGAGGCGCTGGAGGACGCCGGGATCGACCCGCTGGGGCTGCGCGGGTCCCAGACGGGGGTCTTCACCGGGGCCTCGCGCGCCGACTACGGAACCGCGACGGATGTCTCGGCCGTGACCACGAGCGTCGCCTCCGGCCGCGTCTCCTACACCCTCGGCCTCGAGGGCCCGGCGATGACCGTCGACACCGCCTGCTCCTCCTCGCTGGTGGCGATCCACCTGGCGGTGGGAGCCCTGCAGCGCGGCGAGTGCGACTTGGCCCTTGCCGGCGGCGTGGCCGTGCTCACCACCCCGGACGCGTTTGGCTTCTTCTCCAACCAGCGCGGCCTGGCGAGCGACGGGCGCTCCAAGGCCTTCGCCGAGGCCGCCGACGGCGTCGGCATCTCCGAGGGCGCCGGGGTCCTCGTCTTGGAGCGCCTCTCAGAGGCCGAAGCCAGCGGCCACCGCATCCTCGCCACGATCCGCGGAAGCGCGGTCAACCAGGACGGCGCCTCCAACGGCCTCACCGCCCCCAACGGCCCCTCCCAGGAGCGGGTGATCCGCCAGGCGCTGGCAAGCGCCGGCCTCGAGCCCAAGGAGATCGGCCTGGTCGAGGCCCACGGCACCGGCACGTCTTTGGGAGACCCGATCGAGGCCAGCGCGATCCTCGCCACCTACGGCCAGGAGCGCGAGCGGCCAGTGCGGCTGGGCTCGCTGAAGTCCAACATCGGCCACACCCTCGCCGCCGCCGGGGTGAGCGGCGTGATCAAGGCCGTCCTGGCGATCCGCGAGGGCGTGATGCCAAAGACGCTGCACGTCGACCGTCCCTCTTCGAAGATCGATTGGGAGGCCGGCAGGGTCGAGCTGCTGACCGAGGCGCGCGAGTGGGAGGCGGACGGAAGGCCCCGCCGCGCCGCCGTCTCCTCCTTCGGCGTCAGCGGCACCAACGCGCACCTGATCTTGGAGGAGGCGCCCGCCGCCGGACGGGACCCCGGCCCGGGCGCCTCCGCCAAGGACCAAGGCGGGAAGAGCCTCTTCCCCGCCGGTCCTCTCGCCTTCCCCCTCTCGGCCAAAGCGCCCGAGGCCCTCGCGGCCCAGGCAGCCCGCCTCGCCGCCCACGTCGAGGCACACCCCGAGCTGGAGCTCGCCGACCTCGCCTACTCCCTGGCCACCACCAGGGCCCAGCTGCAAAGCCGGGCGGTGCTGGTGGCGGGCGAGCGCGAGGAGC
>Ga0207687_10000145_pt1 | contig 47190 bp, 68 predicted proteins | sample KBSM54metaG_FD_184399 | JGI IMG/M metagenome (GOLD analysis project Ga0207687, IMG submission 184399) | Miscanthus rhizosphere microbial communities from Kellogg Biological Station, Michigan, USA - KBS M5-4 metaG (SPAdes) (version 2) | ecosystem: Host-associated > Plants > Roots > Rhizosphere >...
GCTGCCGTGAAGATCAACGGACTAGAACCTGATCGCCTTCCGTCCATGTGGGAGAATTGGCATTTCCAAGAGCTGGTAGAGTTCCGATATTCGTTGCGTCAGGAGCGGCGTTGTTGTTGGTCAGGTTGCCAGCCGCCGTAACCGTTCCCGTTACGGCTGTTGTCGATCCCGTGTCGGCAATAACGTGCCCGATCACTGCGGCACCAGCATCGAGTACGGTATGCAGGTTCGTCCCGGTTGGCTGGACTACTGTTACGTTTCCAGTAACTGCGGTCGTGGACCCTGTATCCGCGATGACATGACCGATGACAGCTGCAGAGGCATCATTGATGACATGCCCGATGACGGCGGCCCCGGCATCCAGCACCGCATGTAAGTTCGTGCCCGTACCTTGCACCACGGTCACGTTGCCAGTTACGGCGGTCGTCGAGCCAGTATCGGCAATCATATGGCCGATGACCGCTGCGCCTGCGTCGAGGACGGCATGAAGATTGGTTCCCGTTCCCTGCGTTACCGTGACAGTGCTCGGCGGCGTAAGGGTCGTGATCTGCGCCGCCGTCAAAACAACTGGCATGGAAGCCGCAGCGAGTGCTTGACCCTGCGAAGGAAGTTTGTCTACGTCCGCCTTGATGGCAGCAAGATTGCCGCCTGCTTCGAGCGCCAACAAGGAAGTATTTAGATTCGTTCCGGCATTCGCGGTAACTGTACCGCTCACTGCGACCGTTCCTGTGACTGCGGTAGTTGAACCCGTATCGGTGATGACGTGCCCGATGACGGCTGATGAGGCATCGTTAATGACATGCCCGATAACTGCGCTGCCAGCATCAAGGACTGCGTGCAGGTTCGTGCCGGTACCTTGCACTACCGTTACGTTGCCAGTTACCGCGGTCGTGGAACCTGTATCCGCGATGACATGGCCAATAACAGCAGAACTCGCATCGTTCACCACATGCAGGTTCGTACCCGTCGCTTGCGTAACCGTTACGGTGCCGCTGACTGGTTGCGTGGCAGGGAAGTTCGATACCGCCACGGTCCCGCTGACCACGGTGTTCAGGTTTCCCGAGTTGTCGGTGGAAAGCTGGTGCTGATTGGTATCCGGTCCAACGCCCGAAACAAGCACGGGATTGATGGTGCTGGCCGCGGTGCCGTTGGCTTGCGTGCCCTGCACCAAGGGATCGGCCCAGACCGCGCTTGTATTGCCCGGCTGTGAAATGGGAATTTGTCCCGCGTGCGTGAGCGTTCCGGTAATCGGAATGCCATTGATTTCCGTGGCGTCCACAACACCGGTTCCCGAATGCCCCAGTGTGGCGCCCGTTCCGACAACCATGAAAGCGGAAATATTGGTTCCGCTCATGATCTGATCGAAAGTCGGAGCGCCCCCGCCGCCGCCGCCTTCAATGGAAACCCAGGTATAGGGATTCTGCGACGTGCAGCGTTTCACCAGATGATTCTGAATATCGACCCACAGATCATCGACCCAGGGAATCGGGAAAACCTGATCGCCCGCCAGCGAAGTCGAGGACTGGTCTGGCGGGTTGCCCTGCTTATAGATCGTCGGTGGACGGAAGAAACTCATAAGGTGTTGTACCCGCGCTTAATCGCTTTCATGTTGCCATGCTTGTCCAGAAACACTTCCATGGGTTCCTTGCACTCACAAACCACGGTTGCCTGATAGGCGGATAGCGGAATTAAACCTTTCATTTCGTACTGCTTTTTACAGGAAGGGCACTCAATGACGGTGATGGGAGGCGCAGCAGGCGCATGTTCGCTCCACTGGGTCGGAATGGAGAATTTTTCGCTTCTCTGTCTGCGCCACGCTCCGGCAATCTTTTCTTTCAGTTCGGCCAGTTTCAATTTCCACCGCAATTCAATGAGAGGATGTCGCTGGCTCCCCAGGCAACGGCTGCTCCGGTGCTGGTGGTTTGGTTCTCAACCGTCACCGTGCCGGTTGCGGATGCCGTTTGCCGGGTGTTATCTGCGCGATGCGCGGCTGCTGCGGTGATGTTATTCACTTGGCAATTCCATCCGGCCGAGGCGGTTGGCATGGCAATCACGCCGCTCGAAGCCGCCCCGCCCGTTCCTACGTTCACGCGGAACGATGCGGTTCCATTGGTGACGGAGATCGTAGGGCTGGAGCCGAACCCTGAGGAAATCGTGGGCGCAGTCTGCGAGAACAGCAATTTCCCTGCGCCGCCCGCAGGTCCCATCGTCAGGGCACTAAACATTCCCCCACAAAAACCGTTGGCGCAGGCAAAGTTGTTTCCGGGGGCATTGTCCACAATCGGGTTCGTGATCGTGCCGCTGGCATACGTTAGGTGGTATTCGTTCGTTCCCGAATGGCTATCGTTCAGGATGCCGTTCGTCATCGTGGTCATGTGCGCAAAAATCTTGGCGCCAGCCGTGTAGGTCATGCTGATGCCGGTGGTGGCGCTTTCCATCAAAATCCCGTATGCGCCAAAGCCGCGGGCGCGGTGCGCATTCGTGCCATCCACGGAAAGAAAGATCCGCCCGGTGCCGCTTTCCCAGTGCGTTCCGAAAAATTGCGTGTTGTCGGTGATGACGCTGCACGGCTGTCCTGCGGTCGTGGCGTTGCAGATGATGTCGCCATTGAAATAGTTGACGCCCGTGACGCCCTGCGCCGAGTGCGCAAAGGCCATCTGCGTATTTTTCCCTGAACGGAAATCCATAATCATCGCGTGGTTGACGAAGCCGGTAGAGTTGCCCCATCCGTTCGTGCCGGTGAAAACGATGCCCGTACCGCGCGTATGATTGGAAACTTCCGGCTGCAACCCTGAGCCGCTCGGCGCGGCTGCGATGTCGAAGTTCGTCCCGTAGGCTGCGCCCGTACAGCAAGCGTTCTGCGATACTTCCGTCGCGGTCACGGTGGATGCATACACCATTGCGTCGAGCGCCGGAGCGCCAGGAGTCGCAGGCAGGGCAACCCGCACCGTGCAGTTGCCGGAGCCGGGGCAGGTGCCGTCCGTCGTGGCGGAAGTCTCCGCCGAGGGCAGGGAAGTGCCCCATCCGGTACGGTGCGCGATCTGGACGAATACCGTTACAGTTGCGCCAAGCGCGCCGCCTGCGACCGCCGTGACTGTTGGCGTGGCCGGTGCGGAAAGACCCGCATAGGTGAATCCATCGGTTGCAGGACTCTCGAACACTTCATCCGAGCAATCCTTCATGGCAAAGCCTGCGCCGCCCGTGGCCGTGTTATCAATGACCGTAATGTTGGAAAACTTTGGACCGGCATAGGTGCCGCCCGATCCCGTGTAAGGACCGCACTCAATGGCGATCGTGCCTGCGGGGATTCCAGTAATCAGCTCGATGGAGCAGGGCCGGGAAGATGTTCCAGACTGATTGATACCGGCTGAAGTGCCGCACTCCAGACGCACACCGTTTTTCTGTGCAAGATTAATGGCTACCTGCGCGTTCTGCGTATCCGCTACAGCCGTGGAAATTCCATACCGACCAGGGTTCAGGCGAATGGTTCCGCCACTCGTCGGAAGGGCCGCAATACACGCACGCAGGGCAGGACCGGCATTCACGGTGGGCACGGTGGCGCCAAGCGTAAAGGGGGCGTTGTAGGGAGAAGCGGAGCAATCAATCCAGGGACGCGGACCTGCGAAAATACCCGATCCGCTTCCACCGCCCGAAATGACATCGGTTCTGCCAGTAATCTGCACTTGCACGGGCGCGGAACCCTGATCGTAGAAAAATGTGAAATTTCCAGAGGCATCGAGTGAAGCAGGTTGCGGTATGACCTGCGAAAGCGCCACATCGGCATAAATGGGAATCTGATTCGTGCAGGGATTGCCGCCTTGTGCCGGCGCGCCGCAGACCGTAATCTGGGAATTAGGTGCTGGAGGATTCACAGCAAAGGGAACGCCTTGGGCATAGGCGGAACCCATCAAACCGAAAAGCCAAAAAATCCACTTCACCGCAAAAGCTGTTTTCTGTACATCATGTTGGACGTGAGAATAGTCCTTTTCTCGAAGAATGGAAAGGAGTCCTTTTCCAGCGTTCCACTTTGGCCTGCTTTTGATCCGCCACCTCCTTCTGCTGCCAGAAGATTTTACTCATAATCGGCAGGCCGGGCTTGTCCCACTTCTTCGCGGTCACAATTTCCATGGGCAGCGGGCGAAACGTATGTATCGCATACCTGATTCCGTCCGGCATGTGCGAGTTTTCGTGATTGGTCGTGAAATCGTTCTTGGGCTGCCCGGAACGGTCCTTCGGCCACTTATAGCCCGAAATTTCCCGTATCGTGTTCTGGCAGGAAGAGGCGACGAAGTACCGCGGGGAACCGTTGATGTTCGGATTGAAGGGATGCGTGAGGTTCGTGTCGATGTGCATGTACTGCTCGGTCTTAAAGAGGCCAGGGCGGCGCTCTTTCATTGCCGGTACGCCGTTTATTCCGTGCTCCTCTAACTCTTGCGCTGCAGCTCGCTGCGCAAAGTCGTAAGCAAGTCCCTCAAGCGTTCGTCCACTAAGATATCCTTGTAATTCGGCGGCGATGGGTGCAATTCGTAGATCAACTCCGTATACTTCAGCAAATTGGTACAGGCGACCATCCGGAGCCACAGCGATAATCGGCAGCGCCCACGGATCACCCTCTGACCCGCTTCCAATATCCATGCCAACGATAACCGGCCAATCAGAAGGAGGCAGGTTTTGACCTCCGAAGATAGCGTGATTTTCGGTGTCGTCGTAGACATGCGATGGCTCCGTAAACTCTTTGTACACCAAATCCGTGAAATCGGTGAAATATCCGTAAATGAACCGGTCTGCCCAGTCCTTCGGGTACGTGGCAAGCCGGTTGGCCAGGTATTCTTCCGGCAAAAACACGTTTTCCATGGAACTTGCCGAAATGCCGTGATATAGCCGCTTCCAATCGTCCTTCCGGTTCGGATCGAAAAACCACCGCCACATGTAATCGTGTCCGGCAGGGTTACTTCCAAGCCTCAAAATGCGCCTGGACTTCGTTTTCCGCCTAAGACGACCGACCAGCAGCAAAATGACCTTTTCATCGACTTCCGACGCTTCATCCACGTACGCTTTGCTCAAATTCAGCGATTTTATATGCCCTTGCACCTTGGGGTCGGTGATGTCGAGATGGCGGAAAAGCACTTGATGCCCGTTTTCGAACGTCCAGATCTTCTTTGCTTCCGCCCAGGTGCCCCATTCCGCGGGTACCAGCTCCAGAAACGTCTGCAGGGTCGTGGTTTCGAGGGCAGGCATGTTCAAACGGCCAACGAGACTCATTCCGCCTGGATCGTCGGCCGCATTCAGGATGCAAGCGGCCATTAATCCGCTTGTTTTGGCGCTCCCTTCACCGCCGACGTACGCGCACCCGAACGCTTTGCTGGAAATAAACTCGCGCTGCTTGGGCATCCGGTCAAGATTATTGATGACTTCGTGCCAGCCGAGTTCGCCTTGGTAGTAACCCACTTAAACCGTCCGGCGACCTTCGAACAGCGGCTCGTCCCACACGTCGATGTAGAATCGCTCCGAACCGTAAACCAGTATCAAAAACGGGTCAGGCACCGCGTGCAGAAATTCCACTTCAAACGTCGCGGCTGGCAATTCTTCCTTCAGTTCAATGGCTCTGGAAAGCGCAAATTCCGGCACCGCTTCGGCATATTTCTCCAGCGGAGTCTTTTCCCACTTTACCATGTGCCCCTTGGAAGCAACCATCTGGCTCTGATAGGCTTTCACCTTGTCCGCATCGAGAGGATCAAATCCGAGCTTCTCGAACGCCTGTGCGCACTCCCAGCGGGACTGCTTGGCCCGTTCGTCCTTGTCGATGCGCTCCCCGAGAACCTTGTATCCGAGGAGTCTTCGGGCCTTGGCCGCCAGATTCACCCGCTCCACCGCTACCTGTTCCGAGGGTTCGACGGCAACGAGCGTCGTGCGCGCAAGATCAGCCACCTTGGGCGCATCGACACGTTTTACATTTACCAACGGTTGAAAATTCATTTGTGCATTTTGCAACTGCTGAAAGTATTGAACCGCGTTTGTAGTTGTCAAACCACCGATTGCTTGGCCCATTCCTACGATTCCGCCCATAGTGCCTCCTTTTTAGTTTTCTTTCAGAATTGACGATACCAGATGCTGTTCGGCCCTTGCTGGAAATCTGGCACCAGCTCCTCGACCGCCTGCGTCACCCCCCAAACATCCCCCGCGGGCGTATCGGCGGTTGGCCCATAATCATGCCCGCAAAGCAAGCCCCCAGGCGCCAGAATCTTCGACCAAGCCTGAATGTCCGCCTTCACCGACTCGTAATCATGCGCCGCATCTATAAAAATCATGTCTGGCCTGAGATTCCCGTTCCATCCCGCCGCCGCGGCCTGCGAGTCCTTCCGAATCGCTTGGACATGCAGTGACGAAATATGGTCAAGCAGATTGTACTCAAAGGCCGTGTAGGCGTTGCGCGTCTCCTGCGCAAACAGCCGCCTTTGCTCCGGCGCCCCCGCCCACGTATCCACCGCGAAAATCTGCCCAAACGTGTTATCCGCCATCGCCCGCGTACTGCGCCCATGAAAACTGCCTACTTCCACAATACATTTCCGCTCCTTCGCTTGCTTGGCCAGCCAGAAAAGCTCCTGCTCGCTCATCCACCCGAATATCTTTAATGCCTTGGAGATATCAATGGCCGGCTTCGGCGGGTCCGCCATCCCCGCTTCCTTGTTAATCCCCCAGCTATACATCCTTTGCTTGCAATGCAGAATCTTGTCCGGAATCGTGGTCACGTACTCGTGCCACAAATATTCCACCTTCTCCCCCACAAGTCCATATTTCCCAAGAAGATCCCCAATCGTCGTCGTCTTCAGCCCAAACCGGGCGATGTTGCGGGAAAGCGTGTAATCGTCAATCAAATGACCCGGCTCCATCCCGAAATTCCGCTCGTTCGTCGTCGGCGTGATGTTTCTCACTGCCTCATCGAACGTCATTTCGAGAGGATGCCATAAATCAAGGCAATCTCCACTAGCCACAGTAAACCAGTTGCAACTGCCAATCTGCCGACCCGAACGCCGAAAATATGCGTCCGATCGAAACCGGTTCGGCGCAAAGTCGCATCCCCAGTGAAGCACAGTGTCGTGAGAAAGGAATTCAGTAATATCCACAAAATCTGGATGGATAAGGGCGTCTGAGTCCACATAGATGTTCCAGTCATAGTCCTTCCCCAATTCATGAATCTGCAGCTTCTCGTACACCACTGGCCACCTAGGATACCTCCGCTCCCGAATCTCCCGAATCTCCGCCCCGCACTTTCCCGCCCACCGCTCCAGAAACGGCCTGGTCAACGCCTTCAACTCCGGCGCATATTCCCCTATATCCAGCACCCACACCACCTTCTTCATTCAGTACCTCTCGTCCTTCTTCCGATACGTCCTGAAATCCACCGGATCGCCCGGCTGGCTCTCAATCAAAAACCGATAATCCTGACAACTCTTGCAAAGGCAAAACTGCCACTTCGATTCCGCCAAATGTACCTCAAACGGTTTCACATAATCCGGGTCCCTGTGTGGTAGTACCCCCAACTGTTTCATTTGCGCCTCCATTTGTAGTTCTCACACCCCGGTATCGGACACGCTTTCGCTCCATAGTTGTGCGAGCATACTTCTACTTTTCCTCCCCGTACAGCAGCCTTTTCCACGATTCCGGCAGACTCCACAGCAACTCGATCGGCAATAAACTTCCGTCCCGCATCCGTAGGAATCGCAACATTCGGTTGCATAACTTCATCGTTACAACGTTCTCTAATCCATTGCGCAAGTGACTGTCCTTCCTTTTCTGCCTTCGCACGCCAGTCCTTCAATTCCTCTTCCGAAACCCGCATCCGCCACATCACGGTTTTCATGTCGCTACATTATGCCGTGTCGCTACACGTGTCAATGGCTTTGTCGCTACAAGGAAATGCCAAAAATTGTCTGGGCAGATGTACATATATTTTTGCCGCCGGCCGTCCTTGCCTGCTTCCCTGCCAGGTAGGCCCCCGGACCACTACGTCTGATAATAATCATCTATGTTAACTACGATGTGCTTGATTACATTACATTTAACTCTATCTGACGCTACTCTTTGGTGGGCTGTATTTCTATCTCGCTGATAACAGAGGACTTTAACTTTTCGGGGTTTGCGGTCTCTGCCGGCGGATCGCTGTGCAATAACACGTTCAGCGTCTGATTCAGCGTTACGTCACTTGCCAGCCGATTACCTGTAGGTTGCTGATTATCAAAGCATTTATCCAGTAACCAGAGAGCCGCGGATTCGCTATTCTTCTCTAGGCGAACGTCTAGAGTTTTGAGTGCTGCTGGTACTCGATTCATAGCGCCGGCGCGACCATCTTCCATCATTCGGTCCACGTCCGTTAAGTTAGTGATATTACGAACCGTATTGACAGCGATGCCTAAGTCGCGTGAAATCTTGGCAGTCGATTCGCCAGCGAGTCTTTTAGCTACAACAGCATTCTTAATGGCGGGCGCCTTACGGGTAGAACGTCTATGAACAGTAGGTTGAGTCTTGGGGGGTAGTGTACCTGGGGCTTGTGCCATCTGATTGTTAACCCTGCGCATTGACAGCGACCTGCAGCCTAACAGGGCACAAGCGTACAGGCAAGAGCAAACTATTTTGAGTGGAGCGTACGATTATGCTTGACAGGAAAACACTGTTAGTGCATACTGGGTTCACTTAAGGCAGTAACCAACTGCCACAGGAGAAAACAAATGAACATCTGCCCTTGCTGCAAACGAGCCATCCCACAGCCCAAAAACACGCTAGATAAGCGGATCCTGCAGGACTTGGAACGCGTCAACGCTGCTATTCGCGCTTGCGAGTCTGCGCTGTCTAACCCATTCTTTGCCGATGCCATTGACGCAATTAAGGCCGAACGTCTGCGCCTGAACAGGGCATTGACCGATCACCGCTTGCTGTGGTCTCTGTATCGCCGCGCCGACAAAAAGCCTCCCTACTTTGTCGTGGAAAGTGTCGAGGTGGCAGCATGATTACCATATACGCTTCAGAGCAACGTGGTGGACGAATAAAGATGGTTACGGACAGGGATTGTCTGCCACCCGACGCGATTCGCACGTCAACCGTATATTTCCCAGATGAAGATTCGATCATGGCGACGGCCGAAATGTACCACGCGCGCGGATTCTCCGTCTGTGTTGACTTGGGACATAAGTTTTACGAATACGAACAGTAGGTATCCTCGCAGCGCATCCTTACGGGTGCGTTGCCGGCTGTACCTAAGGTGAAACATGAGACAAACTCACACCGTACCCAAAACCAGCGATATGCAACGCTTGCTTGCAGCTCTGGCCGCCATTCAGATCCTATGCGCGCGCGGCGCCACACTCGAACAGATTCACGATGCTGCAGAACGTGCTATTCAGTTACTTACGTCTAGACACTAAAAGCGCTTACCAGCGCAGAGGAGAAAAACAATGACTTCCGAAGAAATTAAGGCTACACACTTTTTCGCCGGGCCAGATCAGGCATATTTAGACCGAACACTTTGGATCAAGGAAATCGCGTACCAACTGGCCGTGCTGAACGAAACACGCGCCATTGTGCCCGAATTGGTTGAGGCTTTGAGAGAATTAAGCGGTAGAGCACAAGGCCTGTTAGAGGGTGAACCAGATACCCAAGAACTTTGGGATAAGTTAGGCCCCGAAATCCGTAACGCTCAGAGAATTATGGCGAAAGTGTACGGACGCCAATGACGCGCATCATGTGCTGGCTGTTCCCGCGCTGGATTCCCCTGAACGAGCAAAAGCGCATTGCTTTGCGCCGTGTGAGGCTATCGCTATGACGCTAATCCTCGACATCGTGGCAGCTCTCGCTATCTTTTTTTGGGTTCTGCCCGCCATCGGTGAGTTTTTAGAGGATACCGGCGAATGGGCATGGTACATCCTGATTGGCATCATCCTCATTGGCATTGTGGCGGTGACCCTGTGAAACTGACCATTGTGCTCGCTGTCTTGCTTGCGCCGATCGCCGCCCGCGGTCAAACCGAATGCTTCCGAGATTGCGATTCACCCGAACGGCCAGTATATGATCGGCCGGCCAAGCCTGAACCTGTCATCAATCGGGAGTTTGTAGCGGATGCGTCTGTAATGGCTGCAGCCTGGGCCGCGGATGCGATCCATACCAGAAGCTATTTATCAGGCGGTACGTATCGGCATGAATCGGGTGCATTCTTTCCCGGTTCACGCAATACAGCCGCCATTATGGGCGCGTGGGCTGCGGTTGACCTGGGCGCCGCGGTTCTTGGTTACGAATGGAAGCGCCATGTTTCGAATCGCTACTTGCATCCATTGTGGAGATTGCCCATGCTGATTCGAGCTGGCGAGCACGTACAGGCGATCCAGTCAACGCATGATGTTTTCACACGATAATTTTGTGCAGGGCGCTTTTCTTTGTTTTTCCCGTCCTGCCAAACGCGCGGCTGGTAACCGCTAGGCTGGGTGCGTAAGCCCAGCCACTAATCTTGTGCGATGGTTTCGAGGGCTACAGATTTTTTGGGACGGCCACCATGCTTTTTAAGGATACGCGGCTTATTCCAGTATTGAGACTTGCACACGCCGCAGCGCCTAGGCTCGCCAACCGGCCGCCAGGTAGCGCCACACCGAGAGCATGTGCATTCAAGCACTTGGACCATCTTTTGGAGTACCATGCTGGCAATCCTAAGCACTAACGGTGTTCCTGTCAAGAAAAATGAAATAGTCCTTGACTCTTATACACGTGGCGTGTATTTTCACAACGTGAATCCAACTTCACAACCCGGAAATGAATCAACAGCTTGGGCCATGCTGTGGCCTATAAGCTATAGCTATGTTAATTATCTCAATCGTAAATACACAAACAACAATGAAAATGCGGCTATTAACACTTGTCAGGCGGATTTCTTAACGTCTGATAAAAACTCCACCTTGTGCGGTGCGGCCTGCACGGCATCTCCTCGCAGAATCTTGGATCGGTTCTCGCGGAACCACTGTGTCACCATTCCTGCCGCCATCTGTTCAATCCATGAATCAATATCGCGTTTGGCAATCTTGGAGAGATTCGCTGCGCGGTTCAGGGCCGAAAGCTCTAAATCTTGCAGCGCGCTGTCTGAAAAATCGAACAGATCCTCAAGCGATGGAAGGCCCACGGGTTCCCCTTTCCGCAGACGGTTTACCAGCCAACCACTCGGTTACCGGGAGCTTTACACAGATCGCCACATAACGTCAAAGGTACCTGTGGAAAACGTATGCTGATCTTTACCGGAAAACGGCTGGCACGTCTGCGCATTAACGTGGACCCCGAAATGATCGAGGCCATTACTCGTCGCGCTATACGAAATGACCGGCCCATCAGCATGGAGATTGAGCACCTTTTGGAAGTCGGATTGTGCAATGACACGGACGATGATGTCTACGGCCAGTTCAGGCTTTATGCGCCCATCATGGCCCTTCCGCGTCCAGTGAAACCCGTTCGGAAAGAGCGCATCGCTTGATAAAAATCACCATTGAACGTCACGGCAAGCGCCAATATAGAGAAACGGTGAACTACGTCATCAGCAAGACGCCGACCGATAAAACAAGGCCGTCTGACTATGGCTCCAGGCAGGAAATTGTATTCGATGAGAAGTACGAGCCGCGTGAAGTAACGAAATGGGCCGATACCAAAGATACGCTTCTAGAGCAAGAGATCACTGATTCTGATTTCGATCTTAAGGCCGTCATCAAGGCCATAAACGGGCTCTAGAAGGGCGGGTCGCTTGAATCTGTTATCGGAGGCCACGACCGTGATTGACCAGATGAACAACCTAAAGCCTCGGCTGACGCCTGAGGACATCATCCGCCGCTCAGATGAAGGGCAAAAGAACTTCATCGAAACGGCAATGGCTGCCTTTCGCGTGCGTGAGGCTCGCGAAGACCGCAAACGCTTGTGGGCCGGAACGGGGTTAGCTCTCGCCATTACCGCGATCTCTGCTTTGGCTATCTACTTCATTCTGCATGGGAGCCTGTGATGGACCCGAAGAAACAAGCCGCTTTGGAAGTCATCCTGGCTGCGCTGTCCGTGCGTCAGGAAGACAGAGTAGGCGAATTTCCCGATGCGTTGCACGCCGACGTCATCGACGCCGCCATTCGCAGCGTGACGCCGAAGCCGCCTGAGATGAATTGGCTTTCCTATGCCGAGATCATCTGCCACGGGCCATTGAAGCGGAGGGCATCATGACTCCCGACGAACAGATGGAACAGCGCGCCAACTATTACAAGATCATCGCGGGCGAAGACGCCATCTTGCGCGAGGCCGGATACATCGCTTGGGAAGAATTTGGGCGCGAGTTCTACGAGCTGGGCCAGCAGGATGCCGAGCGCATCTGGGCCAAGGCGGAAATTGCCTACGCGAACTACCTAGCCGACATAGCCGAACAAGAGAGGGAAAACTGTGAGTGACGCGCAACAGGCGCTTGAAGCGAAGCCCGAAACGACCAAGAAGAATCTTGCCCAGAAGATTCTGGAAATTCAAAACGCGGTTGGCGTGGTCAAGAAATTGGGGAAGTTCGACTCCGCAATGGGCGGAGGGAATTATCTGCGGATCGAAGATGCGGTTGTAGCTGTCAACAAGCTGATGTGTGCACGCGGCTTGATCTTTACTGGAACGCTTCTCAGTAAGCCGAACGCTGAGGATTTTTTCTTGACTCGCGTGCCTCATGAAAAAGGATCAAAGGAAGGTGCGATCAGAAGTGGCTACATGACCAACCTTGTTATGGAATGGACGTTAGAGGACGCCGAGACAGGCGAAAAACGTTCATGGTGTTTCCCCGGCGATGGGTATGACGGCACAGACAAATCTGTATATAAGGCCATGACTGGCTCTCGGAAGTACGGAATCACTATCATTTTCAATCTACCAATCGGGAACGATGTTGAGGAGCACGGGACAGTCACATTTGAGGAAGGCAAAGAGAAGCAAAAGAAGATTGCTGCAAACAAAGTAGCCGAGGCTGCCGCGCGTGGCGTGCCTTCAGCTCTCGATGCAATGTCCCAAGTCGAACCGGAAAAGAAAATCATCATCACGCGGCCTGAGGAGTTTAACGGGCATTACATCATTGCATCTGGATATATCGCAGTGCCGCAACTCGATACATTCTTTGCTGATACTGGCTGCAAGCGCCTTGACTCCAAGAAAACCGGCAAGACCGGCTGGAAAGTTCCGGCAGACTACGAAAAGAGCCTGCTAGGGATGTGTGAGCGACTGAATATCGAAGTGGAAGGCTGACTTTCGGGAACGGCGGCGCGATAGGCACGATCCAAATCAAGCCGCTATGAGGTTACGCTGCCGTCGGTCAGCTCCCGATACGGACCAAATTCATGAGCCGAAAACGCCACAACGTAGACAGTGAAGCGACTGCGGGCGCTAAATTTTTCGATAAAAGGTCATACGTCACGCACACCGGCAAGGAGTTCCGTTTCGGTGCGGACAAGACAGTGCTTCGTCTGGAATGTTTTTACCGCGATCAGCACACCTGCACATCATGCGGAAAGTGGCATTACCAATGTGATTTGGATATGCACCACATTCTGCCGCTTGGGAAGGGCGGCGATGACAAGCTCTCGAACGTCACGACCCTTTGCAAGTGGGGCGATTGCCATAAAAAGCTGCATGTTCGCCCGCGGTTCGGAGTAGCCGTATGAGCGAAAACGGAGAAGCTGGCCTGGCTTGTCCTAAATGTAGCGGCGCCACGATTGTTATTGATTCCAGGCCAAGTGAGAGCAAAGCAGCTGTTCGCAGACGACGTCAATGCTCGAACGGGAGATGCAGAAAGAGATTTACAACATACGAAATACATCAGCGCCTATTTTCGGAAATCGAATGGGCCAACAGCTTTCGGGTACAACTTGCAAAACTATTGCGATATGCAGGGAAAGAATAGGCTTTGAGAACCGCCAAGCAGATCCGCGAAGCCTACTGGCAGCGCAAGATAGCGGACAGCATTTTGCGGCGGGACGCACGCGTTGGATGGTGGTGGGCGCGGCGGGAAGAATTGATGCGCTGTGCGGCTTGGAAGATTTGGCCGAAAAAGTTGAAATAGGGGGCCGTTTGCAGGGATTTGTCAAGCTTAGGCGCGGCATTCTGGAGCACCTTCCAGACCGCATTACTGCCGATGAGTGCCTCTGTTACACGTTAATCATACTAATGGCCGATCACCGCTCGGGTGCGTGGCGCGGGTGCGCTCAGGCAATGGCAAGGAAGACCGGATGGTCTGTTCGCCAGTGCCAAGTGGTCCTGAAGTCACTCCGGCAAAAGGGCTACATCACCGGACAGCCCACCACTGGCCGCGGTCAGTACCTTATCCGGGTCGTTAAGTATTTCCACAAGGCGCATGGGGATGCGCTTTATACCCCAGAAGGCGCACCGGGATGCGCTTTAAGGCCTCAGAAGGCGCATGGGGATGCGACGTATCAAGAAGTACTACAAGAAGAACTACACAAGAAAAAACCCGCGCAACCCCGGCGCGGCCACTCCCCAGAGCTAATTCGTCAGATCGAAGCAAAGCAAAGGCGCCTAGAAAAAGAAGCGGATGCGTGGCGGGAGGGCCAGGTAGGACGGAACTGGATGAGCGACCAACTCGAAGAATGGCGAAAGGCTAAAGCCCTATGACCACAAAAACTGAGTATCGGGAGTACATCGCGTCCGAACCGTGGCAGAAGCGTAGGAAGGAGTTCTTACTGGCCTATCCGCGTTGCAACCGCTGTGACATTCCAAGGTGGCTAGCAGTGGTCGCCTACGATCAAGACCTGCACGTTCACCATAGAAATTATGCTCGCGTCGGCCAAGAGATAGATGATGATTTAGAACCCCTCTGCAAGAGATGCCATGAGCTAGAGACGTTCGGCCATTCTTACTTGCACGTTCCGAGAAGCGAGCCTTGCTGCATTTGTCTGCAAGAATTTTCATGGGTTAGGGTCGATGGCGAAGCCATGCATCAACCCGGCTTATGTTCCGAGTGCTCGATGATTTTAGCTATGTGTATCGGCAACTTCGATGGCGGCCGGATGAGTTTATCAAGTCTTTCTCCCGTCGGTGATCCGATTGAGAGTATCCGGCGAGAATTAGACCGTGTTGAGAGACGTATGGAAGAAAACAGAAAAAGGCTTGAGGCGAAGCAGTAGTGATTAGCGAAGTCCAGCTCATGGCTCGCCTAAAGGCGCAAATAGAACTTGGCAGGGACCGCTTGTCCGTGAACATGGATCAGGCGATGCAGGTTGCGAGATTGCTGGCTCCGCACATCCGGGACATCATCCGGGACGGGATTGCCGATGCGAAGCGGGAATGGACGGAACGGCTGGAGCGGCAGCGATGAGGATGCTTGATTTGTTCTGCGGCCGTTGGGGCTGGTCGAAGGCGTTTGCTGCCCGTGGGTGGGCTTGCACTGGGGTCGATTTGGTTAATCCTCCCGAGGTTCCTGTGGGCTGCAACTTTTGGAAACGCGATGTTCTTGAATTTGTGGTGAATCAAATCAGGATGTGGGACTTCGATTTCATCTGCGCCTCATCTCCCTGCGAGCAGTTCAGCGTCCACGGAATGAAGCACTTCCATCCGAATCCGCCGTACCCGGAACTGGGAATCAAGCTATTCGAGCACACAAGGCGCATCTGCGAGGAATCAGGTGTTCCGTATGTCATGGAGAACGTACGGGCAGCGCAGCAGTTTGTAGGCAATGCGGTGCATCACTGCGGGCCGTTTTATCTGTGGGGTACGGGAGTGCCGCCATTGATGCCGCGAGGAATCGCAAAGGGAATTGAGCGCCGTTTCCGAGCGTGATCTTGGTTTTTAAGAACTAACGCAGCGAAGGCAAGGACCGCCGTTAGATGGCGGGTGTTCAAAGCGAAAGGCACGGATGATGACAGGCTCAAGACCCAGGCCCCAGAAGCGGGAATCGGAAGCCAGCACGCGCAAGCGTAAACCAAGATTCTACTATGCTGTTCTGTGGCTGAATGTTCGGGATCAGCGCCGAGTCCGTTGGTTTGAGGACTATAACAGGGCGCTTAATTTCAGGGCGCTATTTCCCTACGAGCGAAGCGCGATGTTCAAAACAACGGGGATAATCGGGCTGTGACCGAGTTGACTATCACCGTGCCGGGAACGCCTGTATCGGTGAACCATTACGTGAAACATGCTCGCAACGGGAGACACTATGTCGTCAAAGAAGCTAAAGCCTTCAAAAGTAGCGTGGGGCTATTGCTGGCAGGTCGGTCAATCACTGCTAGTGAATATAGTCTTGAAGTCTGGATTTTCCTCGGTCACGGGCAACGGGGAGATGGTGATAACTTCTGGAAAATCATCGCAGATGCGCTGGTCGAAGCAAAAGCGATTCATTCGGATGCAGCCGTTGTCGATTGGGTTCTTCACAAAAGGCGGGACCGCGCCAATCCGAGGACGGAAATAACGATATGGGACGCCAGTAAAGGCATGAAACGAGCGACGTAGCGGGGTTGCCGATGTCGGATCGACCAAGAAATGAGACTTTGCCACCTAAGAGGGAAAAATGACGAGCGCGAGAGAGTGTCACATCTGCCGATTCGCTGGTAACGGCCAGGTAATGACATCCGAGAAGGATTGTCCGAACGGCGACCACAATGAGCAGATGTACTCGAAATCCGAAGTAGACGCCCTCCTGCGCGACGAGCGGGCACGTACCGCGACCAGAGATCATCACATTGACGTGTTACGTCGTGCGGATGCGGCCCTGAAAGCCGACCTAGCGAGAGAGCGGGCACGCGCCCTCGAAAACAGGGGCATAGAAACTCCATGTTCTCGCTGTGGCGGATTGGGAGTTCGTGCTTATGCCAGTACAGCCACTTGGAGCGGCGGCATGGGCGGCAACATGATTACTTCTGACGTTTGCGACCATTGTTGGGGAAGCGGCGATGAACACAGAAAGTGGGTCAACCTTAGAGATAAGCAAGCCGACCTAGCCAGAGAGCGGGCACGCGCCGACGAGTGCCAATCGCGCATAGATTCACTTATGGTGGATTGTGCGGATCTCCGTTTGGACCTTAGGGCAATGGAGGATCAGATCGACGAAGTGCGGAAGCTGGCGGTTGAGCAAATGACTCACGATGGAAATTGCCGATGGGTAGTGCTCGGTTCAGACTTCGGACCTTGTAATCGCTGTTCGGTGCTAGCCATCCTAGACAGGAAGCTGGATGCGGGTGGGAGCGTTGCGGGCGAGGCAGAGCCGCTTTCGGGCGACCCGCCTGCTAACTCAGATCGGAGTGCACGTTGAGCAGAAAAAAGACCAAGTTCTATTACGCCGTTCTTTGGATCAATGTGCGGAATCAGCGAAGGGTTCGTTGGTTCGAAGATTACAACACCGCCCTTAATTTCAGGGCACTATTTAGGTATGGGCGAAGTGCGATGTTCAAGACCACTGGGATAGTCGGAATTTAGTAGGGAGCCGGGTTGCGTGGCAAGGACTCCGATTCCAGTGAGGCTAAAGACTAGAGGCACAGGAAAGAATCGCAATGAAGCTACCAAAAATGAGACACCCGATGTGCTCGATTGATCGTTGTGAAACGTGCCTAGCGGACTGCATCGCTCTTACTGACTATCTGTTTGAGCGCACGGGATTGTTGCGCCAGTTCCACGACATGCTTGGAGAATATCGAGCCTTTCTCGATAAGCAACATATCCCGGCAGAGTCGAAATATGGCTGGCCACTTCCCGCCGTTTTCGACGCGAATAACGTGGAAGCCTTTATTTCGGACATGGTAGGGGAGGAATCGCAATGAAGCTGACGAACGAGCAACTGGCGCAGTGGCGAAATTTGGTTGAACGAGGCGTAAAGCCCACCAAGCCGGGAGATGATACCTTTACATATTTCAGAGACGAATTAAAACTTCTCGACCACATCGACGAGCTGGAATCCGAGTTAGCCAGAGAGCGAGCGTCGTCGGCTGCGTTGCTGGAGAAAGCGATTGCCGCGACCGATGCGGATGTAACAGGCATGATCATTCACACCCTGCGTTCGATGGCCCTGAATCTGAAAGACGACTACCGCAAGTTGATGGAAACAGCAGCGGACGCATTCGAGAAGCACCCACGGGTACCACAATCCACCACTGACAAAGCAGGAAATCGGGGACAGGAAGGAATCGCAATGACACCAGAACATCAGATTAATCTACTGCTTGACCGAATAGATACGCTGGAATCCGAGTTAGCCAGAGAGCGTGCCTCGGCGGCTGCGTTGCTGGAGGGCCTAGCGAAGAAGTGGAAAGCGCAATGCCCCGGTCAACCAGAGACCTTTCTTGACGATTATTGGCGCGGTTTTACGGTTAAGGGACAAGCATGTGCCGAAGAATTATTGGCAGCCATCACCACCGACCAAGCCAGCCTGGGTGGCGCTTCGCCGAGTGATCCTAAGCCTGCCAAGGGCAACCCGCCTGCCACCGAAAGGAGTGCGCGCACTTGAAGTTGCCGTTGCTCAAGCTGCGGCTGGCATCAGAAGGTCGCTGTTTGCGCTGTTGCCAGCACGGCTATGTCGAGGAAAAGTGCCGTTTGTGCCTCGGCTGCCTGAATCTGGCGATTCTCGAATATGCGAAGTGGAAGAAGGCGCAGTGAAGCAAAAGATCAAAGTCAGCAAGAAGTACGGCGCCTGGTGGTGCACCATCCCCGGAGACGTGCCAGACTGTTCCCGACATGAGCACTTCTCAGATGCTCTGGCAAAGGTTCAATGGGCGCTCAGAACTGCCATTGCTGGCGTTGGCGTGCCCGCTGGCGCGACGGAGAGGAAAACATGAGTGAAACATGGCAACAACAGCATCCGCGTTGCGAATGCCATGAATGCACGCAGGCTCGGTATCGGGGAAGTTTACAATGGCAACTCGACCAAGTTTCGTGGCGGCTGGCTGTCAGTGGAGGCTCACTTTGCGGGGCCCATGAAGCTGATGAATCGCCGGTTCCTAATGCCGGTGAGCCGATTAGGGGCAGGTCGCCACGAAGCACCTAAGAAATTGTGACCGTGCTGTCTTCCCCTGCGTTCTCCGCCAGCATTAGGGCAAGTTCAATCTTCGACGTAGCGGGCAGGGAATCGTAGATCAGCCAGTCGCTTACCCGGTAGAGGGCCACCAACACGCAACCGTCACTGTCGGTTGCTCTGTTTCCACCATGAAATTCAATGGCTGTTCGGCCTGGGACATCGACAATGTGCGGAGTAATCCTGCCGAAGCGATCACTCCAGTGAAGTTTTAGAGCGTAGGTTCCTGGCGGGATCATGAGTGCAGAAGGTTCAAGGGTGTAGCAAACCTGTTCGCCATCGAGTGAAAGCGTGCCTGTAGTGCTGGCCCGGTATTCCGAGTTCTCCGGGCCAGACCACAAGCGGTGAACCTCGATAATCACTACCGCCTGCGGGCAGGATTCAAGGTGTAATTCAGAGTCGCGGTTGTGGCGACGGGCACGACGGCAGTAACCGTGAAGGCTACGCTGTCGGTCAAACCGTTGCCCTGGTCGAGCGCGGACACGTTTGCCGTGCCAGCCGCAACCAAGGTGGCAATTCCGGTGCTCGCGTCCACCGAGACGATGGCCGTGTTGTCGGACGCGAAGATTACTGGCCCGATCGGTGCTACAGCTGAACCATCGGCTGCGGCTTCTGCAAACGTCGGTGTAGCTGTGTTTCCTGGTGCTCCTGAAACTGGTGCTCCCATGGGAACGCCTCCTATAGAGTAAGTAAGATTTGCTGATACTGCTTTTTCGGGCGGTGCCGAACCCTGGATGGCCGCAACAATAGCGTCGGTGGATGCTTTAATGGCCTTGATCGTGTCTTCTGCCGCGTCTTCAATGGCGTCGGCCAGCTTCTTGTTCTGCTGAACTATGAGCCGTTCCAGTTCCTTCAGCTCGCGAACTACGTCTCTATCGCTCCATCGCTCGTCTCGTTCATCCACGTTGCGCCTCCGATTCCACAAGTCTACGATTTTGTCGAACCACATTACTGTCGCTTTCTGACTATCTGGTCACGGCCGTCAAGTCCGCTATCAGTGTTGCCATGTCGAAGCCAGAGGGGTCGAAGCCTTGCTTATTGAGCCATGCCGGAGACAGTAGGACGTAACTTTCATCCGTGTATTTCTTCCAGAACGCCCATGTCATAACCTGCCTCATGCCCCAGGTGATGCACGTCAGTGTATTGCTCGGGTTGTCATACATCGGCACGATAACTGCATGTCCGCCGACGATGCCGCCATCATTCGGAACAACATCCCAAATCTGCCCCTGCGCGTTTTGATCCATGGCCGATTGGGGTACTTGGAAGCCGATATAGGCAAAACCGAACAGATAGATGGCCTCTTGCACGTGTCCAAGCGTCTGCGGATTGATGGCTGCGAACGCTGCGAGCCTGGACAGGCCGGATGGGCTGTTGTGCCACGCCTTCAGGGAATCGAGTTCGTTCTCGCCGTTGTCGCTCGAGGCGTCACCCGGAACATACCCGCCGTTTGTTTCGTAATTGTTAAGAATGGTTGAATCAGGCACCGTGACCATGCGGCCGGTATTCAGGGTCCAGACTTGCTCGGCATGGCCTTTGGCGCTCTCGACACAACAGCCGAGGTTGTCATTGAGCATCATGCCCCAGTTGAAGTTAAAGCCCCTTGTCCAATCGACGCGAGGCGGTGGCGTTGGCAGTTTGGGCGTGAGATAGCTGCCGAACTGTAGCGTTCGCTTGTCGAAACGTGCTGGTTTTTTGCCTAGTTTGCGTTCCATTATTTCAGTTCCGCTTCAGGGTGATTGAGTGTTACGCAGACAGAGTTAAATGCCTTCTTAAAATCGGCTGGACTCTTGTAGACCTTCGGCACGATAGGCTGCGTCTGTGACCCGACTTTGACAGTCTTCGTTGTCGGGACTGCGGGAAGCTGGCCCATAAAGCCCATGATGGCCGACAGGATGATGTTCGCGAGACCGATCACGATAGCAACCAGCGGATTGTTCCCCAGGTTGAGCGCATTGAGAAACGACTGGAAATTGTCCGCTATGTCCTTGAGCACTGTCTTGATCTTCGCCAGCAGCGTTGCCTTATCAGCCGGATTCGTGTCTGCGTTGTATTGGCTGATGGCCGCGGACAGATCTGCAAAGGCTGCTTTCACAATCGTCAGGATAGCGGTTGCACCCGGAGGCACAAGGGGCCCGAGCAGTGCAACGATGCTGTCAATCGCAGACAGGCCCACCGGGATCCAGTTCAGGATATTGGTAAACACGCTGCAGCCTGTCAGGGACAGCGAGAATCCGCCAGCGAAGGCCAGCAATGCGAAACTACCGATGCGACTTGCAAATGTTCGTCTGTTCACAGATTCCTCATTTCTCATTACTTTCTAGTACTCTCCAGCTTTTCTTTCCGCAGTGCGGGCACGGTCCTTGCTTGTACAGGTCCAGATCCACGATGGTTCGTTCGAGCGTGTCATCATGCACATCGAGCGACGGTTCCTTGATTGCTTTGCGGTGCCAGCAGAACTCGCACTCAATCCAGATAGTCACCGCCGAATTACACCCAGCAAGTACAAAACCAGCACAATCACAAGGATAGTGCCGAGTATCCCAAACCCTCCATTCGGCCCCCACTGTGAATAGCCCCAATACCCGCCTCCAAGACCGAACACGAGAATCAGTATTATGATAAGCAGCAACATGAAACCTCCTCAGAAAAACGATGCCAACAGCCAGAAGAACAAGCCGATCCCGATAAACTTGACGCGGTATGGTTCAATCGGCGCGGGCCAGCCAAATCCAGCGATGGCGAACATGACGAGCGCGATTACGATGCAGATTAAATGCAGTGGAGCTCCATTGTTGCGTTCCATAAAATCCTCCTCAATCCTGCTTCAACCGAATATCTATCTGGTTAACCCTGGCCTCGACCACGTACATCTTGTTCTGCAAGGTCTGGATGGCGTTGTTCACATCATGCTTGGACAACCGCAAATCCCTGATTTCCATGACTAGCCCGCCTTGTCCCTGTACGCCTAAAAGCAGTACCTTGATGGCCTGTAATTCGACCGACAGAGCTTCATATTTCCCGTTGCCGTTACCATTGCTGTTCTGAGTCTGAAACTTCTTGTCCATGAAATAGCGGACGGAAGCCCAACCCATCCCGAGAGATATACCCGCCGCGATCACGGCTAAAAACTGTTCGAGGCTCAACCGCGCACCTCATTGACATTAGGATTTGGTTCCCTTCTCTGAAGTGTTTGGATCGACGGAGAGGGTCGCTTTAATCCCCGGAACGTCGGTTTCAATCTTCGGTTTCTCGGCATCAATGACGCGCTGCTTACTGTCATGCTCATCGGACATGCGTTTTGCTTCATCCGCAATCGCTTGATCCTCGCCCCTGTTGGTAAGGTCAGCCACACGTTGCAGGGCGCTGGCAGCGAGGCGAAGGCTTACGCCGTGGTCATTGTTGACGAGGGTGTGAATCTCGGTGAGTTTCTGGCTCTGGACAGCAGTATTTGCCGCCAGAGTGGTCTTGGCTTCCTCGACTTTCGTGGCAGCCATCTTTCCAATTACCACATTGACAACCGCCATCAGTGCGAATGCGATGGGCGTTAAAAACGTCACCCATTCCTGAATAAGAGTCGAATCTGGTGGTGGGCCTATCATCTATTTGGATACTCCTGTGGCCGTGGCGTTCAGTCCATCTACTGCCATAGTTCCCGAGAATGCGCTGCCTGCTGGCACATTCGTGGTCACTGCTGTACACGTCACCGTGTTCACCGTGGGAGTGCAGGTCAGTTTCAAAGTGGGTGTGGGCGGCGGCGGTGGCGGAGTAGAGACGAGTACAAGATTGTCCCCGCCGACGTAGCCCGTGCAGCTTGGAATTGCGGCCGCGCAAGTATCGAACTTTACTTGTATCCACGTCCAGCCCAGCGTACTGACAACCTGAGCGCCCGCCGTCACCGTTCCGAGTGCTCCAGCCGGTTCCGTGCCCAAGAGCGTCCCGAGGCCAGAAGCAGCAGCCGTCGCGCGCACGTTCGCAGTAGCCAGCGTCTTGACGCGGTCCCCGGTGTTGAATCCTGATGGCGGTGGCGGTGGCGGCGGGGGAACGTTGTCAGGCGGCGTGGTGACGGAAACCGTGTTCGATGGCACGCTCTCCCCGGTGAACAGGGAACTGCACGTCACGCAGAACGAAGTCACCTGATAAGTAAAAGCTGTCGAAGCGGGAAGCGAAGAATCCGTGTAGGTCAAAGCCGCCGTAGTGCCCACGACTGCATTGTTGCGGTAGACGTGGTATTGCACGCCAGCCGTGGGACTCGCAGCCCAGGACAGCGATGCTGAGTGCGTGCCCGTCAGCTTGACAGCGGTCTTTTTCTTGCCGCACGAGGCGAGAGACAGAACGAGAAAGAGAAGCGCGTACCGTTTACAGCTCATTTTTACCTCGCACGCCCATTTTGGTGAAAATGTGGTTCAAGTGAAAATTCAAACAACTGCGGGAAATGCCCAGCTTGTCCGCAATGACCTTATTCGGAAGCCCGCGGGATGTTTTCACCATTTCGTAGACGCTCTTTTCCATGACGGTCAGATAGGCCAACGAAATACGGGCCTTTTCAAGTACCTGCAAAACATCCACATATTCGCGACTGAGATTGTCGATTCTTGTTCCCAGACTTTGTAGACTCGCAAGCGCATCCTTCCGTTCAGCGAGCAGGCTATTCAGCCTGTCCACTTCGCGTTCCAGCCTGCCGATGTGGTCTACCAGATCCTTATCGCTGATTTTGTGGCGCATTCGTGTTTCCTTGAATCTGTAGCGCAAGTGCCAATCTCTTGTAATTCCGCGATGCGTATTGGGGTTGGCGCTCAGCAATGATCCTCCATCAGCTCTTTAGTATCCGGCTACAAACACAGTCGGCTCGACAATGACGCTGGTTGCTGGAGCCGTAATCGTGCTGTTCAGCGTTCCGCCTGAAGTCGTTCCTGTGCCGCCTGCGGGAGCAGCGCCATGCGTAAACATCGCAAGATGCGTGTTGACCGAATCTCCGGCAAAGACCGCCGCGGGCGCGGCTGCGCTCGACGTATTCGCAAAGCAATACCATCCGGGTATCATGTTGACGTTCACAGGGGCGCCCGTGATTGCGATAGTCTTGACTCCCGTGGATGGCGCTAGAACTGTGCCTGCGGTCGGGCCGGTGTGAAAAACCAAGGGAACGCCTGTCGCGCTTGCCCTGCAATTCGGCCCGTAGATGCCAATGTCGTACACAGCGGCTGTGTTGTCGGCGGTCGATAAGGCGTAGGCCATGGCACTCAGCACGCTCACCGTCGTGCTGATGTAGAAGGACGATAGTTTCGTGGCGTTTTGGGCTACGGCTGAACCGATGGCCGCGGTGCTATTTACCGGATTATTGGAAAAGGAAATGCCCGACGGTGGCCCTGGCGCGCCCCAGGTGTTATTGATGCGAAAGATGTAGGCTCCAGTGCCGCCCGCAGTCGTAGGAGTCAAGCTGGTGCAATCCGTGCAATAGATTTGCGAGCCGTTACCAGCGATGGGCAAAGTGGCAAACGTGATTCCCACAGAATCCGTATTTTGGGTGATGATGTCGGCGGTGCTTCCGCCGGAATCGAAGGTTACCGTCGGATCGCCCTGGCTGTTTTCGTAGACGTTCCGGTTGTTGAGGGAATCGACACGGGACACACAGAAATGGATGTGGATGCAGACGGTATCGCGGAATTTGTTATTCGCAGCATTGGCACTGACCCCCGCAGTATTGTCGAAACGAACGGCCGCGCTGTTGGTGGCGTCGCTCCAGTCGATGTAGTTGCTCTCTATGAAATTATCGAGGGAATGCTGCACCGCAACCGTGGTGACGCAGATGCCATAATTGGGTCCGCTGCCGGTTCCCGTAGAAGCCACGGAATTGTTCGAGATATTGGCCCCGATAGATTCGCCTTTCAGATTGATCGCGCACTTACCAGTAACGGATGTGACATCGAATGAGATGGCGCTGTTCTGGATGCGTCCCGCGCCGTTCACCAGAATGCCGTCCGATCCGCCGTTAAGATATGTGATCGTGCTATTGTTGACTTGCGACGAGTTCATGGTCAGTGCCGGATGGCTGGCCCCACCCCCGATGATCGTGGTATTGGACACCAGATCCACCTGGCCGAGAATCATTCCTTCAAATGCGCCGAAGTTTTGGATGTCCAATCCGTTAAAGGTGCTCGGGCTGCCCTCCACCGCCACATTCACGACTGCGAAACCACTTCCATTCGTCATGTACCCGCCGTTGTATATGCTTTCGCTGCTGCTTATATCGACGGTCGTTCCGGTCGCTGGCGCCGTGTCTTGGGTGTCTCGGAAAGTGGGACTGTTGATAAACGTTATGCAACTGTTTTCGAGATAGGCATGATTGCCAAAGTCAGATACTTTGATGTCGTTCAGTGAAGGCCATGCGGAGAATTGGCAGTTGATCGAACTTCCTTTGATTCCCTGAATCGCCACGTCACTAATGATTCCAAACTCCATGCCATTCAAAACGATTCCGTCGCCGGTATTCGTGGGGCGATTGCCCTTTAATGTGATTCCGCTGATCGACTGATAAAGTCCGCTTAACGTCATCATGTCGATGTTCGCAGCCTTGGTGAATATCGTGGTCTTGGAAGGACATCCCTTGATCGAGTATCCATCGCCCGCAATAGCTGCGGTCTGGCTGATCTGCTGGCCGCAGAATGTAAACACTACGGAGGCAGGAGCGGTGACGGTAACGGCGGTCGATAACGTCTGGGCACCGGTCAGGTTGTCACCAATACAAACGCCGATATTCGAAGGTAATTGCGCCACGCAGGCGTTCATCTTCGCGCCGAGGTTTGCGCCTGCGATTCCAGCCATGTCGAGCACAACCGTCCCCGGAGAGATGGCCGTTGCCGCCGAATAGTACGCGGTATCGCCTGCCGTGCCCGCATTGATGCTTCCGCCACCGCCCCCCTGCGCAACCCACGTATTCGCAGGCCCGCAAATGAATAGCTGCCATGTATCAATCGCGTTGTACTGATCGCCGCCTGAGCACGTAGCAGGCTTGGCTGCCGCATTGCCCGTCTGCACGCGCCCGTTGATCGTGGTTTGTGCCGAGGCGGGAAGCGCCCACAGAAATAAGGCCAGAATGAGTAGTTTTTTCAATTGAGTACCCCGATGCAAATCACGTCGATGATGTAGGTCTGCGTCGAGACGGGCAGACCTTCATAGGTCAACGTATAAATGGACGCTGTTCTCGTCGTTCGAAGATCCGATACCACGCCCGTACCGTCCGTCCATTGCGCCTGGATGACTGGAGCAAAGAGCCATGGGCCATCGTGGAAAGTTAGCCGCACGGTAGGGCTGATCGAAGGTGTTGTGCCGGCGGTGATCGTGAAGCGATGCGCCATATCCGAGCCGTGAATCGCCGTGATGGTCGCGCCAGTGCCCCAGCCAGTCAGCAGGAAATCTCCGGCGACGAGGCTCGTACCCGAAGCGTAGAACCGCGCTGAGTTTGGGATGCTGAACAGTACTGGCGGAAGCACCGTCGTTGTGGCGGCAAGGCTGTTCAGGTTGACCGTGAATCCGGTAATCGAATACTGGATCGGTCCCACTTCGTTGCCCTGGTTGTCGCGGTAGGTAACGTTGTAAATCGTGTTCGCCGGATTGATGTTGTCATTGCCCCACAGGGCTTGCGTGAATGAGCCGTCCGCCGCAGAGTAGGCCACATACTTCAGGGCAGGGAAGATGCCCGTGCCGATAATCGTAATCGGGTTGCCGACGCCCGTATTGGCCAGCTCGAAAATCACTTGACCTTGCGCGATGACACCATTACTCAACTGGATGAGATTGCCGACGACTTGGCAGGGAACTGGCATCTAAAAGTGTGGCCCCGGTTTCACTCCAAACAGGCCGCCTCCTCCCCCGCTGCCACCGCCCACTGCGTTGATGTTTACACCCTTGTCCGACACAGGAATCACTGTTGCGCCTACTGCCAGCGCTGCACCAGCCACAGGCGTCGATGGCGCACTGCGTCCCCACTGCGTAATCGTCACGACTGAGTAGTACCGCGTTACCGTGTCATTCAGATTGAAGCGCATCAGGCTGTTGGACTGTGCCGACATGTTGGCCGAGACGGTGGCGATGGGCACGCCTGGAGGGGCATTCGCTGCCGACGTTTCATAGACCGCATAGGCGCGCGCCTGGTTCACTTCATTCCACACCACCTGCACGGCGCCCGGATGCGGGATGGTGGCCACCTGCGGCGCGATGGGCGCGATCGGCGTACCCTGCAAGGCTTGAATGGAATTAGTCAGCCAAGTAGCCCAATCCTGCTGATTCGGGTCATCAAAGCTTGGCGGAGCATTCCACGTTCGTCTTGGACCGAGAGGCATTACTGTTTAACCTTCTCCAAATCCATCGTGATTATTTCTGGCGTGGCGTTGGCAACCTCATCCTGTGCCTTTGCCATCGCTGCCTTGATACGTTCGATTACATCCGTAATTTCATCGTCCAACGTGAACCGCACCCACTCATTGCGATAGAGAGCTTTATCGAACTTGCTTCCATTCCAGTTCGCAGAGACCGCCCATTTGCCATTAGGCGTCATATCGGAATTAAATTCTTTCCACGGCCCAAATAGAGAAAATCCCTCCGGTGCTTTCGCGGGTACGGTTGGGCCATTCACCGTCCAGCCAAGAGTTTTCATTTGCTCCAAAACCTGTTCCACGGTCACCATATTGCTACTCTCCTTTGAGCACGTAAATCTTTTCCCGCGACACCGGATTGCCGTTGTTGATGAGCGCGTGCGGATCAAAGTCCCGCATCATGCGAATCGAGCGCAAATCGGTTACGAGCGCCGCCGTCCCTTTTTCGGTGAGTTTTTGCCGAACGAAGTTGACGAATCTTTTTTCGTAGCTGGTAAACGAGTCGCCGCCCCGAAGCGGGATGTCGGGATTGTCCTTCCACTGCTCCAAGACTGTTCCCAGTACAGTTTGAACAGTATCGGCGGGCGCTGCGTGATGTCTTCCGAGGTTGAAACGACGTAGCTTAAATTCAGTTCTTGGGGGCACGTGCAGTTCGTTTGCAGCGACATTAACCGCTTCGGTGTCGAGGTCACTTCCGAGGACATATTGCACCCCTTTGTCAGATAGCTGCTTCAGGCGTTCACGGAACGCTTTTTTCGAGTTGCGATCGAGTGGCACGCGATGCCAGCCGGTCTCTCGACCCTTTAGGTCCAGCTTGTTTTCAGGTGTCGGCACGAGGTACAGAACCATCTATTTCTCTCCCTTTCGCTTCTTGTATCCCTTGGAATAGTCGTTCGGGTCCACGAGGTCGCCACCCTGCTCGTCATAGCCGGGAACTTCGTCCTTGTAGACGATGCCCTTTTCTTTTCTTAGTCTCTCGACGTTTGCGGCCATACGGGGCATATCGGCCTTGGCTCTGGCAATGGCAGCTTCATCTTCCTGCGCCCAACTGGGTTTCATGGACTGCTTTAGTCTGGCCATCAGGCTGCCTTTGTCGAGCGGCGGCAATCCGGTGGAACCGCCGCGCATCGGTGGTGGCATTTGTTCCGGTGCGTTTTCAGCAGCTTTCAGCGAAATCTTGCTCGTCGGGATTGTTGGTACGCCTTCATCCCAGCCGCGCGCAATAGATGCAGCTTTTCCTGATCCTGCCTCATAGAACGGACTGACTTTTGAGTTCTCGATGAACTTGGAGGCTTTTCCTGCCCCACTCAGCATCCGGTCAATACCAATTCCAATAGCAGCACCAGGCATATAACCCATGCCAGTCGCATGACCCAAGACAGCACCGCCGAGCGTACCGCCAGGAAACCATCGAAATCGTTTCTGCGCCATGAGCGCCTGAGCTTTGCCATAGTCTGATCCTTCGTTGGCCAGATCTTCGGTCTTGATTCCGTACTTGTCCCAATCTCCTAGCAGGGTATGAATGTGGGCCATGGTATTCGGATCGGACAACGGGGCCAGCGTGTCCTTGGCTGTGTCACCGTACATGATTTTCTTAACGGTAGGATCATTCAGAAAAGCCAGATGCTTTTTATGAAGATTGTTGTAATCTGCATAATCCTTCACCGCATCTGCTTTGCCAGCCGCACTCGCCATCTGCGTACTCAGGTCATCATAAGCAGTAGCGAGTACGGACTTCATTGGCCCTGACGATGACGCCATCGCAGCGCCTATTTTGCTGCGCCATTGCTTTGCTTGGTCGGCGCTCCATCCACCAGCCCCAGCACCTTTCAAGGCTTCGTTTACCTGTTCAGGTGGTAGTCCGCGTCCGGTTTTTGGGTCTGAAAATTCGGCCCTGATTTCGTTCACAGATTTACCAGCGGCTAATCGCTGTTTAACGACATCCGAATATGGACTGACTGCTTCAGGGGCAGCTTCTTCTTCGAGCATCTGGGCAAGCCCGCGCGGATATTTCTCAGGTGTCTTGACCAGCTCCGCTTTCGCCTCATTGACCTTGCTCATCACTTGCGTTGGATCAATCGCACCTTGCGGGAATTTCTCATCTACTTTTTTAATGTAACTCTGTGCTGCATCGCCTACAGCCTTATGGATATTGGAACTGGCGTTTTTAAGCGTCTCCTGAACGCCAAGGCCACGCTTGTATGTTGCATCAGCTACGCCAGCTTTAAGTTCGGCACCAGACTTCGCAGGTTCTGTCCCCTTCGCAATATCCTTCAGCATTAATGCGCGTGTTAAACCAGAAGCAATGCCATGAGAAGCAAGTTCAGGATCGCCCTGCTTGACGCCCTGATAGGCTTCCTGGCCTGAGCCGACTTCCGCCTTGCCGAGTCCATACGCGCCAGTCAGCGCGCCGGCCGTCGGGTCGAGTGCTTCCTTCCATGTCGGCGTGTGACTGGCAAACCCTTTTACAAGATCGGTAAGCGGTTGCTGTGTTTCGGGAATGCCGAGACCGGAGAATCCGCCGAGCGTGGCACCGCGGCCAATTTGCCCGGCTGTATCCTTTACGCTAGACGGTGAAATCATTGGTTGCATTTTTCCTGCAAGCGGTTGCGGCGCGACGGGCGGAGTAGGCATCTGTGTCTGCGAGCCGGGAATGTTGCTCGAAAGATGCTGCTTCACCACGCCGTCGATCACAGACGGGTCCGTGCCATCAGGGAAGTGCAGCACCGTCTTTCCGTCCGGCAGATGGGCTTGAATGTCTGGCATTACTGAACCCTGTTCCCCTTGGAATCGTAGTGAATGTGTACGTCACCGCCACCCTGTTGCTGTTTCTTGGCAGAGGCCTTGTTCTGCGGCGCTGGCACGCCCGTAGGCGTAGCCTGTGCTGGCGTGGGAGACATAGGCGCGACTCCTGGCATCCCGCTGCCAGCCGATTCGCCAATCATCTTGTTGATGTCATCGAGACCTACGACGTAAGACATCGCCGGATACTCAATTGCAAGTTGCTGTAGCTTGGTAAGCACTTGCAACCCTTGCTCCGTGCCCTTTTGCGACAATGCTGTGCGGGCAAGATCCAGAAACCCTTCCTTGATACCCATTCCCTCACTTGAGAGGTTCACCTTAGCCTTGTCGAGGCCATATTTCTGGATGGCTAGTTTCATCTTTTCATCGAACTGGCTGGCTTTTTGGTCAAGCATCTGGTGCGCGATATCCAGCCGTCCGCTGGCCATGGCTTTTTGCCACTCATTGCGGTCCTGCGCCAGTTGCAATTTATCCGTAAGATTTTGAATCTGAGCGTCCCGAAGATCGCCCTTGCTGGCGACATCTTCCGCTTTAGTTGCGGCGTTAACGTCACCCGTATTGGCCTTCTGTTTATTGATATCTGCGCCTTGCTGCCGGATGTCGAGGCTGCCACCCTGGTACGCGCCTGTCTCTGCAAGGCGGGACAGCGATTCCGCTTTCTGCTGGTTCAGTTGGGTACGCTCGAGGCGTTCCTGCGGCATCATGGCTGTCCAGCCGCCGCTCTGCGCGATCTGAGCGATGGCTTTTATCAGGCCTGCCACCATGGGATGTTTCAGTGCGTCGATCAGCCCGCCACCCTGCGGCACGGCTTGCCCCATTGGGTTGTTCATGGCCTGCTGCGACTGCCCCATGAGTTGCTGAACCATCGGCGCCATGGAATTGCCGGGAGAGGAGGGAGGCGGTGGTGTTGGACCGCCTCCACCAACGGCTTGCGCCTGGGGGACAGGTGCCTGCTGCTGAGGGGCAGCCGGCTGTTGGGCCGTCGGATTCATTAAGGCCGCAAGCGGATTCGGATTTTGCGGATCGCCTTGGCTCATACCGGTGTTCCTTGTGTGCCGGGTGGCTGCAGGAGATTCCCGAAGTTGTACGTGCCCTGCGTCGGGAATTGCTGCGGCGACGGCACTTGCGACGGGTTCGGCCCTGTGGTCACACCCGCATTGACGTTCGCTCCGCCTGTCGAACTGGTGTTCCCGTTATAAGGAATGTTTTGCAGCGCTTGCCCGAAGGCGTTAAATGAACTGCCAATCCCGCTATTCACAGGCTGCGGCGTGGCGCCCACCGTGTTCTGCCCACTCATCATGTTGCCGAGGCCCGCCTGCCCTTGCGCTGCCTGAAACTTTACCTGTTCATTGTTCAATAAGTTCTGGAGGTAGCTGTTCGCGCTCGACTGCGCTTGCTGCGTTCCCAGTTGTCCGAGAGCTGCTGCCGTAGTGCCGCTAGGACCATAGCCCAGACCACTTGCACCCATCTGTCCGCGAAGTTGTCCGGCTGCGTTACTGAACTGTTGGGCATTTTGTTCCGCTCCCGCGCGCTGGATGTTCTGCAGGTAAGGACTTCCTTGCTGTTCGTACTGCTGGTAGAACGGACTCAGTTGATTGAATACCTGACTTTTCTTCTGGAGTTCCTGATTGGCGATGTCCTGATTCGTTTGCGCCCCTGCGCTGGCCTGGCCACTGTTGTGGATCTGTTCACCGACCCCCGCGCCCGCGGCGGCGACCCCGGCAATCGCAAGGGCTGTGCTTAGGACTGGCATGGACGAAGCTCCTTCTGATACCCGATTTCTACTTGGTGGTATCCGAATCGTTCATAAATGGCGCTGGCCTTGGCGTCGGGTGCCGTGAACTGCATGAAGTGCGCCTTCATCTCCAAAGCGATACGTTCCGCGGTCCACATGAGCCGCATGGCGATTCCGCCCGGTCGGTACTGCGGTTCGACATACCAGATGATTTCCAAGGCTGTCATTTCCCCCGAAAAGTGGTGCGGGAACAGGAGGAAAGCCAAGACCCCAGTGATCCGGCCATCGAGGTCTGAAACCAGAATTTTAGCTGCCGGGTTGCCGATAAGCAGGGAGGCGAAGCGGGTAGCCTGTTCCGGGTTGTCGGCAAGCTGCCCTGCGTATGGCCCTTCCGCGAGAAACTTCCTGCCGAGTTCGACGACGCGCGGCACGTCTTCAATGGTGGCCTCTCTGATTTCGTCAGTCATAAATCGGGTTCCCCTGTGCGTTCGTCCCCACAATGCCGCCTACCGTCTGCCCCGCGGCGTTGATCGTGTTGGGCGGCGACACAGCCCCCGGGTTGAACATCTGCGACCATTGCAGCATCGTCTGCGGCAAGCCCGGAGAAGCAGCGTTACCACCGCCGAGGTTCGGATACTGCACGTTCGCGTCGGTCAGGTTCCCGTACGGGTTGAACTGCAAGGCTTGGTTCTGCTGCGGCCGGCGGAACGAGTTGCCGATAGCAGAAGCCAAGTTCTGCCCGTAGGAAGCATCCATCTGCCCGAAGGACGTGGGCCGCACCGCCTGCGCCGCCATGGGATCGTACTGCCCGCCGTAGGACGGGCCTGAACCCGTCGTGCCCTGCGTCTGCTGCGGCTGCGGGATGGCACCCTGTTGCTGCATCTGCATTGGGCCGGTGACGTGCGGCGAAGCCATGCCCATCTGTCCACCCGTTGCGCCAATTCCGCCTTGCTGCGGTTGCTGCTGCCCGCCGACACGCGCGTTCCCGCCAAACATGGAACCCATGTTCGAGGAGAGGTCGCCTACCCGCCCGAGATAGAGTTGTCCCGCCATTTACCTCGCCACCACATGGTCGTAAGAGACTTGATAGCCGCGCAGTTCGTAAAAGCCCGGCCCGGAAGGGAAGTTGCATTGCACTTGGAAGCGGCGCCCCTTTACCGACCGCACACCCCCAAAGCGAAACACAGCCGGAGAATACTCCAGACCAAATACTTGACTCGGACTGTCCACCCCCGGCACCAGCTTGACCGTCTGCGGATTGATTCCGAGGATGTATTTGTCATCGTCGTAGGCCAAAATGTTCCAGTTCCACCCTTGCGTCGATAGGTACTTTGGCTGCTGGTTGGTGGTCACACGCATCCAGCGGCCGGTCTTGATGAGTTCGGGATCTTGGTTGCCGACCGCGTGCAGCGTCAGGCTTGAGTTCGGGATGGACAGTTCCGACGTGACCGTGTAGTAGCCATCCGTCCAGTCCACATCCGTAATCAGGTCCGCTTCTCCGACTAGCAGATGGTTCTTGCTCACCGAATCAAAAGCCGCTTCGATCGACTCACAGTTGCGGTTGTAGACGTACCAGGTCGGCTGATTCGTGGCCATGTCGAACGTGAAGTAGGACGGCTGGCCATTCGACGCGAGAAGGTCGAGGTCCAGAAGCAGCAGGGTATTGTTCTGCACGGACTGATCGAGCGAAAGGGCCAGAGCCAGCCAATTGCGGTCCCCGGACTTGTAATTCTTCATCTTGGCGAACTGGATGCGCTGCGCGCGATTTAGCAGGTTTTGTATCGGTTTACCCACATTCTTCGGCGCATAGTGGTCAGTAAACAGCCACACTTCCCTGTCGCTCGACAACCAAAACACCCCGAGAGATGTCACAGCCGTCGCGTACGGCGAAGCGCAGCCGATTTTATAGGGCAAGCGCTGAATGGACGCCCCCAACTGTTGCGCGTTTGCCACAGTATTGTCAGAAAGTGTGCCTGTCAACTTAAACATGTCCTGTTTGGAGGACCAGATGATGAGGCCGGTGGGCAGATTGGCCATGCCGTTCAGTTGCGATTCGCCCACGGGCAGCGTGATCTCGTTCAGCAGGGCAAACGATTCTGTTGGCTGGCCTACAACGGTCGATTCGATATTCGAGTAGAAGAAGCTCTGCAGCGCCCCAGGCACGCCGTAGACGAGTACCCGCCCCTGGTAGTCCTGCAGGAAAGCGCCGATTGGCGGCGGCACGTTTTGTTTCTGGTCAATCTCATTCGTAAATGGCGCATTCGGCGGTTCCGAGTTTGCTGTGTCGATGAATTGCAGACCAGAGGTTGCGAGAGCCTGTGTTGGATCAAAGGCGTTCCTGGCAATCCGCAGATAGACGGTTCCGCCATCTCCGGTCGCATAAAGCCGAATATGTGTGGCCTGGGCATCGAAAATCTGGAAATTGGCGTTGGTAACGGCGCCCCCGCCCAGCGATGTCTCGATCGACAGGTGCGTGGCGTCCGCGACCGCCGTAACGAACCGTGAGACTCCGATCCCGGTATCAATCCAAATCTTCCGTCCAATCCATGCCGAAGTGAAGAAGGTGTTTGTTCCCACAACGGTTGTGCTGAATCCCGCTACGGACACCGTTCCCGGTTCGATGCAGTTGATGGTTCCAATCTGGTTGTTATAGGGCACGTACTGCGATGCGGGGCTTGGCGCCGACACATGCCCTGTATTGGCATTCTCCCAGGCATATTCGTACGATCGCCCCACCGTCTTGGTGATCTGCACAGTGCTCGTGCCGCCCGACGATGCGCCCGCGACGTTCGGCCCGATATTGACGTAGCTGAAGGATGTGCCGGGCACCGATGCGGTAATCAGCGCAGAAGCGCCAGGCTGCGTATTGAAGCTGGTATCCCCAGTCAGCGCCACATTCGCATAATTTCCTGGTGCAAACAGTCCCGGCAGAACGCCCAATGAAAAGACCGTAGCGATATTGCTCGTCCGTGTGGCCGTGCCAGCGGCCATAGTGCTTGAGGCTCCCGCCGATGGCGTAATCGCTGGCGAAGCATCCGGCGTATCAAGTCCCCAATATTCCAAGGTAAAAACGTTCGACGCATAAAAGAACTTGATGCGCGCGAGACCGTTGGTTTGCAGGATGTAGGACGGAAGCGGAGAAAAGCGCATCCAGGGTCCGAGTTGCGAAGCGGCCGTGAACAGAACGAGCGTATTGAGCGTGACTGCCGCGACCGACCCGTAGCCGATGATTTTGTAGGGAAACGGGAAGGACAGAACCGCGGTATTCTTGTTCACCAGAATCAGGTACGGAAACGCTGCGCCGATCGGCACAAAGGAAAAAATGTCCGTAATCAGGGAACCGTTGGCCCATGCCCCGAGACTTGAGGCGTTGGCGATGGGTGCCCAGCGCGCGCGCCGTACGTTCTGATGTTGCCCTGAGTAGACGTTAGAAGCGCCCGCCCAGAACTGCGGACTCATCAGTTCGGGGTTCGTGTAATCGTTGAATCCGCCGGTAAACGCCTGCAGCGTAAGCGTCTGCGTCCCAATAGTGCCTTGGGTGCTCTCGAACTCGGTCTCGGGTCTACGTCGTGTGCTCGGCATCAGCGGCTCGGTGAACTAATCGAATAACGAATGGCAGCTTGCGAGAAACGGCGGCGCCGCGGCGGTTCCTGCCGTTGCCGGGTCATTACGCTGTCCCGCATGGCGTCAATCTGTTCCTTGGCTCTACTCGTGTAATAAGCAAGGCGCGGGTCGTTCCCTGGCGCAGCCATCACGTTGCGCGTGGCACAGGTAGCGATCACGTCATGGTGCCCAAGCGGAATGTCAGGGACCATGGCCAGCTGGTATCCGACCGTCGTGACTGCAGGAGTAATCTGGTTGACCGTCGTCAGTGTCGTGTCGTTCTGGATGCTGAGTACCCGGTAGGTCTGGTTGCCGCCACCCGTAAGTACCAGTTCCACGCCTACGCCCGTGTCCTGATCCGAACCGGGCAAGCCGCCCTGAAAGTCCGCACCCAGAATGCTCGTGAAATTGGAGGACGTTCCGGTGACAACAGAGCCGAGCGAAGAAACCGTGCCATTCGAAACGATGGTCAAGGGCAGGAATACAAACGTATAAACCACTTCGATCTGCACGCCAACGGGCAATGGTCTGGCGAACTGCACGCTGCCATTTGAGAACAGGACGTAGCGATATGGGCCACCCTGGGACGGCTGTTGCGGTGTGTTCTGCGCTAGTTCGAGATATTCCGGGTCGTTCCAACTGCGCGGCAGTGCGGTAATCCAGTTCGAATCGCTGGGCTGCAGGATGCGGATACGGTCAATCTGGAAATAGCGGTTGGAAATGTTGCCGGTCAGGTTGTTGTTGAAATTGTAGAGGAAATCAAATTCGTTGGTCTGGACGGCTACCGAAGTCGTGCGAACGTCGGTGAAATAGGAATCATCCAACTGCAGAATGTAGTTCCAGACTTCCTGATAGGCATCGTTGATCTCGTCATAGAGTTCGGACGGATCGTACCCCGGAAGCCTGCGATTTACCCTCTGCCAGATGGAATATAGATTCATTCATCCTTATCTCTTTGGCGCTGGTGCCGTGATCTTAGCGACTTCCGCTGCCACAAGTGCGGCCAGCGTTTCCGGGTCAATCTTCTGCTCGATGATTCGAACTTCCTGGCTGCGGTGCTCGGTCTCCGCTTTTTGCACCGTGTCGGGTGGCTTAAGTCCCAGAATCTGATAGCACTCCGCTTCATAGGTGTTCGGCAGCCATCGTCCAGGGCCTCCCTGCATCTTGGTGCGGAATTGCTGCTCGAAGCGATCGACAAACATGCGGCGCAGCTTGAGGTTCTGCTGCTTCGAGTCGGCCTCAATCTTTTCGCGCTCCTCATCGGTGATCTTTTCGAGGTTCGCGCAACGGATGCCGCGCAGCCGGAAGTCGCCCTGCAAGCGTTCGGCTACCTGCTGCCCTGTGGTAATGGATTCGCGCCCGTCGCCAGCCGCATCGACCCAGGATTCGAACCGCACATGCTTATAGAAGTCTTCGAGGTGCGTCCACTGGCCAGCCTTTAGGATGACTTGCACACCCAAAGCCTGCAGGTAGTCGCACATGCAGCCATTGTCAGCATCCCACTTGGGATGATCTTCGGAACTGAAAACACTCCACATTATTTGCTCCTCTTGATTCCAGCGAGTTGCGCCGGAGTGAATCCCTTTGCCGCCAGATCCGCAGGCGCAGCATGTGCAGGCGCGGCGGCGTGCGCTGGTGCTGCCGGTCCGGCTGGTCGCGCAGTCGGAATGGACATCGTAAATGCAGGGCTTTCCTCAATGGCGTTTTCACCGTACACAGTGACAGTCCACTTCGCGGCGTAATCTTCACCCTTGATTTCGGGAATGGTGTAGGACGCCCATTGCGAGCCTCCCAGCATCTTGCCGTTGCGCTTCCACTGATATTTGTACGGTCCTGCCACATCGCTCTTGACGCCCAGCGTGGAACCGGATTGCACGATAGTCGTGGCCATAATGAAAAGCCTCCTAATTCACGTCTTTGAAAACCTTGTCCCAGTTCTCGGCATACAGTCTTGAGTAGCCGATGCGTGATTCCCGAAGATGCAGACCGGCATGGACAACTTTCTCCGCTGCATCGAACCATTCGTTGTCCTGACTGTGCTCCCAGGCCTTCCTCGCATTGTCCCGCTGGTCGCGGTAGAACCCCACAAAGGCGTCGGCATTGCGCTTCTCAGGATTGCCGATGTCGAGCAACTTCAGGTCAAAGTCCGTAATGCCATCCTGCTCGGTCGTGCGCGCGACGTATTCCTCACCCTTGATGTTCTCGCCGACAATATCCAGCTTGCCGTCGGCGCGCTTCTTGGTCTTCAGTCCCTTAGGTAGCTCTGGCATTAGAGCGCGTTCGCCATTCCCAGGATCGGAGTCGGGGAAGCGGCGAAGTCGAAATTCGTGCTCGTCCCGGCAGTCGCTTGCAGCGCGGTCTGCATGGCTGCGTTCTGTGCCGCCGTCAGGCTGCAGGTGACGATGGTTGTCTGGTAGGGCAGGGTGCCCGACAAAACCTGCAACGTTGCCGCGCCGTTCGCGCTGGCAATGTTGGTAATCGTGATTCGAACTGCCGGAAGATCGGCCATAGGAAAAACCCCCTTAGATGGCGTTGTATACGCCAGGCAGCGGACTTGGCGCGGCTACCTGCGTCACTGTCGTTGAAGCCGAAGCGGCCGGAGAACTGACGGTAACGATGTCTCCCGCGGTCACGTTGGCAGCGTTGGCTCCACTGACGTAGGTAACGTGCAGTGTGGTGTTGTTGTCCACCGTAACAATCTGCACGACGGTATTGGCGAGCGAGCCGCCCTTGGTGGCAATCGTGATCTGCTGCCCCGCAGCCAGGTTTCCTACGATCGGCTTTCCCGCCGTGTTGTTCATGGTGTAGGAAGTGTTGTTCGCGGCAGACAGGTCAACCGTCTGGTTGCCCACGAAATAGGTCGGAGTCTGCACGGAACCCGAGGAGAGCGAAGCTGCCTGCGCAGCCGTCAGTTCGAAGTCGCAGACAAGGAACTGGTTTCCCACAGACCCGCCGAAAACCTGCAGGCGCGTCGTTCCACCCGCTGTTACCGTGGTGGCAACCAAAGATTGAGTGATTAAGTCAGCCATAGAAAAATCCTCCTAACCCATGTGGGCAAAGATATTTGCCCCCGTACCAGTGCCGAGCGTTACTGTCGTGAAATTCAGCCTGAGACAACCGTTGCCGCCAAGACCCGAAAAATCGACTCCAATCACGCCGGCGGAGGCGAGCGTGCCGAAGGCCAGGGCCGAATACGTGGTGAGCGTGGAAGGCGCGCCGGTGACTCCGAACGTCCTGGTCAGGATGCCGAAGGTAGTACCACCGTCGAGCGATGTTTCCACCTGAAAGGTCAGCGCCGTGACCGTGCCGCCGACCGGGACAGCCTGAAACCACACCATGCCGCGATAGTTCGAGCATTGCGGCGGAATGGCGAACGTACCGTTGGGTGACGTTCCTGCCGTGCCGGTCGCGTTGATGGCTCCGCCAGTTCCAACGTAGAGAGCTTCGTCTACGCCAAGGCGGAGTGTCTTGTGCGGGATGGCGATGTTGGCCATTTAGTGTCCAAAGGCAATGAGTGCTGTCTTGAATGTTGCAGCCGTAGCACCTGTGCCGACTTCCGTACCAGCCGCCACGAATAGACGCATTGCTCCGGTAACGGCATCAATTTGTGCGTAGCCGCCGACCGCCGCGCCGGTATTGGAGTTGTCTGCCCAGATCCCAACCGGGTTCGGTGGCGGCGCCTGCAACTGCGAATCGGACGTCGAGGCGAAGGTGTTCAGGGTGAACAGCGAAGCGGGCAGCAGGTAGCCGCCAGCCGGATAGCTGGTATCACCCACAACTTCGATAATCACCATGAACTCGGAAGCGCCCCAAGTCCATTTGTACATTGGGGTTACGGTCAAAGCCATTAGCCCTCCTCGGGATAGTCGGAATCCTTGGACTTCGTTGGGCCGTTGACCTTGTTCGATTCCGACTCGTTCAGGTCAGCCATCGCTTCCTTGACTACGCTATCGACTCCCTTGGTGGGAACTGATCCGTAGATGTCATCCTTGCTCATGATGTCCTCCGTTATTTCAAGTTCTCCAGACCGCTCTTGGACACATCGGGGCCGTCGGACTTGTCCTGCTTGTCCGTGACCCCGGTGCCGCGCATGATCTTCAGCCCTTCAGCTGCGATCGCCTTCCCCTCATCCTCGTGTTCGGAGAGATCGGGACCGTAGATGTCACAATTACGCTTGGCCATTAGTAGCCCCCTTGCACTCCCGAGGCCGGCACGGAAAGACCGGTGATGGCTGTGTTTGCGTTCGGGAAATGGCAGCCGAGGTTGCCGCGGAACTCAAGGAACGCCTGGAACGCATCCGTCCACACGCCCGACGAGTTGACTACGCGGTTCAGGATTGAACCGGTACGGTCGTCAAAGCTCAGTTTCCGCGCCGTAACCTTCAGCATGGATTCCTTGTTGACGAAGTACAGCGTGTCGCGCGGTGCGTCGGTGTCGATGACCCAGGGCACGCCTTCGAACTCGTAGGCGGTGTAGCCAAGGTCCATCTTCATTGCTGTGCCGTTGAACTGTTTTAATGTCCAGCCCATGTCGGCATAGGCGTGCAGTTGCGCGCCGTGCGACCAGATGCGGAGCTTGTTCAGGTCAACCGCGCCGCGGGCCTGCTGAATGAGCCAGATCCCGCGTCGCAGGTGATCCCTCGTCAAGGCCGGAGTCCCAGTCAGCGGAATGACGTTGGCGTTGTACTGCGGGTTGTTCACGCGGTTGATGTTCTGGAAGTTGGTGGCGAAGGTGCCGTTGTCGATGATGACCTTGAGGCCAGCCATGGCTTTGTTGAACGAGTCAGCCGAACCAGCCGCCGCGCCCACCGAGGATACGATCGCATCGCCCACCGCAATCGCCGTGGCCGAGGAAGCGGGACCGATGGTAATGGTCACGTTGCCGCCCGCCGAAGTGTTCTGAATCGTGCCGGCCGCGCCTAGGGTATTTTGCACAGATACGATCTGCGCCGAGAACTTCACTGGGGTCGTGGTTCCGGTATAGACGTTGATGAACTGGCCAGGACGCAGGTAGCGCGCGCCGTCACCCGTTCCGGTCACGTCCAGCACCGTGTTCACGGTGGTCGATGGCGTGGTCGTGTTATTCATTTTCCCGAGGATGCCTGTGCCGTCGAGGAAGGAGTACATGTTCAGTTCTTTGATGGCCTGCACCACGCCGTTGCGGATGTTGAACGCCAGCGATTTGACGTAGTTCGTCGCATCACCGCCGCCGCCCGCATCGAGCGCCGCGCCCGTGAACCCGATCGTCTTGGCGTAGGAATAGAAGCCGACGAGCGCGCGGTTGACCTTTTCCGAGTCCGCGCCAGGCAGAGCGCCGCCATCGGCATACCATGCGTGCGCGCCGTTGGGCGCCATGTGGACCGGGATTTCCAAACCCCGGTTCGAGATCATGGTGCCGGTACCCTCGAACACGTCATTCCAGAGGACGGGCGCGGTATTGAATTGCTTGTCGATGCGAGGTGCGAAAACGATCTTGAAGATAGGATCGGCTGCTGAAAGATCAAATTGTCCCATGGTGGGCCTGCTTTAAGGCCCTGCTGGTCTACCGCTTGAGAGCGGTCTGAAGGTCTTTCATCATTCCCGAGTCGCCCCAGATTGGATCTTGTCCGGGCGCGTCCTGCGTGCCGTTCACGGCTTCCGCAGCGGGAGTGATTTCCTTGCCCCCACGCGATTCGACAGCGCGGCGGGCCTCATGTTCTTTGCCAGCAGAGGCTTTGATGTCAGCAGTCGCCTTGGCGGAAGCCTCGGCAAAGTACTTCGGTAGGTCCACGTACGTTCCGTTTGCAACCCTGGTTGCCGCTGCATTGTCCTTGTAGACAAGTTCTTGCGTCTTCAAGCGGATGTAATCCTTGGTCGTATCAGTGACGCCCTCGGGCAATTTGGCGAGTAATCCATCCATGGCCGAGTTGTATCCGGTCATAATGGCTTGCTGTTGCCGCTGGCTTTTCTCCTGATTCTTCTCTTGGATCAATCCTTGCAGTTGGGCTTGCAATTGGTCGATACGCGGGTCGGGTGAAGGAACAGCGCTGCTCGCGCCATTCTGCGCCGTGTTCTGAGGGAGCTTCTTTCCAATCACTTCCCACCATTCGTCGGAAACCGCTTCCAAGAGGTTCTTGTAAGCCTCGGGATCGGCTTTGGCGATTTCCGCGGTCAAGACTCGTGGATTCGTCTTGATGATGTCGGGCAGCTTTTGAATCAACTGATTGGCTTGCAAAAGCTGTTGATAATTCTGAATCGTAACCCCGGCATCTGCGAAGGTTTTAAGTGTCTGGATGTCCTGCTCGGTGAACTGGGGCGGAGGAGTTGCGGGTGCTGCTTCCTCTGTAACTACGGGCGGGACCGCCGATTCGGCAGGCTTCGGTGGTGGTGCCGCAGTTTCCAGTTCCGAAAACGAAACAGAGTTCGTAGTACTCATCGGGTTAGAGTCTATACCCTATGTCAAGTAAATCAGCACACATTTTACTGGGTGTGTCCGTTTCTGCGCTTCTGTTGCGCCGAATGGCTCTGTCCGCGAGGACCAACTGCGTGCTGATTTCCGCCAGGCGGTTGCGGAGTATGCGGCTTAGAGGCTTGGCCTTTTTGCGCGCGCTGCTGCCGGAACTGGGCGTCGTTGTTCGGGTTGCCTTGCTCACTTTGCCCTCCCTGCTGTTGCGGTTGCCCGCCCGCTTCGGCTTGCGCGCCCTGCATGGCCCCTTGCACCTGCATCCAGTTGGACATGTTTTGCACATGCTGAATGAAATGGGTGTGCGCGGCAACCTTAGTTTGTGGCTGCTGTGTCTCGAAGTCGTCGGAGTTCATCCAGTGCTTTAAGGTCTGGATGTGGGCTTGGTCGTTCTGGATGCCCATGATGGGCTGCGGGAACTGGCCCGTCTGTTTACCGTTCTCGATTTCCTTTTGCTGTACCTTGGCGTCTTCGTTGTAGTCATTCAAGTCGGGTGACAACTGCCACAACTCTAATATTTTTCTCTGAACTACCTGGGGAAGCTGCGGATTGAATGCCCCCGCCGCTATCGCTTGTGTAAAAGATTGTTGTTTTGTTGGGTCTAACGGGATGATCGACGCCTTCCACACGTAGGAACCAGGTTTCAGCATCTCGCCACGCAGTTTCTTGAACTCCCATATTCCATTGCTCCCCATGGCCGCCTGAATGCGATCGTCCAGCCAATTCTCGCAGGCCAGCTTGGTCATTTGCCCCGCCCACTTTTCTTCTTCTTCCCGATACATGAGTTGAAGCGGACCAAGCATTTGCTGATTTTGAGAAATAGCGGTTTGCTGTCCACCGAATGTGTCAATTCCAGGGACATGCTGTCCCATTGAAGCGGGGCTAATCCCTGAATGAAACTGCATATCTTGCTTTTTAGCTCCTCGCCAGTTCCAAACATCCGGTGATAATTGGCCGCCAGGAAGCCATTTGGCGACTTGATCCAGATTACGTTGGCCAAGGTTTTTCACCTCAATCATGTATCCAGCGTCATTGATGATGTTGTTTTTGTCGAGCTTTTGTGTATCCGCTAGTAAGACGGGGAGGGTGTTGTAATCGACGTGACGCAGGATGAGGCGGTCCACCTCGTCCACGAGCATCTGATCGGGTAATAAATCATCATCTCCGTCTCCCCAGAACCGTCCTTCGACGTGGATGTGCTTAAAATGAGTCCAGTGGTCGTCCATGGACTCGTTGCGGGATTCAAGGAGACAATCATCGGCTTTCGCGGCATACAGTCCATCGGGAAACTTCTTTCTCAGTTCGTCATCGAAAAAGAACTGGTTCGGTCTGATCCATCCCTGAATGAGCGTGGTCTTGGCCTGCGTCACAGCGCGTTCGTACCAGCCGGGATACTGCGTCGGATCGCTTGGCAATTCGGGAATCGCCTGCTGGTAAATGAGTCCAATATCTTCCGAGGCATTGACCGTGTCACCCGGCATGTAGGCATCGCCGCCGAAGTCAGCCTTGGGGTAGGTGGCTTGCAGCGAAGGCTTGTCCACCATGCGCACGCGCAGCAAGTACGGCGCCTGCCAAAGATTCTTTACTGAAGACCGCACGTAGACTTCGAATGGCCAGACCACTTCGCAGATTTCCTGCCCTTTGGGATAAACGGTTTTTCCTTGCAACTGAGGCACGGTTGCTGTGTTAGGAGGGATTTGCTGGATTGGCTGTGGCGCAGATGGGCCACACGAAGGGCACACAGATTGAATACCTTCTCCGCCCATTCCGCAATTCGGGCATTGCCATGATCCCGCATCAAGTTGCACCTCCACGTCTTCGAACACCGGGGCGGTGACGAACCCGTAGCGGGGATCGACCGAATAATAGTTATACCGGAACGAGTTGCCGTAAATGCGCAGGTTCGTCGCTTCCATGGCGCGGATGGCGTCGTAGCCGATGTTTTCCTTCATCATGGCCAGCGTGGCGCGCGCGGCTTCAGCTACTCCCTGTGCTTCGATGTCGGCGGAAGTGGGCTGCGCTATGAACTCAGGGGCAGTCTGTACATACATGGCAGCTCCATATCGGATGTAAGCACGATAATCGTTGGCTGCGAAACTGTACTCGGCCTGATTAACGCCGACGGAATCAAAAGACATCCCTGTGTCGCTTAACACGGAGTCGTGGTAACCCGTATAAAACAGGTGGTTTCTAAACCATTTTCTGTGGAGTTGTAATTTCTCGTATTGACTTTGGTAATAGTACTGATCTAACAACCACAGGATGCGTTTCTCGGGCTTCTCACTTTGGGGATATGATGGAAAAACATCCTTCTGGCTTTTTGCCAAAGGGCTGCGGATTGGTTTATCTCCGCCCTTAAATAGCTGGCGAATGCCCGCCATCAATCCAGAAGGTGCGTTACCCATTCGCTGATTTCCTTCTTCCTTCCATGCGCCGCCACTCTCGTTGCGTTTTGGTCATGGCAGGGAAAAGAATAAGATACCGAAGACAGTCTTCAATTATTTGTTTCTTCACAATGCAGTAAGGTCGGATTGAGCGAAGAAAAATATAGGCAGATTCTTTTTTGCTGAAATCCAGAATGTACTGTGCTTTCTTGCTGATGACTCGATCTGGCGTTTTACGGACACGCTTCTCTAGCCTAACCTTGCTGTGGATTCCATGGGCCGCAAGAAATCTCTGTATTCGCAACAGCACACCTTGATCCGACTGGTAAATAGAAATGAAAACATTTGTGACATACTTTTGGCCCATTGGAACATAAATGGATCCTTCACCATCAAAGAATCCGGCGATGTAAGCCCAATTCATTTCTTCACGTCCCCCATTCCTGCGCGGGGTTGCGGCATTCCGGGGATTGCAAATCTTACTGGATTGGGCTTTTGTTTCATGTGCTTCAATCTCGAAACGGCTTCCTCGATGCGTTCGGCAATGTCGGCTTGCTTGGCTTCGCCGGTGATCTCCGCGAGCGGTTCGATGTCGGGCAGCGGGTTATGTCCCTGACTTACGAGGAGCCTGTCGATCAGCCCCTTCTCGATCTGCTGGTGCTGGTACTCCCGCAGCAGGAGTATAATTGCCAGTACGACCGGCGAGATACAGGAGAGAACCAGCAACAGAACGGAGTTCGTCAAGACTGTACTCATTCCACTGGTCTTCCTTTCCAAAGTTGTCAGCCATTACGCTATCCCTCCGCATTTCGGGCATTTGCCGCGCCCTTGCACTTCGGTCCCTTCCTCGGGATGATACAGTTGACCGCAGAAGTGACATCGAACGTGACTCCCAAGGAACTTCTGTACCGGAACCTTGGGAACAGACTCAAGCTCTTGGGCTTCGGCTTCGATTTGCTTTTCAAGCGCGCTCTTTGGTGGCTGGTCCATGTTTGGGTTTCGCTTTCGCGGACACTTTCAGCTTCATGCTGGCCTTGCCATTCTTGGATTTCTGAGCGAGCGCCGCCACCTTGCTGAACAAGGGTTTTGCGAGGGCGGCCATCGAGGATAGGTCAGCCATTGATTAGTTTCACCGCTTCCCGCCATCCTAAAATGTCATCGTCCCGCCACAAACTGCACACGTCACCACACGCGACCGTCGTTTGCAGCGCGCGGCAGAAGCCAGTGGGACTATCCCACTTTTCCGTCTTGCCGTCCACGATGTAATGATCGCAATCATCGCCGCCGTCGCAGCCGCCGCAGTTCGCGCCGCCATGTTTCAGTCCTGGTTTCGGTGCGTTTATCCAAACGAGTCCCATGTAATCGGGATCACCGGCACCAAAATAATCAATGTTCTTGGAAACTCCGTAGGTATGCATGGAGCAGCAGGGCCAGTATTCGATGTCATTGTTGGTGATGTTCTGAATCGGGGTTCGCGCCCCAATGAGAGCGCAGTGTTTGTCATTGCGGAGAAATACGCAATTCGCGCAACTGGCTGGCTCATTGTGCATCTCCTCGGCGGTGGTGAACAGCGCTTCGCCCTTGGTGGGCACGATCGGGGTATCGACTTCGGGCAGGGATTTCGCGCGGCGCATGGCGTTGACTTTCTCGATCTGGCCCGCACCGTAAACCGGGAAGCCGCCCTTCTCGATCTTAAGATCGCTTCGACTCATTCTTCAGTGCCTTGTACGTTCACAACCACGCCGCCGCCCAATGCTCCGGTTCCACCAAGTGCGAGGTTTACATTGAGCACGTTTCCTGCGGCTGCGGATAAAACCCCGAAGTACCCCATGTCAATCAGTCCAGAATTGAATTGCACGCCATTGGTCGTTGCCGCAGCAGCGAGGGGAACAAAAATTACGTACTTGACATTCATATCCGTACTGGAATCTTGAAACGTGATCGTAACCGTGCCTGCGGTGGTGGCAAATGCCGCATTTCCTACTACTGTGACTTGAAACTTCAGCAAGCGGAATTTATTGCTGGCTCCTGGCGTCCAGACAGCGGTATTGCCGGAGGCTGTTGCAATGGCTGCTCTGAAAACGGTTGGGGTACGCTGCTTGCTCCAACCCTTGCGGACAGCATCCGTGGTTCCCGAAAAGGCTCCACCATAGACGGATTGAGCAACGAAAAGAGGAGCGTTATTAAAACCGGGGTCAGGAAGCGGCACGACGTTCGACGTGTTATCGCCAATCGCAAACGAACTGGTAGCACTTTGAATCGAAGCCGAACCCTGCGAAGGCGCTTGCTGGGTCGCCATCGCGCCGATACTGACTGTGCCGGTCCCGGTAATTACGGTGGACAACCGCACCCGAAACGAAGCCCATCCGGTTACGTCAACCTGAAATCCTTGATTTGTTGCCGAAAGCGGTTGCGTGCCATTTCCGGTATTCAACGCAGCGCGCGTCTTTATGTTCGTAGCGTCAATCGGATACCAGTTGGTTCCCGCCGTGGTATCGGAAACCTCAAACGTGATGGTTCCTGCGGTGATTGTGGCGGTGGCGCTCCAAGAAACAGCGATACCGGCATAGCCGATAATATTGGTCAGGGTGATTGCCGTGTTCGATCCCGTGGCGGAAGTCCATGACCCGGTAACTTCAGGGACATTTCCGCCCATAATTCTTTGGCTGCCGTGAAGATCAACGGACTCTAGAACCTGATCGCCTTCCGTCCATGTGGGAGAATTGGCATTTCCAAGAGCTGGTAGAGTTCCGATATTCGTTGCGTCAGGAGCGGCGTTGTTGTTGGTCAGGTTGCCAGCCGCCGTAACCGTTC